>PPYE01257064.1_pt1 | contig 18678 bp, 17 predicted proteins | sample 1559881 | NCBI WGS metagenome assembly PPYE01 (sample SAMN08240022, study PRJNA423297) | Human gut metagenome, whole genome shotgun sequencing project. | reverse complement strand
GGCAAAATCCTGGGCAACTTTTTGTTGCTCAGGAACTTATAAATAAAGTTAAATTATAGTGTTGCGGAATTAAGGTTTTTCAACATTTGCCTCTTCCGGTGATTTCCAGAGAAAGAGTTGGTTCAGTTCTGCTGCTTCAATGGATAATGCCAATGATAAATCTTTAGCATTGTGAAATTGGGCCCAGTCCCGTTCGTCTCTGAATTTCACAATGGTTTCTGTAAGTTCTTCTATTGTTGCCATATTATGTTGTTTATTCTGTAAAGTCAAAAGATTTGCTTTAGAGTATAAAGCATAAAAACTTATTGATGCACAAAGATACTGTTCTATTTAAAATAGACCTAATCTTCTTCCAGCTATTTTAGCTGAATATTTTATAGGCTTATTGTTTAAGGATGTACTCATCTATTTAAAACAGGGTATTATTGGCATTCAGAAAAAAGTAATTGTATTAGCTTTTCTGTCTTTTTATATTTACTTTTGTCTTTGAAGGTGAGATGAGCTTTATGGAAGTCTCGGTAGTGCAGGAAAAACAATTTAAATAAATCTTTTATATGCTAAAGAAAGGTATATACGAACATGTTATCAACCAGATAACAAAGCAGCATATTCATGAAATTGAGCAGCAAGGTATGGTTTGTATGCGACAAAATATAGATGAGGCGGAGTCTCCACAAATACTAGCCAATTATTTTGGGAAGGTGATTCGCCAGAAACTTGAGGAGATCGAAAATCAGGAAGATCGCGTAAATCTTATAAATAATATCTTGAAAGAAGCTGGGGTTATTGATGAAATTCAGATAGCTGAACCTTCAAAATTGTTAACGGAGGTAATGAGCAGACAACAAGCACTATTACAAGCAGAAAGTCGCATACAAACTATTCGTCCCATCTCTGGCTTTCGCGTAAGTAATCTGTTTACGGGCGGTAGTAGCTTGCTTCCTCTAGGAGAAGAAATACGTCGTGAAATAGCAAGTGCTAATGAGATAAATTTCATTGTATCTTTCTTGAAAGTATCAGGGGTCCGTATATTGCTCGATGATCTGCTTAAATTCTGCCAAAAAGAGGGAAATCGTTTGCGTATCATAACAACTACTTATTGCGGAGCTACACAAGCTAAAGCAATAGAGCAGCTTGCTGCGTTGCCTAATACTGAAATACGTATTTCTTATAATACAGATATTGAACGTCTACATGCCAAATCATATATTTTTGTGCGCAACTCCGGTATGAATACTGCTTATATCGGTTCGTCAAATCTTTCAAAATCTGCTCAAACTGAAGGTCTTGAATGGAATATACGCGTTACAAGTGTTGAAAATCCACATATAATAAAAACTGCTCTTGCTACATTTGAGATGTACTGGAATAGTTCTAATTTTGAGGATTTCCGACTTGGAGGTATAGAAAAGTTTAATAAAGAAATACATCGTAATATCTTTAGGGATACTTCGAATGAAGTGATATATCGACATTTTACTCTTCTTCCTCATCAAAAACAAATTCTTGACAAGTTACGTGTAGAACGTGAAGAGCTTAAGAATTTCAAAAATTTAGTTGTTGCGGCTACTGGTACAGGAAAGACAGTGATTTCAGCTTTTGACTATAAGGAATTTCGTCGTATACACTCCAGAAGCCGTATTTTATTTACAGCTCATCGGGAGGAAATTCTTCGCCAATCGTTGAATACTTATCGTAGTGTACTTGGTGATGCAAATTTCGGTACTTTGTGGGTAGGCAATTGCCGTCCACAAGATGAAAGCGAATACGAAAATTTGTTTGTTTCCATCTCTATGTTAAACTCCCGTTTTGAAGATTTTTTTGAGAAACTAGGTGCTGATTTTTATGATTATATCGTGATTGACGAAGCTCACCACAGTCAGGCAGAAAGCTACCGAAAATTGTTTGCTCACTTCGTACCGCAACTCCTTATTGGACTTACTGCTACACCTGAGCGTATGGATGGACGTGATCTTCGACCAGATTTTGGTGGACGAATTAGTGCAGAAATTCGCTTGCCACAAGCTTTACAAGCAGGATTGCTCACACCATTTCAATATCTTTGCGTAACAGATTCTACTGATCTTAGTGATGATGCTCTTTGGAATGGGCAAAAATACAATATCGAGCGTCTTGCGGATAAACTTTGCAGCAAAGAACGAGCTGGGTATATTGTTGAAGCGTTGCATAAATACCTCGCTAATGAATATATGTGCCGTGCACTCTGTTTCTGTGTGAATAAACGTCATGCCGATTTTATGGCAGAACAGTTGAGTCTGTATGGATTTAATGCTCAGAGTTTAACATCGGATACACCATCTGATAAACGTAAGCAACTTGCTAAAGAACTGCGTGAAGGAGCTATTCATTATCTCTGCGTAGTAGATATTTTCAACGAAGGTGTAGATATTCCTGAAGTGGATACTGTACTTTTTCTACGTCCCACAGAGAGTTTAACGATCTTTCTTCAACAGTTAGGGCGTGGTTTGCGCCTTTCTGTAGGTAAGACGGAACTCACTGTACTTGACTTCGTAGCACAATCTAATCGTAAGTATGACTTTGCTAGTCGTTTCCGGGCTTTGATGCTCAATCCTGAAAAGAATATTGTTAAGCAAATCAAAGATGGATTCACTTTGTTGCCATCAGGCTGCAGTATCGTGATGGAGAAGAAAGCAAGACAATATATTCTTGATAATATCCAGAGTGCTATTTATAACAAGAATCGCATTATCAGAGAAATCAATAGTTACCCTAATATACCTACCATTTCTCAGTTTTTAGAGAATAATGGACAAGATATTCGTACTCTTTATCATAGTAACAATTGCTGGACATCGCTTAAGCGCGCTGCAGGTCGTATCGCGTACAAAGACGATGTTATAACCAAACGGTTGGAGAAAGGGATGGCTAACTTATTGCACCACAATACTGCATCATTCCTTCATTTTATAGAACTCTTTATCGATGGAAGTAAGCAATATCTTGATACTAAAAATTATAAGTATGCTTTGATGCTATATTACGCTCTTTTTCAGGATCGTTTGGATAAAACAGGTTTTGCCAGTATTTATGAAGCGCTTGAATTGATCCATAAGGGAATGTACAGCTATTTTAGGCAAGAGATTTCGGAAATTATTTCTTATTTGCTTGCGCATCTTCAACTAAAAACGATGCCTTTAGGAGAGGATGTTTTGCCTGGACTTGAATTATACGGTTGCTATACCCGTGAGGAAATTTTTACGCTTGTCGGTAGGCAAACGGAAGCGCGCAAGATGCAAGGTTCTGTAACAGGAGTATTTAATTTGTCCGAACATAATGCTACATTACTTTTTGTGACGCTAAACAAATCAGATAAGGATTTTTCTCCTTCAACACAGTATAATGATTATCTCATTAATGAACACTATTTCCATTGGCAGTCACAAAACACAGACTCTCATCAAAATAATGGAGGACAGCGATATACTAAGCAAGCTGATACACAAAACAAAATAATCCTCTTTGTTCGTGAAGAGAAAAAGGATGGTTATGGTAATACTTGTCCTTTCCATTGTTTTGGTCTAGTAGAGTATATGTCTTCTCATGACGACTTCCCTATGAATATCACATGGAAACTTCAACAACCAGCAATGGCACAATATGTTAAAGCAATATAAGCTATGAAACAGATAGAAGTTGTAGCAGCTATAATCTATGATAATGAAAAATACTTTGCAACCCAACGTGGTTATGGCGAGTTTGAAGGTTTGTGGGAATTTCCTGGTGGTAAAATAGAGAAAGGCGAAAGCCATGAAAATGCACTCAGACGGGAAATTCAAGAAGAGTTAGGTGTTGACATTAGTATTGATGGATTTATATGTACTACTGATTTTGACTATCCATCTTTTCACCTTACTATGCACTGTTATCTGTGTACAATTTTAGTCGGTGAATTGGAGCTTCGTGAACATAAATCTGCACGGTGGCTAGTACTAAGCTCCCTTGATGAAGTTATGTGGCTACCGGCAGATAAAGAAATTGTTGAATATTTATTAGAAAATAGGTATGAGGAGTAATAGCCAGAAAAATATCATTATTATTTTCTCACGGCAATTGCTACTATAATCGATTGCTCGAAGACGGTTGTCAATTGTGGGGGAAAACATATATTGGGATATTTAGGGTGTTAATAAATATATTGGGGATTGTTATTTCCCGATGCAGCATATTTACATCACTGATTATCAGTGACTATTCATTTTAATCGGTACAACCTCTGTTTTTACAAGTACACAGAATGTAGGGACAAATGCAAATCATTGTGTTTCATAATTTTGCATATACATGTTGTACCGCCTCTTTTCAGTCCTTTTGTGGAATGTCCGCTATCAGATACAACGTGTTGAATGATAGTGGATTTCCGCATGGATGTTACAGAACGCTTGTTGAATGCAAAAGTAGTGTTTTTCTTGGAATTTCTGCGGTTTGCATCGGAATTTTTGCGCTCCGATTATTTTGGGTACTTGATTCGTTGTAAAAAGTGTAGCGAAACTAAATTATTCGCTTGAAAAAGTGTAGGATGGTGCTTGTGTACTTTAGTCTATATGGTTTTGAATCTTATTATACCTTGTCTGATATAATAATGTTGGTGATAAAATAAATTATACCTCTTGTGGTATAATGTGAGATATTTGTATTAATTTTGCACCCGAAAAGGTATAAATAAAGTGTAAACCGAGTGGAAAATTAAACTTATTTGATTTGTTCTGAGGTGCAGCCTTTATTGTAAAATTATGGATTTTAAACGTTGAATGCTTATGAACAATCTTTCTATTACAGTTAAGATGCTGCGAAAGCAGTATAATCTGACACAAGAAGAGCTCTCGTTGAAGTCGGGGGTTGGATTGCGCTTTGTGCGAGACCTTGAACAAGGAAAGGAAACGCTGCGCCTTGATAAAGTGAACCAGCTCCTTGACTTCTTCAATTATGAAATGGTTGCTACTGTAAAACATGATAATCAATGAGACAAGCCCGTATATTTTATAAAGACCAGTTGGCAGGGATTCTAACAGAAAACGATGCCGGATATGAGTTCCGTTATTTGTCGGAATATCTCTCTTTGGATACAGCAAAGGCTGTCAGTTTGACATTGCCATTGCAGGAAAAAGTATATACAAGTTCTGTACTATTCCCGTTTTTCGATGGTTTGATTCCTGAAGGATGGTTGCTGGATGTTGCATTGCGGAATACAGACATCAGTATTCTTGACCGAATGTCGTTGTTGCTGACATGCTGTAAGGATTGTATTGGAGCAGTAAGCGTTATTCCAATGGAAGAAAAGGAGGGAACCCATGTGTAATTGCTTATATTGTTATCGTCCGCTCCTGAAGGGGGAAAAGGATATGCACACGGCTTGCATAAAGAAGTTCTTCGGAACAACAACATTGCCCGTTCTTGATTACACAACAGAGCAACTTGACCAGCTTGCTCTGCAAATCATCCAAGACCAAACTTCTTTGACTGGTGTTCAGCCGAAGTTGTCCTTGCACCTAAATGAGCATGAGGGAAGCAAGCGATTGACTATTGTCGGGCTGTGGGGCGGTTATATATGTAAACCACAGACCTCGCAATATGAAATGATGCCGGAGGTGGAGGATTTGACCATGCACCTTGCAGAGATGGCACGTATTGAGGTGGTTCCTCATACACTGATGCGGATGGCAGATGATACATTATGCTATCTTACCCGCAGAATTGACAGAACTTCTGCCGGTGAGAAGATAGCAATGGAAGATATGTGCCAACTGACGGAAAGGCAAACGGAACATAAGTACAAGAGTAGCTATGAGCGTATCGGTAAGGCTGTTTTGAAATACTCGTCTTTGCCCAAAATGGATGTTACCAATTTCTTCGAGTTGGTGCTTTTTTCTTGGCTGACAGGAAATAACGATATGCACTTGAAAAATTTCTCTTTGTATGAAGTAGGGGATAAGATACGCTTGACACCTGCTTACGATTTGCTAAATGCAGCTATCATCAATCCCAAAGATGATGAAGAGTTGGCATTAACCTTGAATGGTCGGAAGAAAAAGCTTCAGAGGGAGGATTTTTTCAAATCAGCAGCTACTTTGGGTATAGAGAATGTGGTTATAGAACGATTGATAAATAAGTATATCAAACTATTGCCTAAGTTCGAGACTGTCATTCAAAACTCTTTTCTAAGTGCTGAATTGAAGGAAAAGTATAGCGAATTGTTGAAAGAACGGTTTGCGAGGCTTTCACAAGAACTATAAAACTGTCTGATGTTTACTTGGTTATATGGAAATTTAGATGTATTTTTGTTCATAATTTAACGAGTATAAATTGAATGAGCATGTTGAATAATCGACAAATAGTGATGAATAGGATTAAAGTGGTGCTTGCAGAAAAGCAAAGAACCAATAGATGGTTGGCGGAACAAATGGGCAAATCTGAGAATACAATTTCAAGATGGTGTTCGAATAAGTCGCAGCCTTCTATTGTGCAATTACAAGAGGTTGCCAACTTGTTAGATGTTGATGTTCGTGTATTATTAAAATCACAGAAAGAGTAATTTGTAATGTCAAAACGTATTGATTATATAATAGATGATATCAAGGAACAGTATCTTGAAAATGATAATAATATACCTTGGATTATCGGATTTAGCGGAGGTAAGGATAGTACGGTTGTCCTAACTTTGGTATGGAGAGCGTTGCTTGCTATACGAAAGGAGCTGGGAAACATTGCCCTTGTTCGACAAGTGTATGTTGTAAACAATGATACACTAGTTGAGAATCCGATCATCACTGATTATATTGTCGAGGTGATGGATAGAATTCAATCAGCCGCTATCGAACAGAAATTGCCAATCAATGTTCAAACAACAGTTCCGAAATTAGAGGATAGTTTTTGGATTAGTTTCTTGGGTAAGGGATACCCTGTACCTAATAACACTTTCAGATGGTGTACTGATAGATTAAAGATTAAGCCTACTACGCAATTTATATTGGATAAGGTGGATGCAATGGGAGAAGCAATTGTACTTATTGGTACACGTCTTACAGAGAGTGCTACTCGTGCCAAATCTATACGCCGCCATGAAATCAAGGGTAAACGTCTGACAAAACATCCTCTAAATCCCAATACTTATACATACCCTCCAATTAAGGATTTATATTTAGAGGAGGTTTGGTATATTCTTAATAACGAGCCTTCGCCTTGGGGATATGATAATAAGAAGTTGTTTCAAATTTATGCTGATGCAACAGCTGATGATTATGAGTGTCCAACTGTGATAACTGATAAAACTCAACCTTCTTGTGGTCAGAGTCGATTTGGTTGTTGGGTATGTACTGTTGTGAAGGAAGATAAATCAATGAAGGCTCTTATTAACAATGGCAACCAGTGGATGGCTCCTCTATTAAAGTATAGAGATGAAATGGTGGCAGGTCGTAACATATCGGAGAATCGATATGCAACACGCCGAAATGGACAAGCCGCACAAGATGCAGATGGACACAATCAAGGTAATTATACTTTTGAATATCGTTGTGAAATGCTTCGTAAATTATTGGAGTTACAGCGAGATATGCAGCAGGTTAAGCCACATATGGAGTTGATTTCAAACCAAGAATTAGTCGCAATTCAAATTAATTGGTATCGAGATGGTTTTTTCTCACCTAAAATAACAGACATTTATAATGAGGTATACAATCGAAATATGCCTTTTGAGAATATGCAATACCAAGAGCGTTTGATTCTTGAAAAGGTTTGTATAGAACATCCTGAAGATTATCATTTGATTAATGACCTAGTGTCGCTTCAAAAAAGTAAGACTATTTTAATGAATAACAATGGTCTTCAAGGAGATATAGAGAAACGATTAGATAACTACCTCAATCAACAATAAAATATGTTTATCGAGTCTATAATATTACATAATTACAGAGCGTATAGAGGGCATAACAAAACCTCTTTTAAGCCAGATACAAAGAATATATTTCTTGTAGCTGGCAATAATGGTTTTGGTAAGACGACATTCCTTACGTCACTTGTGTGGTGTCTATACGGTAAACTAATGGTAGATGTTGATGAGAAGTTTAGGAAAGACATCAACGATGCTCAAGGATATAAGAATTATGCTCGTCAGAGTCTACATAAGGAGCTAGCAAATGCTGTTAACGCATATGAAGTTAGTTTAGAAGAACGAAAACAAATTGTAAAGCACGGTTATTCTTCAGATAGCGAATACATAAAAGAAGATTCTCAGTACTATGTAGAAATCAGTCTAACGGATGTATTTATTCCATCTATACCTTGCCGAACTATAACCATTCGTAGAACCTATGATTATTTTCTTGACATAGAGTCTATTGAAGTTTTGATTGACGGTCAGGTTAATGAACTGGCCAAAGAGGTTGGCTATGATATTTTTATTAACGACTTTATTCTGTCAAAAGATATTGCAAAGTTCTTCTTCTTTGATGCCGAAAAGATTGTTAATCTTGCCGAAGTAAAGTCTATTGATGAGAAGCGTCGTTTGAGTACTGCATACAGTGAGGTTTTGGGTATTAAAAAGTATGAGGATATTAAACGAAATCTTGAAAATCTTCGACTTAAATTTAGACGAAGTGCCGGTTCAACCGCAAGTAAGGCTAAGTTGGATAAACTTACTAACAGTGTCGCTGATATAGAGGTTAAAATTAAAACCAAAGAAGCGGAGCGCGAAAATGTAGATAGTCAAATCCAACAATATAGAACCGAGTCTGCTCAATTGCAAGAACGATTGATTCGAGAAGGTAATGCAATAAGTGTCGAAGAACTGAAAAAACAAAAAGAATTGCTTGTTGCACTAAAAGACAAAGATACGAAACTAAAAAACCAATTACGTGACATGTTGGATATAGCACCTTTTGCTATATCAGGAAAATTATTTGCCAATTTGATGAGGCAAGTTGCAGTAGAGAAAGATGTCAAAATGTCTGCGGCAAGTTGTACTGCAATTAATTCAGCGTTGCAATCTACCCACACTCAAATTACAGAAGCTGTAGCCACTTTAAAATTTTCTACTTCACAAAAGCAAGCAATTGAGCATATAATAGCTGATGTGTTTGCTAAAAATATTCTTGACATAAGTGATGCTACTATTGATGATGTCAAGATGCTAGTTGATTATACTGATGATGAAGCTAATGAGTTCCAAGCGTTATTTGACAATATTAGATACTCTTTTAGTACCATATTCAAGCAATTAGTAAAGGATATTAAAAATAACGCATTGTTCCTAGCCAAAACACAACGTAAGATTGTGGAGGCTGAATATGATGATGGCAATGCAAATGTCAAAGAAATAAGAATGCGTAAGGCTGAGGTTGATGAATTGTTGGCACAGCTAGATATTCAAACACGCCAATTGTCTGAACAAATTGGAACACTCAATAAAGATATCAAAGTACTAAAGAAACAATTATCAGAGGTTACGAAAAATGTTAGAGTTGATAAATCTGATAAGGAGAAAGATATTATTGCAGAGCGACTTATTGGCGAATTGACTACTTTTTTATTTGAATTGCGAGCAAAACGTAAGTTCTCGTTAGAGCAGAAGATACTGGCTGGTATTGATGTGTTGATGCACAAAGCTGATTTTATACACAATGTGCGAATTGATTTGCAGGATGATATTATTGAAATTGAATTATTAGATAAAACAGGAGAAATTATTAGCAAAGAAAAGTTATCAAAGGGAGAGCAGCAGTTGTACGCAACTGCAATTCTTAATGCACTTGTTGAAGAATCAGGTATAGAGTTTCCTGTATTTATCGATAGCCCCTTGCAGAAGTTTGACAGCATTCACTCTCGCAATATTATAACAAAATTCTATCCTAGTATATCGAAGCAAGTAGTCATTTTTCCGTTGCTCGGCAAAGAGCTTTCGGAAGAGGAATATAATGCATTATTACCCAATGTTAATAGAGTTTACGTTATAGAGAATGAGGATGGTTGTTCTTCGTTCAAGAATATAGTTCCTAATAAATTATTTGAAACATTGTTATAGCTATGTTTACATCAATAAAAACATCCAGGACTAACAAAGATATTGTTACAGACCTAAGTCGAAAGTTTAATCTGGGAGCTGAGAATATAATTGCTAGAATAGCATTAACATATTCTCTCTCTAAAGATCGTTTATTGTCTTTGACAGATATTGCTGATTCTCAGGGTAAGGAGTATAGTAAGAATGTTTTATTTGGAAATAACTTGCCATATTATATTGGACTTATTTGTGTAAAATATGGACTTTATAAAACGGATAAGGATATCCCTAAATACATTAAAATGCATATTGATGACGGACTGCAACTAATGAATAAAGAGTTACAAGATAATCCTAATTTAAATGGTTACGATTATCTTATAGATAAAATTACTAATGGCTTGGAAGATATAATATGTTAAGAGATGTGCATTTCAAACATAGTTATTCTTCAGGATATGATGAACCTAAGGATTTTTTCACTGAAGCACTAATTGAAAGTTCTACTTTCGATTTGGGCTTGGGATTCTTTTCATCAAGTGGAATAAGAAGTTTAGCATATGGTTTTGCCTTATTCATTGCGAATGGAGGTAAAATGCGTGTTGTTATGAACCATTTTCTTAGTAAAGAAGATAAAGAGGCAATAGAAAATGGTCAAAAGCATTTGGTTGAGAATTTTGAAAATCGTATTCTGTCAGATATTAAAAAAATGGCAAAAACACTTTCTAAGGAGGATGAACATTTTTTCCATTGTTTGTCATATCTAATTTCAATCAATAGAATTGAATTTATTGCAACTATTTCAACTAAAGGCGGGCTTGGTCACGATAAATATGGAATCTTTACTGATGATGAAGGGAATAAAGTTGCGTTTATAGGTTCTGCAAACTTTTCTCATTCTGCATTGGAACTTAATGGTGAAACTATCACTGTATTTACATCGCCAAATGACGATAAAAGAATATCAGAATACCAAACCTTGTTTGATAAATCTTGGGAAAATGATACGCCACATTTGATCCATATACCCATAGATGAGGTCAAAACTTATATTAGTGAGAATTTTTACAAAGAATCATTAAAACAGTTGCTTGGTACTAGCATAGATTTAAGAGAGGATAAATCTATCAATGATTTTTGTAAGCCTTTGTCTCAAAGGGTTCTTGACAAAATAGAATTAAAAGAGCAAGAACCTCGTTTCCCATTTCCTGAAGAAAGAACCATTCAAATAGATGCGTATAATGCGTGGATAAAAAATGGGAAAAATGGAGTATTTGCTATGGCTACCGGTTCTGGCAAAACTGTAACAGCTTTAAATTGTTTAAGGAAACAATTTAAAGAGAATGGATTCTATAAAGCAATTATTGTAGTCCCGACTCAGGCTTTAGCTATACAATGGAAACATGAAGCTGAGTCATTCAATTTCCAGAATATAATATCAACCCATACAGATAAGGATTGGAAAAATATATTAAGCCGTTATACAACAAGAAGTTTGTTGAATCAAACCAAAAATATAATTTTAATTACTACATATGCAACATTTAATCGTAGAGATATTCAGACCTTTATTGATAGAACAAAAGGAATAGAAACTTTCATTTATATTGCAGATGAAGCACATAATATAGGTTCGAAAAGTTCACTAAAACATTTGCCTGAAGCAATAAAATGGCGAATAGGGTTATCTGCAACGCCTGAGAGGGTTTATGATGATTTTGGATCTGAAAAGTTGTATGAGTTCTTTAAATCAAGACCTCCAGAGTATACGTTTCGTTATACAATGAAACAGGCTATTAATTCTGGAATTTTATGTCATTATGATTATTATCCTATTTTTGTAGAGTTGACAAGTTCTGAGATGGATGAGTATGAAAGGATATCTTCTCAGCTTAGAAAATTTATAGATTCTGATACAGGCAAGTATAAGCCTGAAGCTGAAAAATTATTATTGAAGCGCAAAAGAATTATTCATAAGGCAGAAAATAAAAAAGTTGCAATATCTGGGTTATTAGAAGATTTGAAACGGAAACGAAAACTTGATTATACTTTTGTTTTTGTGCCTGAAGGATATGAACCGGATTATTCTGAGAGTGATTCTTATCAGATTGAACAGGATGATATTCATATAATTGATGAATATGCTCAAATGTTTAAAGATCATGGATATAGTTATCACAAATATATTAGTGGTTTAGATGATGCACCTGATATACTAAAAAGTTTTGCAGATGGAGATATTCAAGTTTTGCTTTCTATGAAATGTTTAGATGAAGGAGTTGATATACCAAGAGCAGAACATGCAATTTTCTGTTCAAGTACAGGGAATCCTCGTCAATTTGTTCAGCGTCGAGGGCGTGTTTTAAGAAAAAGCAAAGAGAAGGAGAAAGCAAAAATTTGGGATTTAATAGTTACTCCACCTAATGTCGTTGAAGATGCAGAATGTATAGAGCGAAATATGTTTATTAGTGAAGTTAAAAGAATTATAAATTTTGCCGCACTTGCTGATAATCAAATAGACATATTATATGGAGAGTTAAAAGAGTATTGCGAAATATTAAGGATTGATTTATTTGCAATGCTTGAAGAAGAAAATAATAACTATAAATAATAATGCTATGGCTATACAAGACGAAATGTATAAGGCAATTGAGAAAGAAATTAATCAGACAGTTGAATCTGGAACTGAGAAAGTTTCTGTAAACTTTGAAAAAGCAAAAGAGGTTGCCAAAATGCTGACTGATCTATCAACTAGTGCTGGAGATGCAGATGCATTAACCAATCAGTATATTGCCAATATTAAAAATATATGTAACTCATAATACGTAAAATTATGATTATCAAAAATATTACTATCGAAAATTTCCAATCTTACCATGAAAGTCAGACTATGGATTTTTCTAATGGTTTGAATCTTATTATAGGTAATGGTGGAAAAGGAAAATCCAAATTATTTAATGCCTTTTATTGGGTGTTATTCGGTAAGATATATATCACTGGGATTGGTTGGTGTACAACTGACAGTCTGCCACAATCAGCAAAATTTGCAATGCAGCGTTATGAGTTCATCAATAAAAGAGCTTTATTTAAAGCACAAGTAAATGATGAAATTACTGCATCTGTACAAATAGAGATTGAAGATGATAGAGGTGTAAATTATATAATAGAACGTTCTGTCAGTGCATTAAGGCTTGACGAAAATGAGTGGGATTCTGATAATGCATGGCAAGTAAGACCTAATATGTTGAAAGTATCTTTTGATTCCAATACAGGGACAAAGGTACTTAACGATATGATGGCTGAGGATAAAATTAACGAATTATTCCCAGATGGTATAAGAAACTACATTTGGTTTCAGGGCGAATCACTTGAGAGCCTTATTAATTTTAGAAATAAAGAGACATTAAAAGCAGCCGTAAAACATATTTCTTATTTTCCTTACTATGAGAAACTTTCAGAAATAATCAGTAAGTCTAAATTGAAGATTACTGGAATTGAAAGTCGCAAATTGAAAGAAGTAAATAAGCATAATTCAAGTGTTAAAGGTTTATTGGCTGCTATTGATACTTTGAACTACAAAATTGCTAAAGAAGAAGAAAATAAAAAGCAACTTGAGACTAATATTGAAACTATCAAAATAGCTTTAGCTGATGGAGAGACAAAAATCTCAGGATTAGCGAGCTATTCAATGTTGGTAAAGAAATATAAGGATTGCGAAAATGAAATAAACAAATTCTTAACAGAAACGACTCGTGTAGATGAATTTCAGAGAGAAAAGCTTCCATCTTTATGGATTCTTCGTGGAATAGAACCGATGATTCAACAATGTAAAGACATTATTGAGAAGCATAAAGAGGAAGAATACACTGTACCCGAAAAGAAATATTTAGATAATCCTAGTCGCTCTAAGTTAGAAGAAATACTTAAGGATAAAAAATGCTTTGTGTGTGGTACTGAGTTTACAGAAGAAGATGCACCATATCATTATATAACAGAAAGACTAAGATTACAAGAAGAGTATTTAAAGGAGATGGAAGAATATACTAGCAATATGCAACTGTCTAAGCAGTTTAATATGTTTGTTGGTAAGATTCAGGATTATCCGGATTCCTTACTAATATCTTTATCAAAAATAGACAAGCAGTGGAAAGACAGTGAAGATGAACTAGAAAAATTTATGGCTCAGCGAAGAAGAAAGCAAGAGGAGAAACGCAAGTTAGACGAGCAAATAGAAGAGATAAAGAAGAGATATGGAGTGGACCCTGTAACTCAAGCAGAGACAGCAGGAATTATCAACTCTACGATACGAGCAAGTAGAAGTAATCTTGAGACTCAACAGAGGAAATTAGAAGCTTCCAAGCAGACTCTTAATAATTATCGAAGTGAATTGCGTACTGCAGAACGAGAGCTAGAAAAATTAGGAGTAAAAGATGCGACTGTTGCAAAAGTTCCAGAAACAGAATGGAAGCATATTTCAACATTCCTTGAAGATATATGTAAAAGGGTTCAGGAAAGTGCTAGAAAAGATTTGCTTCATAAAATTGAAGAAAGGGCAAACATCTTTTATGCCAAATTTACAGAACATGATAATGGATATAAAGGTAATGTAAGGATTGGTGAGGATTACTCTATTGAATTTGATGCTGGTCTTAATACTAGCCATGAGGATAGAAAAAAGATGAGCATAATAAATGCATTATTGTCTTTGAATCAAGAGGCAATGGGTATCTATTATCCATTTATAAGTGATGCTCCAACATCAAGTTTTGACTTAGAAACTACTCATAAATACTTACTTGGCATCAAGGATATATTTGGACAGTCTATAATACTGACTAAAGATGTAGATTTAGAAAGTGATAAATATCTTGATTTGCAAAGCCAAAATAATGTGTCAAGAATTTACAATTTAGAGAGTAAAATATATAGCGGAGGTTCTGATCGTGGTCAACATGAGGTCTCAACGCAAATAACAATCTTAAAATAAGGTTTATATGGAAAATATATTTGAAATTAAATTTTCATTTGAGCAAAATGTTAAGGATAATGTAATCCTTAAATTTTCTAATAAACAAGGTGGTGCTTACAATGTATTTTCATATCATTGGCAATGTTTTGTTTGGGCGGCAGTCGTTGGCTTTATACACAATGAACGTAGACCTCTGCAATCACCTATTGCTGATAGACCGTTTAGTTTGAATACAATGTGTAATAGCGGTGGCGAAAAAGATGCTGAAGCTTTATTGTGTATGTGTATCGCTAAGGTTGGTTCTCTTGACATTATGAAAGAGCCAACAAAAGCAATAGACTTGATAAATGAGTATGCTAATGGAGGTTTTTATTACATAATGAAAATGATGCAAGACCAATCAATCACAAATGATTTGGAGTGGGTTAAACAAGAAATTTTTATGAGGAAATTCATATGAAGAATAAATATACTATAATTGAAGCAGCAAAAAAAGTTCTATCTGTAACGAATAGCTTCATGTCTGTTACTGAGATTTATACACAAATTTTAGAGCATTCATTGTATGTTTTTCATGCACAGGATCCTATATCGGTTTTGAGAGGAGAACTAAGAAGTCATTCTATCGGTATAGATTTTCCTACAGCCTCTTCTAAAAAATATTTCCTTTATGATGAATCTCAGAGACGCTTTCGTTTGTTAGGAGATGAGAAGCAGGCTATTAAGAAGAATGGAAAAGAGCAAATATCATTGCGAACTGTACGGGAAATGCACTGGGAATATGTTGAAGTTTTTCGGTCGAAAATATTGAATCAACTAAAAGGTTTAAACCCATATGAATTTGAAAAATTTTGTATGAATCTTTTAGACGCATATGGTTTTATTGATTTATCTGTCACTCAAAAAAGTAGGGATGGTGGCATTGATGGGTTTGGAAAATTGAAGATAGGTTTAGCGTATATGAAAGTAGCATTTCAATGTAAAAGATGGAATACTGGAGTTGTTGCAAGAAAAGAAATAGATGCTTTTAGAGGAGCAATTCAAGGGGAATATGAACAAGGTATCTTTTTCACGACATCCTCTTTTACGAAAGAAGCAATGAACTATTCTATCAAGCAAGGTGCAGTTCCTGTGATTCTTATAGATGGAAATATGATTGTTGATTTTATGATTGAAAAGCAATTTGGAATCGAACATGAAAATTTGCCTATTTACATAAATGCATTAGATCAAATTTTATCGTAAATAAATATGAATACTAATATTAATGTTATAGAAGGAAATCCTACAAAGAAATTTTTCATAGAAATGATTACAAGAGACATTTCTATAGAAGATGCTATTATTGATTTATTGGATAACTCTATAGATGGAGCTAATAGAATAAATCCCGAAAATTATACAGATCTTTGGATTAACTTGACAATTAACGATAAAGAGTTTGTTATTCAAGATAATTGTGGTGGCTTTTCGTTAGAAACAGCTCAAAAGTATGCTTTTAGGTTTGGGCGTCCAGAAGAAGCTCCTAAGGCTAATAATACAGTTGGGCGATTTGGTATTGGAATGAAACGTTCATTATTTAAAATAGGACGAGATTTTGCAGTAGAATCACAATGCCGAAATGACCATTTTAAAGTAGAAGTAAATGTTGATGAATGGAGTCGAAGAACCAAAAAAGTAACGACAGAAGATGGCGTAGAAACTACCATTGATGATTGGAGTTTTTCATATAAATATGTAGAAAAGCCTAATATGGCAGATGGTACTATAATTAAAATTTCAAATCTAAATAGTGAAGTTGTTGATTTATTTGTAGATGACAGTTTTCTAAACGACCTCTCTGATGATATTCAGAAATTATTAAATTTCAGTTTGTTGAAAGGAATTAAGATTACTCTTAATGGCAGAGAGCTTACAGGGAAACGTATTGATTTATTAATTTCTGAGTATAGTAAACCGTATTATGCAGATGGTATTATAGATGATGTGAATTATCGTATTATTGCTGGGTTAGGAGGTATTGGAGAACCAAAAAATTCAGGTTGGTATATATATTGTAATAATCGTCTAGTTCTTGAAGCTGACACTTCTAACATAACAGGTTGGGGAGTCCATCCACTCCCTCAATGGCATATAAATTATGTAATGTTTAGAGGAATTTTATTTCTAGATTCGGAGGAAACTTTAAATTTACCTTTAACTACTACAAAGAAAGGGGTTGATGCAACGTCTGAAGTCTATAAAGCTCTTTTACCTATAATGAAAAATGCTATGATTAAGGTATTTGAGTTTTTGAAGAAAATTCCCAAAATGGGGGATGAAGCTAATGATTATAGGCAAACTCTATGTGAGACTTTTGATAAAATTTCGGCTGTAGAACTCAAAGTATATGACTTTTCAGATTATCCTCAGAAGCAGTTTTATGCACCAGAATTGGATATGGATATTATTTCAAGGAAAAAGCAATATGTTCGGATTGCATATGATGCAAACAAAGATTTAGCTGAATTGGCAAAAGAACATGCGGAGGCTAAAAATTATAAAGAGTTAGGAAATACTACTTTCGAATATTATTTAAAAATGGAAGATATTAGAAATGAAGAGTCCAACTGTTCTGAATTATGAAATACGACCTTGTAAATTTGCCGAAAGGCGAATGCTTTTAGCATCATTTGCTCGTATTATTGGAGTATTCAAACAACAATACCAATATGTGGGGTTTGGTGGTCTGTCTTTTACAGACTTTAAGTTATTCCATCGTGAATTACACATTAATACAATGTATAGTATTGAAGGAGAGTATTGTAAGCCAAAATTGGAATTCAATAAACCATATTCGTGTATTTCAATTTTACATGGGCATTCATCAGATATGCTTTCATCGATAGATTTAAGTAAACCTAGTATCATTTGGTTGGATTATGACAATGTTTTATCTATGGATATATTTACAGATCTGGAGTTGGTTCTTCATGCAATACCTAGAGGCAGTATTTATATAATGTCATGTAATAGACAACTGCGTAAAGATAAAGAAACACCATATTCCAATGATGAATTAAGAGATTTGTACGGTAGCTTAGTACCTTTTGATATTCAAGAAAATTGTTGTACTGATGCAAATTCTTCTTATACCATAAAGAAAATGATAGATAATCATTGTAATAAAATATTAAGGGATAGGAATAAATTAGGTGAAAACTTGATGTACAAATCTTTATACAACATCAAATATAGCGAATATAGGGGAGCGAGAATGTTTACGTGTGGAGGAATAGTGCTAAATAAAAACGATCAAGATTTAAATTTAAACCTTGAAGATTTTGATTATATATCAACAGTACATCCATACGAAATTGATATTCCTAATTTGACGTATAGAGAAGCTAGTCATTTAAATCAGATTTTAGATGTTCCTGATAAGGAGTGCGATATAGTTCAGAAAGGTATTGTCTCATCAGAGGATGTTAGCAAATATAAAAAGATTTATAGATTTATTCCTAATTTTTACGATGTTAGAATATAAAAATAAAGATATTGAGCCATGTAGGTTAGAACTAAAGATTGAGTTTATTAGAATATAATTATGTCACAAGATATTCAATTTATATTATACAATCTTCCAGAAAAGGATGGGAAGGTGCAGGTAATCATCAGATATGAAACCCTTTGGTGT
>PPYE01000658.1_pt1 | contig 18685 bp, 17 predicted proteins | sample 1559881 | NCBI WGS metagenome assembly PPYE01 (sample SAMN08240022, study PRJNA423297) | Human gut metagenome, whole genome shotgun sequencing project. | reverse complement strand
GGCATTGCTTTTCCTGATGTTATATGATTTATATATCCTTCCGAATGTCCCATATCTAAACTCATACATCTTTCTGATATGTTTTTTCTCATTCGCAATTCTGTTATTCTTTCCCTTATATATTCCTCATACATTTTCTTCTCTCCTCAAGCTACTTTTAAATTATTTATATTATATTTGATTATCTTTTCATATTTATTCATGGTAGTACACAAAGTCAACGTGAAATAAACAGGGCTTTTTCTTTTGTGTACAAAGCACAAAAGAAATTATCGGGTCGTTTACATCACAATTTCCTAATCTCTACAAAGTCTCCTAATACTGCTTCGATTGATTTCATAATATCTCTCCTATAAATACTTCATTTACGCATTATTATAGAAGAATAATTTGCAAATATACTTCGGGTACTTGATATTATGCAAATTGTAATATAATTGTATTATATCTTTGTATGGTGGGACAATTATGTTGTGTGAGAATTATCTTTGTATTTATTGGCTCAAAAATTATTGCACATTAAAAAATATTTTTTTAGATATTCAAGGAAATTGTTTAGCTTGTATATATAAATATTAAAAAAGATCTTTTAGAAAAACTTAGAAATGATACATAAAAAAACTTGAAGATTACGATAATTATTAACTATTTATATATTAAAAATTTTTTGGGGTTTTTGGGGGGGCAAACCTCGGTAGGGTGGTCTCAGACCACCTCGTTAGGTGCGTAGGCGTGGGATAGTATATTAGTTTACATTTTTAGTTTTATATCCTGTCCACACGGCTCGCCTTACGTGCCGCATGAATGCGGCCTGCCGACGCTCACTATTTCCACTTTCTTTATTAATATTTTTTTAGATATTCAGGGAAATTGTTTGGACTGTATATATAAATATTAAAAAAGATCTTTTAGAAAAACTTAGAGATGATACATTAAAAAAACTTGAAGACTACAATAATCATTAACTTTTATCTTATTAATATTTGAAGGGGTTTTCAAACTTCGGTAGGGTGTGACCCCACTTTCTATGAAAGTGGGTGTGAGCAACAAAAGGTATTTAATTTCAACCTACAATGTCAATAATATGTATACTCTATGTGGTCGCAGACCACCTCGTTAGGTGCGCAGGCATAGAATAGTATATTAGTATAAACTTTTAGTTTTATATCCTGCCCGCGTTGCTCGCCTTACGCTCCGCATAAATGCGGCCTGCCGACGCTCACTATAAACCTCTTTATTTGTTAATATTTCTTTAAATATTCAGGGAAATTGTTTAGATTGTATATATATAAATATTAAAAAAATCTTTTAGAAAAACTTAGAGATAATACATTAAAAAAACTTGAAGACTACGATAATCATTAACTTTTATCTTATTAATATTTGAAGGGGTTTTCAAACTTCGGTAGGGTGGTCGAAGACCACCTCGTTAGGTGCGTAGGCATGGAATAGTATAAACTTTTAGTATTACTTCCTGCCCGCGTTGCTCGCCTTACGCGCCGCATAATTGCGGCCTGCCGATGCTCACTATTTAACCCTTTTTTTGTTAATATTTCTTTAAATATTCAAGGAAATTGTTTAGATTGTATATATATAAATATTAGAAAAATCTTTTAGAAAAACTTTGAAATGATACATTAAAAAAACTTGAAGACTACGATGATCATTAACTTTTATATATTAAACTTTTTTAGGTTTTGGGGACAAACCTCGGTAGGATGGTCGCAGACCACCTCGTTAGGTGCGTAGGCACGGAATAGTATAAACTTTTAGTATTACTTCCTGCCCGCGTTGCTCGCCTTACGCTCCGCATAAATGCGGCCTGCCGACGCTCACTATTCACATACTTTTATTTTATTATTTATATGATTTTCACCTGCTATAATATATTAACATATATGATTTTTCGACATATATTGATATTGAGCGTAATGCTCAAATTATTATAAGGTAGGTTATAGAAATGGGAATAATTAGTTCAAATAAATCTATAGGCGGTGTTAGCTCCATCAATTGTCAGGGTTCTTTAAATGTTACAATTGGAATCACCGCCGCACCGGATATCACCACCAATCCAACAGATATTGTTTTAGTCCTTGACCGTTCCGGAAGTATGGAAGGTCAGCCGCTCGCTGATTTGAAAACTGGCGTTAATACTTTTATAGATATTATCTCCGACGCTACCGACGGAAGTCCCGGTCAAATTGGTTCCGGCAGCCGTATTGGTATAGTTAGTTTTGCAGATACGGCGGTTCAAAATACCGGACTTATCACTTCTGTATCAAATTTGAAATCAGCTGCAGCGTCACTGACTGCCGACGGACTAACAAACCATGGCGACGCTTTCACACAGGCAACGTCGCTTTTGAACTCATCAACCAACAACCGCGTCATTGTTATGTTTACTGACGGTGAAACCACAACCGGTCCAAATCCGTCTCCAATTGCTGCCGCTGCAAAAGCCATGGGAATTACAATTTACGCAATTGGTCTCGTTGGCAATGGCGGAATCGATATTGACGCTCTGAATAATTGGGCGTCAGACCCCGATATAACACATGTTTCTATTGCTCCGGACAGCTCCGAACTGGAACAATTATTTGCAGATTTAGCGGCAAATATATCAGTCCCCGGTGCAACTGATATAGTAATAAATGAGGTAATAAATCCTGATTTTATTATTACCGGCACTCCAACAGCTTCGGTGGGCACTATATCAATGCTGACAGGAACATCATTCCGATGGAACATTAGCCAGCTTGGCTCAACTTCTACCGAAAGCGCAACGGTTAGATTTACTATCAAGCATAACGCCACTACTTCAGGTATTAAAAACATTGACCAATCTATTTCATATACAGATAATGAGGGAAATACTGCCAGCTTTGCTAATCCTTCTGTTTTTGTAGATTGCCAGTCTGTAGTCCCTGTTGACTTATGCTCTACACCGATAGACATACCGCTGACCGGATGCAACGAGTTTATACAGTTTGACGCAGGTAATTTGGAGCTAAATGACACAGGCCGAATTTTACAGCTGGATGTTAATCTGCTAAATGTTTGTCCTGACAGGCGCGTTGCTTTAGCGGTCATTTTGACAGAATTAGATCCAAACAACGAAATTCAGCCCCGTGGTATGAAAACCTTTGTCATTCCGCCGCACGGATTGCCAACTTGTTCAGATGTGCTTGTTTCATGCATACAGTTCATTCTGCCGGACGAGGGCTTTGGACTTTGTTCAGAACGTGTTGTCAGAGCTCAGTTTGTAGCAAATTATATTGACAACAATTATTCGTGCTGTTCCGGTTTTACGACAGCTTCTTAGAAAATAGGATATTATGAAAAGGGAACGGTTATCCCGTTCCCTTTTTTTGAAAGGAGACAAATATGCAATGCCGACAGACCTTTCCTGCAAAGCATTAAATAATTGTAATAATACTGACGCTAAACTGGACTATAAATTATTTTGCACGAATAGCATTCGTATGTATGATATTACTTACGGCGGCTGCAGCGGACTATCGCTTGTCCCCGGTTCTGCAACAGACATCAGCAATCTAATTTGCTGCCGTGACGGTGATGAAATCATTTTACCGGGATGCGAATCATTTGTAACTAAACAAAAGACAGTTCAGATAGATAACCCTTGCCAAACATTATGTGTGAACAACTGTGCATGTGATAGTTGTTTGATTTGGACCAGTACCAATAAAAGAGCCAGCGTATCAACTGCTCAAATAGGAGATACCATAACCTATACAGTAGAGTTTACAAATCACTCGGCTGTATTGCTGGACTCAGTTCAAATTTTTGACACGCTTCCGCCCGGAGTTTCCGTAATCCCCGGTTCTATACAGCCAGCGCCAAAACCGCAGGAAACACTGCAAACCGGAATTTCAATCGGCAGTCTGCCGCCGGGTCAAACAGCCGAACTAAGATACAGCGTGTCTGTAAACTATGCTGTATCCTGTGATATAGTAAACCGAGCTTTCGTCAGGTATTGCTATTTAGACTGCAGCAATTGCTGCAGATATGGATTAGGAAGCTGTAAATGCAGCTCTGTTAGAATTGTTAATGCCGGACTTAAAATCACAAAGCACGCCGACAAGACCTCCGTGTGCTGTCTCTGCGAGGAAATAGTCTACACTCTGAAAATATCCAATCCCTGCAGTACAGCGCTTACTAATGTAGTTGTCTATGATAATATTCCGCAAGGATTATGCTATAAAACAAGCTCAACAATAAAAGACGGATGCGGACCAACAAATGAAAACCCACAAAGTGGTATTTATATTGGAACGTTATGTCCCGGTCAAATTTACACAGTTTCATTTGTATTATATGTTTGCTCAGAGCCATGCTGCAAACAAACTCCTGTCACGTTTGACAACACAGCATACGTATACGGAAACACCTGTGATGACGTCATATGCGCGGAAAGCAATTCCTGGTCGGTTGAGATGAATAGCCGATGCTTGTGTCAATGCATACAAAAAAATATTTCAGTCTGCGATTTAAAACGTTTCATACTATGCTATGTTTATAATACAAATATGGCCTGTTATGACATTGGCCGAACAAAAAGGGTTGTTGCAGGATTTGGAATATGCGTAAAATATATTGACTGTAATGGAAAAATAAAAAAAGAATGCTATGAAGACCACATATCATTTAATAATTTGCCGAATCGTTTTAATCCTCACAGTTACAACGTAAAATTTAAAAATCTAGTTTGCAGCCTTGATTGTGACGGAAAATTAAATACAAAATTTGAAGCGAAACTGCGTTACTGCTTGATATAGAATTATAATTTAAGGAGCAATTTTATCTGGTGTAAAAATTTATATAAAAATTTTCTATTAATTTGCAGCAAATAATAACGGTTTTAAACATTGCAACCTTATAAAGCCAAAATAAAATTATTATAAAATCGAACCCATAAACAACAGAGGTAATCTGCCGTATGCGGTTCGATTTGTTATAGCTTGGCCAGCGTGAATAATTTAAATATATTTTGACTTACCCGATAACTCCTAGGCTCTCAAAATCTGCTGTTTTTCTTAAAAAGAAGAAGTAATAAAGAATATGTAAATTTTTGAATAAAAAACGCAGCAAAGTTCTCTTTGCTACGGTATGGTGCGAGTATACTTACAGAACTTAGCTAAAAATACAGTAAAAACAAATAATTCCGACTTTCAATAATCAGTATTAACATCAAAATTATATAATCCGACACAATAACTCTGTATCTACTTATTCCCAAAATTGATGATATAAAAAGATACATTATGTTAGTACAATGATAAAACATTGTTGTTATAATAATGATATGATATAATAATAAATGGCACGCTATGTCACTTTCGTTTCTGATATAATGATTATGAAAAGAAATAAAATAATTTATTATATCAGAAAGGCGTGGTGTAAATTGATTGTAAAAGAAAATACACATTAAAATGCTGCCGGTAACAACAAGTTAATGTGTAATTCCGGATATGCAGATACCCATTTGCATATTTGTATCTTACAGATCCGTAAGTAAAAATCAAGTGATATTGATAATTTTATTTACGGAGGTAAAAAAATTTATGAATTACAGTAAATTAAAAGCACACGCCCTTTAAAGTGATGTTACCAAAAACGCACTGTGAGCAAAGGGTTTGTCATCTGCGGTTTCGCTGCTGCAGGATATGCCATATACAGAGGGTTAAGAATGCTTCCATCTCTTGCTCCGCCGCTTTGGTGGACGATTCCTGCAAATATTGTTACACCTTAGAAAAAGAAGGTATTTAAATGAACACAAAATTTGAAACAAATATCTTAAATAACGGTCTTACGGTAAAGCATTTAAAAAATGAACACCTGCACAGTGTGAACATTGGAATATATGCGCGAAAGCTGCCGGAAAAAATCTGCGGAATTGCACACATGACAGAGCACATGTTCTTTCGTCGCCTTTGCGACATACCTCAAAGGCAGCTGTATTTTGAAACAGACAAAATAGGCGCAACGCTAAATGGGGCAACATACGCTGATTTTATCTGCCTTGACATTACGGTTTCACCGTCAAAAATCAGAGAGGCATTTTTGCTTATATCAAAGGTGTTCAAAAGCTTTGAGTGGCGGCCGCAGGAGGTTGAGGCAGAGAAGCGTGTTGTCAAGCGGCAGATTGAGGACAGGTATAATTCCTTGTACTCAAAGGCAGACATTAAGTATTACGAGAGTACGCCCAAGGGTTCTTTTATAATGGGGAATATATCCGATATAAACAGAATGAGCGTAAAATCTGTTAATGAATATCGCAGGAGCGTTTTTGTGCCGGAGAACTGCTGTGTGGTTTTAACCGGAAATTTCAGCTGTAATGATTTATCGCACTTTACAAATGAATTAGAGCAACTTCCGATGACTGATACGGGAACAAATCTTATGCTGCCCAAATACACTGTTAAAGAATTTTGTAATCGTAGTTCAGCATCGGACAGAATTTATGGCTCAAGCGACGGGTTTTCGGATGTTAGTATTTCATTTGATGTAGACGGAGCATCCGTAAACCGTTATGCGGCTGAAATTTTGCAGAGTATAATCGGATACGGTGTCACCTCCAAGCTGTCACAGGTTTTAAGGGAGAAATTAGGATTTACAAGTGAAATTGGCGGGAGTATTGAGTTTACGGGATACTCGGGAAGAATGTCGTTTGAATTTGAAGTACATAACGAAAATATTGAAGAGAGCTTGACGGCGGTATTTGATATATTACAACAGTCAAAATACGGCTTGACAGAAAATGATATGCAGTCAAACAAGGTTTTCTATACTGACAATCAATACAGGTTGCTTGACGATGTGCATGAACTGAATTTTTTAATAGGATGGCGTACATTTGTTGAAAATGAGCCGTTTTGCTCCATAGATGAACTAATTAGTAAGTACGATGATGTAACAGTTAGAGATATAAATGAGGCGGCGGAGAAAATTTTTCGTTCACAAAATTTGGTTATATCAGTATCGAATGATAACAAAATCTATCGCAAAATTAAGCTTAATAACTTATTTGATAATTTGAGAAAGGAGTTATGATTATGAAATACTATCCAATAGGAACGGTTGTTGTATTAAAGAATGGAACTTGGCCGTTTATGAGTTACGAAAGACAGCAGATAACAAAAAAATCCTGCTATATTATACGATTATGTTGGATGCCTTTATCTACAAGGTTTCATTGATAAAGATTATATTGCCCTTTTTCAGCATAATGATATTGATAAGATTCTACATAAAGGGATGGCTTCGTCAGCCGAAACAGATATGGAAAAATTGTTACATATTCCCGAAATAGTATAAAAAGAATAAAAATAGGAACGGACCAAAGTCAGTTCCTATATGGTGCGCCTGGAGGGATTCGAACCCCCGACCTAACGGTTCGTAGCCGTTCACTCTATCCAGCTGAGCTACAGGCGCATACTCTTTATTCAAACAACCATATTATTATAACACCTTTTTCTATTAAAATCAAGTTCTTTTAATTAACTTTTATAAATTAATTTTTCACAATTATTTAACTAATATTAACCTATCGTTCATCAATTATTAACAATAAAGTGTTATGATATAGGTGTAAAGAAAAATAATACATTTTATTAATAAGGATAAGCCAACTTGAATATACTACTTGAGAAAGGAGTGAACTATATGTTAGTTGATGTTGAAAGCGGTAATGTAACTCTATTACTTTCGTTGATTACAGGAGCCGAGGAATCTGTTATCGAAGAAATGCTTATGAACGGTATTATGCCGGCGGATGTGGCTAATCAATTTGGTAAGTATGAAGAGTATCGTGCTTTTTTGAAAAGTAATATTGCCGCAAGGCTTCAGGTCTTGATTGATAACGACGAAATAACTGTCAAAGAAGCCAATGAACTATTTAACCGAATCAGTGAAAATTGAAACCTAACCTATGACAATATTTGATAACAACATCACGGATTATATAAAAATATAATATAATGTACCGGTGATTTTACATATATAATGATTTAAACATACTACAGGTGAAAACATGAATAAGATAAATTATCAACTGGAACTTGATAAGATAATTAATAAAATTGAAGGTGAAAATACAACAAAATCGCTGTTATTGCATAGCTGCTGCGCCCCCTGCAGCAGCTATGTTTTGGCGTATTTAAATAAATATTTTAATATAACGGTTTTTTATTATAACCCAAACATAACAAATAAAGAAGAATATCTAAAACGCAAACAGGAACAAATAAGACTGATTTCTGAACTTCCGGCGATAAATAAAATCAATATATTAGACGCTGATTACAAACCGGAAAAGTTTTTTGAAATTTCAAAGGGTTTGGAGGACTGCCGCGAAGGCGGCGAAAGATGTTTTAAATGCTACAAGCTGCGGCTAGAAGCTACAGCTAAGGCAGCAAAAGAAAATAATTTTGATTACTTCTGCACTACCCTCACTATAAGCCCTCTTAAAAATGCACAGAAAATTAATGAAATAGGCCATATGCTCGGTGATGAGTATCAAATTCCATTTTTACCTTCTGACTTTAAGAAGAAAGAGGGATTTAAAAAGTCAATAGAGCTTTCATCCCAATATAATCTTTACAGGCAAAACTACTGCGGCTGTATATATTCAAAACCAAAAGAGTAATTTTGTTTTACGTGAAACATTTTGTCGGAAATTTATAATGACTTAATAAAATCTATAGTCCAATTTTTATATAGAAAGAAAATATAAAAAACCATTGTATTTAAGCTGTGATAAGCCTTTTACAATGGTTTTTTATTAATCTTCCATAACAATGACTTTTTAAGCCCATTTTGCAGCTATACTACTAGTCCGGCTTAATTACTGTCTCGCCGCCCATATACGGACGCAATATTTCAGGTATTGTAACCGTTCCGTCCTCATTCTGATAATTCTCCAGTATTGCGGCTGTTGTTCTTCCTATGGCAACTCCGCTGCCGTTAAGCGTATGAACATACTGAGCCTTCTCTTTAGGTGAGTTTTTAAACTTTATGTTCGCACGGCGCGCCTGAAAATCTTCAAAGTTTGAGCACGAAGATATCTCCACATATCTGCCGTAGCTTGGCATCCAAACTTCTATGTCGTACTTCATTGCCGCTGTAAATCCCAAATCTCCTATACATATTTTAACTACTCTATAAGGAAGTTTAAGTCCCTGAAGAACATACTCCGCCTCGGCTGTCAGCTCCTCCAGTTCCTTATATGAATCCTCGGGTTTTGTGAACTTAACTAACTCCACCTTATTAAACTGATGCTGTCTTATCAGACCTCTTGTATCCCGTCCCGCGCTTCCTGCCTCTGCTCTGAAGCAAGCTGTATATGCGCAGTATTTAAGGGGCAGGTCATCGCCGTTTAATATCTCATCCCTGTGCATATTTGTCACCGGAACCTCGGCTGTCGGTACTAAGAAATAGTCGGTATCAGCAACTTTGAATGCGTCCTCTTCAAACTTTGGAAGCTGACCTGTTCCCAGCATACTGTTTCTGTGAACCATAAAAGGAGGAAATATCTCATCATATCCGCGGCTTGTATGTGTATCAAGATAGTAATTCATAATAGCTCTTTCAAGTCTCGCTCCGCCCTTTTTATAGATATGGAACCTTGCACCGGTAATCTTTGCCGCGCTCTCCGGATCGAGAATACCTAAATCCTTGCCTATATCCCAGTGAGCTTTTGGCTCAAAATCAAACTTCGTCGGCTCCATAAACTTTCTGATTTCAACATTGTCCTCATCGGTGTCTCCGTCAGGAACAGTCTCATTAGGAATATTAGGGATTGTATACATTATTGTCTGAATTTTTTCGTCCAGCTCACGAACTTTTTCATCGTCTGCCTTGATACTATCCGATAATTCTTTCATTTGGGCAAAAATTTCGGTTGTATCCTTTCCCTCTTTTTTGAACTGTGGTATCTGTTTAGATACTACATTCTGCTGAGCCTTTTTTTGTTCCACGTCAAATAATAACTCGCGGCGCTTATTATCAAGCTCCAGCAATCCATCTATGTCCACCTCTTCTTTTCTTCGTGCCAAAGCCTTTTTGATCCTATCGGTTTCTGTTCTTATTAACTTAATATCTAACATTTTTATCCTCCATCTTTACATTATTACTGAGCGTTATTTTCTGTTATAGGCTGCTTTGTAGTGCTGTCAATACTTAAAATTTTACACAAAGCCTCATAGTATCCCCTTTGAATATCATCAAATGATGAAGAATCCAAAGAAATAATATCCTGTTTTGCGCCTTCCGTATCTCCCATATTTATTTTTGTCCAAATATTGCTCATTACCTCAAGCACTGCTTTATACTTTGTCTCTTCCTCCATCTTGGAAACATTTTTTTCCTGCTCTTTTTTCAGCTTATAGTTTTCTTCACGCAAATTTACAAGTTCATTTTCGAAGCTTGCGTTTGTCTGTTCAGTTTCCATAACCCTATTTCCTATTTCTTCTTCGCGGTTATCAGCCATAGCTGCTATTAAAATAATAATAATAACACAAATTATCATAACAACTGCATATGTTGCAATATTACTCTTCTTTTTTGGGTTAGTATTCTTTTCAGACTTTATAACCTTCTCACTTTTAGAACTTTCAGATTTTATAACATCTTCCTTTAATTTATTCTCTTTTTCCAATGTCATTCCTCCTCTCAAAAACCAATTGCTTATATAACAGCTAAAAACATGTCCAGAATCAATTTTGCCTTCTTTTAATATAATTACTTAGGACATTATTCAAATTTACAAATTAGGTATAAATTTTTAAGTCGGTTTTTAAAGTAAATCTACTATATTTCATATATAACTACTTTTTTAGTTCAAATAATATTCTTTCCAAATCGTCCTTAGAATAATACTCTATTTCTATTTTTCCCTTATTTGCACCTTCACTAATTTTAACTTTAGTGCCCAATCTGGAACCCAGGTCATTTTCTACCTCAGAAAAATATTTTTTCATCATTCCGGTTACTTGTTTAGTTTTTGGTTTCTTTTTATTTTCTGAAGTATCAGACACAAGTTTTTCAACCTGTCTTACATTCAAACCCTTTTCTATTATAAATTTGGCTAATTCAAACTGTTCATTATCATCAGTTATAGATAAAAGTGCTCTTGCATGCCCCTGTGATAGTTTCCCATCAATCACCATTTGCTTTACTCTTTCTGATAAATTATTCAGTCTGAGAGAGTTAGCGACCGCACTTCTGCTTCTTCCCACTTTCTCCGCTACCTCTTCCTGCGTAAGTTCACAAGTCTCCATCAAACGTCTGTAGCCCTCCGCTTCCTCAATCGGATTTAAATCCTCACGCTGCAGATTTTCTATCAATGCAATTTCCATTACAGCCGGCTCGTCCAATTGACGTATGACACACGGAACCTCTTTTATTTTTGCTAATTTTGCAGCTCTCCAGCGCCTTTCACCGGCTACTATCATATAAGTTCCGTTTATATTTGGCTTAACTAAAATTGGCTGTACTATACCGTGAGTGGCTATAGAACTGCTCAGTATTTCCAATTTTTCTTTATCAAACGTTTTTCTCGGCTGATTTTTATTTGGCTCTATATCACGAACTTTTATCATTTTTATACTATCGCTGTCTGCGATTTCTGTATCGGATAGATCGGATAAAAAATCAAACCCTTCGCTGCTCTTCTCCGACTTACTGTCATCAAAAAGCGCTCCAAGTCCTCTCCCAAGCCCCTTTTTAGATTTTGAAGCCATCTGCTCACATCCTTATAATATTTTGTTTCACGTTAAACAATTCATTATTTCTTATTTTTTTTAATTACTTCGGCAGCCAATTTTTTGTAGCACTCAGCTCCTTTTGAATTTTTATCATAAGCGATAACAGGCATACCGTAACTGGGCGCCTCAGACAGTCTCACATTCCTGGGTATAACAGTATTGAATACAGTTGAAGAAAAATATTTTTTCACCTCTTCCACTACCTGAACTGACAGATTTGTCCTGCTGTCAAACATAGTTAAAAGAACTCCTTCAATACTTAAATCCTTATTAAGACTTTTCTTAACACGCTTAATTGTCTTAGTAAGCTGTGATAATCCTTCAAGCGCATAATATTCGCACTGAATTGGCATAATCACACTATCACAGGCGGTAAAAGCATTTAAAGTTATCAGACTGAGCGACGGCGGACAGTCAATAATAATAAAATCATATTTTTCCTTTACACTTTCAAGTGCTTTTTTCAACTTATACTCACGATTATCCTGTTCAGCCAAATCAAGGTCTGCACCGGCCAAATTCATATCTCCCGGGCATATCCACATATTTGTATATTCTGTCTCTATTATAACGTCTTCAATAGGTGTATCATTTACTATAAAATCATAGCTCGAATATTCAGCGTCCTCAGGTTTTATACCAACCCCGCTTGTAGCGTTTGCCTGTGGGTCAGTATCAATCAGCAAGACTTTTTTTCTTTTTAATCCTAAACATGCGCTAAGATTTATAGCAGTAGTCGTCTTCCCAACTCCGCCTTTTTGATTTGCTACCGCAATAATTTTTCCCATAATATGTACCATCCTTCTTCACTGTCACTTTATTATAACACACCTGGTTATATTTTCAATAGCGTAAAATTAAAATTTATATAGATATATGGCGAATTTTTATTTATTTTGTTTCATATGAAACATTTTATATCATTTTCATATAGATTCTGCAAATTTTTTCAGAGCTTTGTACCTATGACTAATTTTATTTTTTTCATTTGAACCAAGTTCTGACAATGTGCACTGTTTTTCAGGATAATAAAATATCGGATCGTAACCAAACCCGCTTGTTCCTGCTCTTTTTTTAGTTATATACCCATTGCATTCACCGCGGAAAAACTGTGTATTTTCTGATATATTTTTATCAATTACCGCTATAACGCAGACAAATTTTGCAGTCCTGTTTTCCTCATTAACTTCTGACATTTCAAGCAGCAATTTATCTATATTTTCATCATCTGTCGCATTTTCTCCGGCAAAACGAGCCGTAAAAATTCCTGGTTTCCCTGACAGCGCATCAACACATAACCCGCTGTCATCCGCGATAGTGGGCAAACCTGTGGCTTTAAACACCTCAATAGCCTTCTTTTCAGCATTTTCTTCAAAAGTACTACCGTCCTCAATAATTTCTAAATTTCCTATTCCGGCCTCATCCATAGTCTGAATTTCAAAATTTTCACCTAATATTTCTTTTATTTCATCCGCTTTATGCTTGTTTTTGCTTGCTAAAACATATTTTTTCATTTTATATTACTCCTGTGTTTCATAAATTATATTCGATAGTTCAGTTATTTGTTCTATATTTAGTTTTTCACCGCGTACTTTCTCATTCAATTCCATTTGTTTTAAAACGTCGATTATTTTATCTTTGCTAAGATCTAAATATGGGCTGCCTGATAACGAGTTTACCAGTGTTTTTCTGCGCTGTGAAAAAATAGATTTTACAATTTTAAAAAATTGTTCCTTATTTTTCACATCATATTTCGGCTTATCATATAATTTAAGATTGACAACAGTCGATGTCACCTTTGGCTGAGGTGTAAAACAATGAGGCGAAGCCGAGCAGATTACTCCGGGCTTAGCATAGAACTGAACAGCAACCGAAAGAGCCCCGTAATCCTTTGTTCCGGGCTCGGCAAGAATACGGGCTGCAACTTCTTTTTGTATCATTAGAGTCATTGAATTGACAGGAAGTTCACTTTCAAGAAAATTCATAATAATTGGAGTTGTTATATAATAAGGCAGATTTGCAACTACAGTAAAGCTTTCATTGCCGAATTCATCTTTTATCAACTCATTAATATTCAGCTCCAAAATATCACTGTTAATGAGATTAAAATTATCAAAATCGGACATTACATCATTTAAAATTGGGATAAGAGCTTTATCTATTTCAACCGCTGTAACTTTCTTTGCTTTTAAACAAAGTTCTCTTGTAAGAGTTCCTGCTCCCGGTCCCACTTCCAGTACATTTGTATTCTCATTAATACCTGAACCGCTGACAATTTTGTTTAAAATATTCTGATCAATTAAAAAGTTCTGTCCCAAACTTTTTGAAAAAGAAAAATTATATTTATTGAGAACTGACATCAGTTCAGATTTTCCGGATAGCTTCATATAATACCTCAATATTATTTAAAATTTTTATTTTATTTTAGAAAATAAATTTTCGAGTTTAATTTAATAATTATAACATATATATATTAAATATGCAATTCCAAACTCTGTTTAAGTCATATAAACGAACACGTGAATCAAAGATTTATTACATAAAATAATAAAAATACTTAAATTTTGATTATTATTCAAATTTATTATTGCTATTTTGGGAAAAGTTTGCTATCATAATTAAATATAAGAGTTTAAACAGGGAGGGGGAAGATATAAAATGAACTTTATTACTGAGCTCGGAAATTCTTTGTATTCAACATTTGTATTGGATAACCGGTGGCAATGGTTTTTGAGCGGTCTTGGCTACACGCTTTTAATTTCATTTTTTGCTGTTTTGGTAGGTCTGGTCATTGGTGTTGTAATGGCCTTCGGCAGATTATCAAAAAATAAATTATTCCGCGGTATCTCTGGTTTATATATTGATATTATCCGCGGAACTCCAACAATGGTTCAGCTCCTGATAATTTACTTCATAATTTTTGCTAATGTCAATATTGACAGATGGATGGTCGGTGTTATTGCATTCGGTATTAACAGCGGCGCTTATATTGCTGAAATAGTAAGAGGAGGAATCCTATCTATCGACCAGGGACAGACTGAGGCCGGCAGGTCGCTGGGACTAACGCAGCGCCAAACAATGACTTACATAATAATACCTCAGGCGGTCAAAAATATACTTCCTGCGCTGGGAAATGAATTTATTGTACTTATAAAAGAGACTGCTGTTATCGGTATGATAGCCAATATAGACCTCGTAGGCGCCGCCAGAAAAGTACAGAGTTTAACCTATGATTATGTAGTGCCTATGCTTTCAATTGCACTTATTTACTATGTAGTTATTAAAATAGTGAGCACATTGCTAAAAGCATTTGAAAATAAATTGAGAAAATCCGATATACGATAGAGGAGGGCTGCAGATTGATAAAAGTAAGCGGTCTAAAAAAAAGTTTCGGTGATTTGAAAGTTTTAAAAGGTATTGATCAGCATGTACGCAAAGGTGAAAAGATAGTGCTTATTGGCCCGTCCGGGTCAGGCAAATCTACTTTTCTTCGGTGCCTGAACCTTTTGGAAACTCCAACGGAAGGCGAAATACTTATTGAGGGTGAAAGCATAACAGCCCCCAAAACCAATGTTAATAAACTGCGTGAAAAAATGGGAATGGTTTTTCAGCATTTCAATCTTTTTCCGCATCTCAGTGTAATTGAAAATATAACTTTAGCTCCAATAAAAGTTAAGAAAAAAAATGCCTCTGATGCAAATAAAAAGGCTATAGAATTATTAAATATTGTCGGTCTTTCTGATAAAGCGGATTCATATCCGGGTCAGCTGTCAGGAGGACAGAAACAGAGAATAGCCATAGCAAGAGCTCTTGCAATGGAACCGGATATAATGCTTTTTGATGAGCCAACCTCGGCTCTTGACCCGGAAATGGTAGGAGAGGTTTTAGAGGTAATGAAAAATTTAGCTAATGCAGGAATGACTATGGTAGTAGTAACTCATGAAATGGGGTTTGCGCGTGAAGTTGCCTCCAGAGTATTATTTATGGACGACGGAATGGTAGTGGAGGAAGGAAGCCCGGAAAAATTATTTGGGAATCCGCAGAATCAGCGCACTAAGGATTTCTTGGGCAAAATTTTGTAAATAATTATAAAATATAAATTAGGAGGAAGAAGAATGAAACAATTTTTTAAAAGAGCAGCTGCAATAGCTGCAGCAGCAGTAATGACAATGGGGGTTCTGTCTGGCTGCGGAAGCAAAGATGACAAATTAACGCTTGGCACAAACGCCGCTTTCCCGCCGTTTGAATTTACAACAACTAATGGAGTAGTCGGAAATTATGACGGTATTGATATATGTATAGGCAAGGAAATTGCCGGCAGCATGAACAAAGAGCTTCAAGTTGAGGATATGGAATTCGACGGTCTGATTGCCGCAGTAAAATCAGGCAAAGTGGATATGGCTGTAGCAGGAATGACAATCACAGAAGAAAGACAGCAGAGCGTTGATTTTTCAGATACATATTACACAGCTTCACAGGTTATTATTACCAAAGCTGACAACACTGATATAAACAGTGCAGAAGATTTAAAGAATAACAAAACAGTCGGCGTTGTTCTCGGGTACACAGGCGACAGCATAGTAACAGAAGATCTTGCAATCGACGACAGTAAAATAACAAGAGCAAACAGAGGAATTGATATAGTTCAAGACGTTAAAAACGGTAAGCTTGATGCTGTTGTAATCGACAAAGCTACAGGAGTTGCCCTGGCACAAAAAGAAGGTCTCAAATTTGTTGAAGACCCTGAGGTTTTTGAAACAGAAGAATATGCAATAGCTGTAAGGAAAGATAATAAAGAGCTTCTAGACCAAATCAACAAAGTTTTGGCTGAAATGAAAGAAAGCGGAAAGATTGACGAGCTTTCAAAGAAATACAATCAGGAATAAAACAGCTAATATCAGACCAAGATGTCGCGGCTTGCCGCAGACATCTTGGTTTGTAGTATAAAATAATTTATTTTGGCAAAAATATAAAAGTTGAACAGTGCATTTTATTTATTTAAAAATATTTACTTATAAAATATAAATAAATTAAAAAAACACTTGACAATATGATTTAACAGTGATATAATTTAAAAGCTGTGTAAGTAGTCACGCCGGAGTGTCGCGGGGTGGAGCAGTCTGGTAGCTCGTCGGGCTCATAACCCGAAGGTCGTTGGTTCAAATCCGGCCCCCGCAACCACTAAGAACACGCTTACCAACAAAGGTAAGCGTTTTTTATATGTTGCCAAATTAATTCAAAATAAAAACATTTTATTTTATATTAACAAAAATCACACCAGATATTATTCCATGAAATTAAGGATATTCTCTGAGCATATATCTGCGGCGGCATACTGTTTGTCATAATACCGTCAAATTCAATCCGAACAAAATTTCCAGGTCTAAACCGGCGTGCTCTGCGCGTTATCACAACAACTCTCTGACGGTTTTCTATGTCTAATACAAACAAACGGTCATTTTGTACGCCTATTACTATAGCCCGCATAATCAATTTTAACACCTCCTTTGCCCATAATATAATTATGCTGCTTGAAGGCTTATTGAACCATGTCCTTAAATATATTAGATAAATATGATTTTTTATATATAAAACAAACTTAATAGTTAAATTACTTAAAAAACAATCCACTATGACAATAAAGGTAATGCACATATTGTACCAGCAATGCCAAAATGAATGATGAAATTAAAAAAAATAAAAAGGAGAGTTATATATGAAAAATAAACAATATAATAAATTATTACCTATATTTAAACATTATTTTAAACAGATTATCGAATAGGATAATGGACTTAAAGTCAAATGCAGATCTTTTACAGGTATATTTGAGACTGATACTGAGCCTGAAGATGATGATTACATTGGTGAGTATGCTGCCGTCGTTCACGAAGTTAAGATATTGCATAAAGGAAACGATAACTCTGTTAAAATATATAATAACTGTATAGAAATAACATTAAAAAATATTCCTGAAAAAATTTCTAATGAAAATGGCACAATTATTTGGAATAGACCTTCCGAACTAAAGTCTCTTTAATAGATTAAGCAAATAATTTGCTGATTACTATTGATTGAGTTTTAAAAAACCGCACCAAATTTATTTAATTATAAAATTATTTATTTTTTAATGGTATGCTTAGCATAAAAGTATATCCACTGTTAAGTCCTTGTTTTATATTAACATTACCATCTAATTTTTTTAAAGAATCTTTTATAGAATTTAACCATTCATAATTTTTATTGTAATTCTTATTTTTATTACTTGTTTCTATACCTTTTATTATAAAATAGATTTCATCTTTATTAGTTGTAAACTTATTTACACCAATACTAAAAACAAGATATTCCGCTTCTTTTAAATATTTTACAGCTCCTACAAAAAATTTAATAAGCACATGTTCCAGTTCTTTTTCATTCCCTATATAAAAGTCATTAATCTTTGAAGAAACTTCTATTTTATAAAAATTTTTTTGTTCTTCAGATATAATTTTTATAAGATTTTTAAGTCGCAGAATAAGTTTTTGCATATCAAACAAATTTTCTTTTATTTCAAGTTTATTAACCTCTAAATCTTTTTTCTCTTCAAAATTCATAATATCCATCCCTTTATACTTTTAAATAATATAACTACATAATTTTGATTATGTTGTAATAACTTGCCATAAAGTATTATTTTTTATAACAAAAATTATTATTATTTTTTATAAATAATAATTTAGATACAATTTAATAAATTTTTGCATAACAAACAAGCGGAATAAAAATATATATTCATTCTGCTTATTTATGTTGTCTATTTTAAAAAATATGTAAAATTTTATATTATTAACTTGTAATCAAATAAACAATTATGTTATAATAATATTGAAATTAGTCACATAGTTATTCAA
>PPYE01413574.1_pt1 | contig 18686 bp, 7 predicted proteins | sample 1559881 | NCBI WGS metagenome assembly PPYE01 (sample SAMN08240022, study PRJNA423297) | Human gut metagenome, whole genome shotgun sequencing project. | reverse complement strand
ATAGCAACTAATTGCGAAATTCGATTATCAGCATAAAATTTAGGTCAATGGTGTTTCATTTTGAGGAATGAAACACCATTTTTTATGATAAATCCTCAACTTGCACAATGAAAATGCCTCAACTTGCACAATGAAACGCTTAAGTTGTTGATATTCAACAATATTATTCCCGCCATTTTCCCTAAGAATTCCTATATATAATAATGTGTAAACTGGTCTCTTTTGGGATAATTTGGGGAAAGTTATCAATTTGCAGTTGGTCTGTGAACGCTGAAGGTTGATACTGTTTTGTCGGTGTAAATTTCTTTTTGGCGGTAATGGTGGCGGTAATACCGATGTAAATGTCGGAGACATGACGGTAATATGTCGGAAAGGAAAATAATTGAAAACCAATACGTTATCGTTTTATGGAAAGTTGGTTACCGACAAAGTCTCCGACAATAAATGTCGGAGACTTTGTCGGTAACCATGTCGGAGACTTCAAGAATGGAGAAAAAGATTTGCCGGTAATGAAAATAACAGGTATTATAAGGTACGAAGGCAAGGTTCATTTCGGTGTAAATTAGCTCTAATTGTCGGTGTAAATATCCGAGTTCCAGAAAAAGTTAAGCACAATGCTGGGATGATTGTGCTTGAGCTTTTATGAATAACTATTTCTTGGATTGTTGCATTCTTTTGGAACGGTGGCATTTTTATCGTAACGGTCAGTCTCGTAATATAGCCGAAAAAGGTTGAACGAACGACCGCAAGAACGACCGCAACGACTGCAAGAACGACCGCAACGACCGCAAGAACGACCGTAAGAATGACTGCAACGACCGCAAGAACGACTGCAACGACCGTAAGAATGACTGCAACGACCGCAAGAGCGACCTATATTTTTAGTAAAGTTCTTTTTCGCCTTTCTCAGTTATCTTCCATTTTTTTCCATTCGATGATTTTACTATAAGTTCATCTTTAGCCATATTGATAAGAAGGCGCCCTATTTTTCGTAGCTTTTCTTCACGAGTGTTGTTTGCGGGAAAAACATGTTGAAGGCTTTCAAATGCGTCTTTACGCCAAAATCCTATTTCGCCTGCGTTATGTGCCAATTGAAGCAATAGCTTTTGAATGCTGTTTTCTGCAAGCCCTTTCTCTTTGGTATAATGCCCTATCTGTTTCGTCAGTTTGGCAACCTTTAGAGATATAGTATAATGTGGAGCACGTCCTTCAATCAAACCTTTATCAAGTAGATGTTTGGCTGCATCTTTGGTAATAGGGTGATGCTTCTGTACCGCATCCAGCCAAAGACACTCCTTTAGTGACAAAGACTGGTTGCTCTTTAACAAGTTGGTATATTTCTCATCTATCATCTTGCCATGGATGGTTACGCCAACAGTACGATGTTCGTTGTCGATGTCGTAATCTGGCATTGGAAAGAATCGTTTGCGTTGCTCTGTGTAAATCTTCTTGATTCCACGCCCCACGGTATCTATCATATTGAAGTTGACCATGCCCTTGCAAAGACAATCGTTACGATAATGAAATTGAGGACCTTTATGCTCCAGGGCATTTTCTATTGTTCCTGGAATGAAACTGCCACCATTACCATAATATAAGGTACTGGGACCTTCTACAAAAACAATTCGCTGCTGTAAAGTGTAATCCTGATGTGCGATGGCGTTATGTAAGGCCTCTCGTATGGTGTATTCGTCATACTGTTTCATGGTGTCAGGGAACAGGGTTCCACCTGGCAACTCACGCATAGTCTTGTTGCGTATTTTGCTCAATACCTTATCTACTGTCAGGATGAAAGGTATCGTAAAATGCTCGTAGTCCTGGACAATACCTTCTTCATCTTCCCATGTCCAAGTGATTTGCGCTACTGCTGGATGAATCTTTTGGATGGAAAGTGGTTTGCCCAATAGTAGAATGGCTGCACGAGTGAGTTTGCCTTCTCGCATCATCATACTATTAGCCAAGAACTCTTCTGTACTCCACGTATCTATTTCTTCGGCTGGAATACTTGAAGAGTGGACTTTTTTGAACATGACTTTTGCTGTAGCCATAGCCAGTTCATCCAAGTCGTTTATATTAGCATTTGGTACAAGTTGAGCTGTCCAATCTGGGATTGGTGGTTGTTGGCGGATGGCATCTTGTTTAGCTTGATTTAGTGGTTTTAGACTTTCACCATCACGACCATAAGCTACACCTTTCCAGTGCATCACTATATTGCGTGGTGATGCTGGAACCTGGAAAAGCAAAACACGCTTACCTTCAACCTCAATAGGTACAATATCCCTAAAGATGAGGTTGTCTGTGGTATGTTGAGACATATCTTGTTTCAGACGGTTCAAGGCTACTTCACCATCTTTGAAACAGGTGCCAATGATTTGGTGCTTCTTGTCCCAAACACCGAAGACTATCCAAGCGAACTCACGTTCTCGCAAGTTTGCTTCATTGCTAAGGGCGGAGAAATACTTTCCCAACTCGTCAATATCGAAGTTGGTTTCTGCCTTTTTGAACTCTACGACCTCATTTTCTGAGTGCTCCCAGAGTTGGTTGAATATCTCATTATAATTTTTCATCATTGTTCAATATTTAATTTTTATACAAAGGTACGAACTTTTCTATAATAACTTCAATAATTATAGAGTAAGTTAACAAATATATACCACTATTCATTCATAAAGAACGAAATCGGAAGGGAAGCAAACATTTTTTGTTGTTTTTTTGGTAACTTTTTGAAATAGATTTCAGCTATTGTTTTATTTTCTAATAATAAATGTATAGCAGTTTTTTCTTCATTGCTAATTCCTGAATCTTCCAAAAGGTTTATCAATGAATATTTTTCTTCCGAAGTTAAATTTCTCTCTCTCTTTATGATTTGAAAAAAGTTTATTGTATGGCAGATTTTATTCTCTGTAGTTTTATCCAGAATCCATTTTGATAAGGTTTTGATACCTTGTAAAAGCTTTGGATTTTTAATAGATAAACTGTCGTATGTTTTTAATGCCAATAAAATGTCATTTGTTGCTCTGTTGTAAATGTCATGATTGTATTGTGAAGCAAACTCATAACTTGAAACAAGGGTTGAGTAATTGATATTGTGTGCAGTTGTAAAATCCTTATTGTAAAATATAGGAGTAAATGGAGAACTTATAAGCTTGTCGCCCTTTGAATTTTCGTATGCAAAGACTAATTTATTTGCATATTTAAAAAACTCTTCGACTTTATATTTCCCATTGGACAGTTTGGTGGCAAACAATAGAAAATGGTATTTCCCTATAGTTGCTGTAGTAATTGGATTTAACTCGTGGTTTTGAAATATTGGCTTTTTGTCGATGATAGCTTGTCCCAATAAATCTAGGCATGCAGCATCTTCATCGTTTAAATCACCGATGTTTACGTCTGCTGTAATGCCCATTTGCTCGTACAGCATTTTTGCTCTATACCATCTTTTATATTCTTCTTCAACTCCTTTGTAGTCTGAAGGAGAAATCTTTTTTATTTGAACTTTGTTTTCTCCATAGCATATGGTTTTATTCTTTAAGCTATCACGCAAAAACTCTAATTCGTGGAGACGAGTACAAATGTGGAGATTGTTAGAATTAAATTTTATACAATTTATCTTCTTATTGATAATGATAATTGTTAAGAAATTACCAATATTTACAATTTCTATATCTTTATTTTGATAAATGTCATATTCTGTGTAATATACTTTTTTTGCAACTTTGACATCTTCTTTTACATGGATGCAACTATATACAGTATATGGTTGGTCTCCGATAGGATATTCAGTGCTTACCCCATTTTCACCAGTTTCAGCATAAAGATATATTGGTTGGCTAACGAGTTTGGATAGTGCTTCCTCTTTAGTTTTGCATCCAGAAACTGTTGCCGTTATTTTATAGCCATACTTGTTAACTTCTTCAAGAGATAAAATCTTTTTGTCTGTAAAAGAAATTTGCTTTTTACAGTCACGGTGGAAATCGCGTAAGTCGTTTTCAAGAGACATGGAATCTTGGTTGAATGGTGATAGTCTTACTGATACTTTATTCTGATTATTTGCTTTTTGGATGTATCGTCTTAAATCTATTGGCGCTAATTTCGCAAAATATACAAAGTTTCCTTTCTCTGTTATAAAAACAACAAAGTAAAGTATGCCTCCATCTCTCTTATAGGCATGTAAGTCAGTTAGCCTGATAGGGTATGATGGGGTATTGGGAATTCTGTTTATGGTCTTCCCTTTTACCTGCACTGCAATACGAATCGTTGTTTGATTTTTATTTTGCAAATAAATGAAACCATCCCAATGAGGCTCACGGTCATTTTCTGAAATGCATGGATTAAAAAGACCATTTTTCAAAAAAATGTCTTTTACTGCTCCTACTGCTATTTGTTCTATCTGTCTACCATTCATGTTATTTTCAGATATTTTTGTTTATCGATAAAGATGTCACCCAAGAACTTGCTACTTTTCTGGGCGATCTTAACGTCTGCAATGATTATAATTCTATATAACAAGTGTTAGCATATTTTATTTTTATATTTCTTAGCTTGGGATGTGTTTGTAAAAGACATCTTAGCAAATATAAACTTCTATAAATTGATTTGCATAAGGAATGTTGTTTAGACAAATATTCATTTGCATAATCATTTGATTGTATTTTATGAGCTGGCGTTTGTCTTTCTTTTCGCAATTGCTTTAATGGACTTAAGATGTCATTGCAAATACTACTATTTATATGATTGATCCACTCATTAAGACAATCTAATGTTCCTCTTATATTTCCATTGTCTTGTTTTATAGACATGATTTTTTTAAAGAAATCTACGTTTATGTTTGATATTACGATTTTTTCTAACAATAATAGAAACAGATTGTAGCTTTCGAGGCTAGGAAAAGGAAGCATGTCAAATTTTTCAAGATTTTCCTTTATGTATGTCTTTCTAAAAAGAGACATACCGAAAGCTTCTATTGTTAAATCACTTATGTTTACGATTTCTTTTAATATAGCTCTGTAAATAGTGTCAGGAAAATGCCACGATGCATTGAAAAGATTATCAAAGTAATCTTTTAATATTTTACAATTTGTAGTCTCTTTTATCATATGACCAAACCATATACTTTGGTTCATAGAAGACATATTTTGTAGGTCTCGTGGAAATGCTACAATTACAAAATCCTCTTTATTTCTACCGATTCCAAAGGTCTTTAAATTTATGTATTGTGTGCTATTTATGTCATTATCAGAATGAATTTCTCCTTGGTAATCATTGAACTTTAGATTCATTCTTGGATCATATGCATAATGTTGCAATACGTTATATTCAAAGAAGCACGCTTTTAGCTGTGGATAACCTGTTGCCATTTTACACTTGAAAGGGTATTGATCAATTTTAGAAATGTTTATATTCTTCTCTAAGTAATTTGGAGAAGGGTACAAAACTAATTCTTCATTGAAAGAATAGTTTTGTACGTATTCAATTTGTTCTTCTATGGAAGGAAAACCAAATCTGATTATATTGGGATTATTGTCAAATTTAGAAGAGAGAACACAGATGTCTCCCTTCTCTATTAATTTCGATATAACGATTTTTGCTTTTTCTTGGGAACATGACGTTACCGAACTTAATGGCATGCCATTAAATTCGGTGGATTGAGTGTAGTATAAAAAGACTTCATTTAGAAGGTTCTCTGTATTCAAATGATTTTTAATAAAATTATTCATATTGTTAAAATTATCTGTCAAATTCAAATTTATTCCATGCTTCGAGGACGAGGCGCTTGGTGCGGTATTCTCCGTACTGACGTATCTCGTTGTCTTTCAGCACACGGAAGGTCTCGTTGATGCAGCCTTTGCCACAGACATCTTCTGGGTCTAAGATATAACGGAGATCTTCAGTGTTGAGACCATAGAGATGGGCAAAGATGGCATCAAGCTCGGCTTGAAGGATGGCTCTGCGCTCAGGATTGTAAATCCAAGGCTGCTGTGTCCCCAGTTGTGGTAGCTCTGCTCGCTGCTCTTCGTTCATTTCTTCCCATAATTCAGATGCCCAACCATCCATGTCGTGATTGAAATAGCATAGCTCGGCTACTCGTTTCACGATTTGCCATTGCATGGCAGATGGGATTTGGTCGGGAGTTAGTGCAGGAAATTGTTTGACAAAACTTATACTAGCATGGCTTCCACCGATTTTTTGCTTGGTAATATAGTCGAAAACCAGTGATGAAAGCATTGCGCAAAGCGAAGCCACGGGCATAGTACCACGCTCCGCGTAGAGGAGCGTGGTACTATGCCCAACGCCTTTGGCGTTGGGAATAGGTGAACAAACGAAAGTTCTTTCGTTTGTTGCGTTGGTGACATCTCTAAAACCAAGAAGCCATTTATGATTCCAATGCCAGACGATTTTGCCTTCTTTGTTGAGTTTGATCAAGCTATTCTCCACATCCGATAATGGAACCCAATACCATGGCATAATGCAACTGTCTGGATTTTCAAGTTCTGTTTCAGATGGCATGTTGATGGAATTTGGGCGTTCTCCTTCTATAGGCCATGAACCATAATGATGGTTGTAGTGCCAGATCATCTTACCTTCATATAGTGGAACGTATGTTTCGCCATCTGCTGTAGTGAAAGTATTGCCGTCTAATGTAGCACCTTGTTCCGTCAATTGAGAACATGTACGGAAGAGATAAGAGTCAGTTGACATATTAAACATGCTACCGAACTTTACATTCCATGGGTTCTCTTCTGTTATGTCATTATACAAAATTGTAGAGTTGCGATAAATCTTGGCTGTAAGTTTTGCATCGTAGCTTGTACGGAATACCGGACAGGTCTTGGTGTTTGGATTAAGTCTAGCAAAATCATCCGTTCTCAACGTATAAACACGTCGAGGATCAAGCAAGTGATCAATACGTGTCAAGAAGAACCCACCGCTAACCATACGAGGCTTAGCTTGTGCTTTCCCTGCAGTAATAAGACAGAATTTAAACATTCTATGGATATCAAATAATGCTTCTTTATTCTCAAAATCATATAATGAAACGAGTCTATTTTCATCAATAAGCTTCGAGAAGAAGTACTTATTACTATCATTTACTGCGATACCTGTAGGCAAAACAAGCCCCCATGCCTCTTTTGTGAAAGAGAGGCACAGTTCTGCAAATAACGACGAAAGTTCAAGTTTACCTACTGCGGTTAGAGGGAAACGTCCTGAGTTCTTTACAAAATTGCTTTGGCTTGTTAAGGCATTGCATGCTATTGTGAATTCCTCATATAATTTAGGGGCAGATGTTTGGAGATTGGCGATTTTCTCCTTACGTTCTGCTTGGTTGGCTGCTTTGACAATATCCTCATCTTTACCAGCAAACCACTTTTCTTCCTCCATCTGAAGCTTATCCCAAGGCGGATTACCGCACATGACATCAAATCCCTTATTGGCTGCAAATACCTCAGGGAACTCCACGCACCAATGGAAGAAACGCTGCTCATCAGCCATACGCTTTACTTCTGTCTTGAAGTCGGCAGAGAGCTGGCGATAGAAAGTAGGCAGTGGCTTGCCTTTTTCAAGGCATTCCATAGCATTAATTTCCTGAAGCGCACGCATCACGGTCTTTGTATATGGAACCTCTGCTTCCAGAAGCAGTTCTTTATTGCTGCCTCCATTATCTTTATAAAGTTCGTCTTTTTGAACAGTATGGTAAAATGCACTGGTATAGATGTCGCATGCACGGCGCAGACAATCTACTCGTGCAGACTCCATCAGCTCTTTCCATCGTTCCTGCTTGATGATTTCTTCCTCTAAAGTATCTTCTGGTAAGTGGTTGATAAAGCGAATCTTATCTGCTAAACCAATCTGGGCAGCAGACATATTCTCAACACCGAAGGAATCCTCCAAACCTAATGTAGGCTCATTATCTAAAGTTCCGTTTACTGCTTTTACGGCTTCCTGATTCATCTTCTTCAAAGCCTTCAATGTATCTTTGTCATCTGCAGTCAAAGCCTTGTCTGGTACACCATCTATCAGCATCTGCAAGTCGGAAACACCCAATACGGAATTACCGCAACGGATATGATGATCGAGGAATGAAAGTGGCTTGCCTGCGCAATAACCTTCAATCCACAATACTACTTTGCAAAGTTCTACGGCATCCGGATTGTAATCTACGGCATAGACACAGCGGGATATAACCTCACGAAGTGCCTGACGATAATCCAGCGAAGCCGGGTTGTCTTCACCTGTGCGGAGGGTACAGATATACCAGGCAATGGTGCGAGCCATCGCCAATACAATATGTCCGGAGCCACTTGCTGCATCACAAACCTTCATATTAAGTAATGCCTTTACCTTCTCTTCTGTGGTAGTCTGTGCAGCAATCTTTTCCTTGATGACTGGTTCAAGTGTAGTCTTGATAAGATTCTGTACCAAGTCTGGACGTGTATAATAAGAAGAAGTGCTTTGACGGTCTAAACCGCCAACGAAACCAAACTGCCAGTCGGAAGCGGCAACACCCGGCTGTACGAATGGGCGCATTTCGAGAATGCCTTCATATACAGAACCAAACTCCTCTACGTCGAGAGAGGAATAGTTGATCTTTACTTTCTGCTGACGCTCGTCTTCAAACTCGTTGAGAGCAGAGAATGCAGCGAGCAAATCCTTGTTGCTTACCTGGCATTGTTTCAGCCAATGTAGGGTTTCTGTGCCAAAGAGTACACCACCCAATGGCTTGATGCCCAGTTTCTCGCCAAAAGTATCTGGCTCGAAGAGATGGAAAGTATCCATCAATCCCTGCCATAGGTCGGAATACTGGCGTTGTTTCAGGTACGCCAATTCCGAGAGATAGCGCAGACGGCTTGCTGCATAGAACTTCTTGTAGATGTCCTGCCACTGGCATAACTGCTTGTAATCTGGAGCATCAGGTGAGTCGGGAATCTGATAAACCAATCCTCTATCCTCAATGATAAACAGGAAGAGGAGACGGTAGATGAAGTGGATGAGTTCCTTGTTGAGTTGGGTTGCATCCATCGTTCCATTGGCGAAGGCTTCGCGCAATGCGTTATTACCTTCACCTTCTGATGTCAATACGGCATTTCCGATGGTTTCCATCGTGGTTTGCACGGCACGAGACAAACCATTGCGAATGCGGTTGCCTGACTCGATGCTCATGTTAAACCAGCGTTCCATCACGCATGGCTCGTCACCACTTGTGCGGAAACGGGAAACGTGAAGCAGACGGAACATCAGGCAAAACTCGGTGTATTTGTCTTCCTCCAGCATGCGGCGGAGGTCAAACTCTATATAGGTGAGCTTCACCAGCTGTCCGGAGTTGCGGATGATTCGCAGGATTTGTCCGTTGCTGATGATGCCATATACATTCTCTGTGGCGTTGAGATATTCGAGCATAGTGGCATGAGCCGACTTCTTGCGCATACCGCCTTTGGCACGATAGTCGAGTGAACACTTGTCCAGGGTATCAATGCTTCCGTCTGCACTGATACCCTCACCTATGATAATGAATGGCATTTTACCCAGGTCGTGGCAGGTATAGCTAATGTCGTAGTTGGTGCCAGCCACTTCTATATTGGTAGCCTGGCGGTCGAGCGAATAGCCTAAGCTTTGGAACAGTCGTTCCATCAGATCACGGGCACGACGGGTTCCGTATGGATCCTTGTTGACCAATCGCTCATTGTTGGCACGTTCCTTGTAGAAGTTCCAATCGTTGCGCAGGCTGCTCCATACGTAGTCTATGGCCGAAGATACGGAAATATCCATTCCGAAATCCTGGTCACGGTTGCCGTTGAGCGTGTTGTCGCGCTCTATGTTATGTAGGATGTCATCAGAGAGGAGATGACCATATATATGAATACTTGTATAGTCCATAATGAATTAGATATTTATTTGTGGCACAAACAGATAAGCAGCAATCACATCCATTGGCAATACAGGTTCTACCACTTGGTACTCTGATGCCTTCAGGTAGGTGCGATACTTGGCGAAAGCTTCTACCAGATGTGAAGCTCTTTCCAGGGCTATCTCATCTGTGTGTTGGCGAAGTTCTGTCTCATTGTTAATCCAACGGATGGCATTTGAAAGAAGAGTCTTCTGTGTTGGCAAGTCCATATCGCCAGATGCCATTGAGTGCAGGAAAAGCTGTTTGGCTTCTTCCTGTGTAAGGAAATCGTGGTTTTCTATCTTTCCACGATAACCCACAAATATCATTTCTTCACCCACCAGTTCTCGGTTCACTATCTTTTTGTCACGGATAACACTACGAACACGCATCAATAGAATGGTGGTTCGTTTCTTCACTTCTGTTGTTGCCATTACCAAAGCCCGGCATGCTCCCAATTCGCCACCATTGACGGAATCGTTGACAACGGCACGGCTCAAATCCTCTACGAATGTATGGTTGCGTCCTATATACATATAATGCTTTGGAGTTGGGGAAGCAAAAGATATGCGCACAAGCCCTTTGGATGTTGCCTTGTCGGCGAAGTAGTGGCGCAGATTTGCAGGTAACTCCAGGAGTTGGAAACTGTAACATAAAGGTATATCGTCTGTATGAACGTTTACACCGACATGCAATAGTTGCTCAATTACAAAGTCACGGGTATCTTCTACACCTCCAATTACAGATTTGGCTTCTTCCAAGGATGCAGTCAGTCGGGTTGGATCCATCTGCTTATTGTTATGAGCGAAGTAGGTGTGAGAAATCTTCTCGTTCTCTTCCATCTTTTTGAGTTGAATCTCAAGTTCCTCTTCCTGCTGTTTGTTCCATTCTGGGTCGTTATCGAATAGGGACTGCTCCATATAGTCGGTTCTTGTAGGAACCTTGGCATCGAAAATTCGCTGCATGATGTTTTCCATCAATGAAGCATCATTGTCTGCGATAGGCAGATAGACACCCAGCTTCTTGCGTATCTCTTCCTGCTTTTTGTATAAAACATTGAGCACTATATCGTCCACCGGGTTGTTCTTGGCATGAAGCGTGGATATAAGGACAGCATCGGCAGTTTGTCCGAAGCGGTCGATACGGCCATTACGTTGTTCCATGCGGTTTGGGTTCCAAGGAAGATCGTAATGAATGACAGCCTCAAAACCTTGCTGCAAGTTGACACCTTCCGAGAGGCAGTCGGTACAAACCAATACATGGCGGTCTTCTTGTGCCAAGGCGTCGATCTTCATCTTGCGTTCCTCATCAGCCAAACGACTGGTAACCACACCCACAACTACCTTTTTGAACTTTTTGTTGCTTGCGAGCTGGTCTGTGATGTATTTGCCAACATACTCTGCTGTTTGGATATACTGGCAGAATACGATAGGGTTCATGCCACTGTCAAGAGAGAACTTCACAATATCAAGAGCCTGTTTCACCTTTTCATCACCATCAGTTTCCTTGATGTGTTCCAACTGCTTGATGAAGCTGTGGAACTCTTTCTTGTCTGTAGCGCTGGTTGTTTCTAATGCTTCAGGAACAACATCGTCGGCATTCAATAAATCCTTCAGAGGATCATTGAATATATATACCTGCTCGGATTCGTCTTCAGTATTTGCTGATGATGAATCTTCTCTCTTGTCTATCTTGTTTTGCAACATGCTGATACCAGCATCAGGACTTGACATTACTCCACGCATCAAGGCCAGAAGATCCCAGTAGATATAGCGCTGCTTGCGCTTGTCTGCTCCCGATACCTTCTGGATGCCATGCTTTACATATTCTATCAGATGCCCCAACAAATTGCGATAATCTGGAGTGAAGGAGTATTCATCCTTGTCGATTCGGACACGCTCAGGGAAGACGATTTCATTGCCTAGATACTGCTTGATGTCGGCACGTCGGCGTTGTACGAAGTAATGGGACAGTTCCTCGCGCTCTGTAGCGGTTTGAAGCTGGTAGTTCTCGAACTTAGGATTCAATAATCCGATAAGGGATTGGAACTCTTCGCTTTGACCGCTATGAGGAGTAGCTGTCAGCAAAATCAATTGCTGCTCAGGCTTATTGGCCAAGTCGCTTAACAAGCGATAGCGCTGTTGCTGATATTTGTTGGCACCAGTTGGCTTGGCGCAAGTATGGGCTTCATCAACAATCACGAAATCAGGGCAATGGTCGAGGAAGATATTTCGCTTATTGCCTTGTTTCACATAATCAATGGAAATAACCTGATAGGGGATATCACGGAACACATTCTGGTCTGGACGCAGTTTTTTCTCCAAACGGCTGATGGTAGAAGAACGGATAATCTCTGCGTCCAAGCCAAACTTGTCCTTAATTTCATTTTGCCACTGCTCGCAAAGATGTGGCAAGCATACTACTGCGAAACGGTTAATTTCGTGGCGGTCGAGTAATTCTTTGGCAATCAATAATGATTCCAGGGTCTTTCCAATACCAACGTCATCAGAGATGAGCAGTCTGATCTTTTCTTGTTTGAGTGCAAGAATCAGCGGAACCATCTGATATGGACGTGGCTCGAAAGATAGTTTTCCAAGACACTGGAATGGACCAGCTATATCTCTGAATGATAAACGGCAAGCGTTATAAAGCACCTTTGCAGATGCCTTATAACTGTTTTTCCCGATGTCATCAGCTGTAGGCCGACGAAAATTGTAGGAATGAATCTGTAGTTCATCCCCATAGAGAGGAAGGTAGAGACCGATGGTTTCGGCATCTGTACCTCCTAATGGTTTTATTATCATAAGTTCGTCCTCTCCTGATTGCTGAACAACCCAAGGACGATTTCTGAATTCAATCAGTGTACCAGTCTTGTAATCCATATCGTTTATTTTACTGGGGTGAATATATCTGAATATTGATTGATGAAGTCTGCTAGTGGCGTTGCATAATGCCAAGCCAGGACTACGAATCCTGCATCTTCGAGTACTTCCCGTTTCTCTCTGTCATCCTCTTGTATTTCAGGACGGTCGTGTGGCGTTCCGTCGCAGAAGACTACAATGCGGTCGCCATACATGAAGTCTGGCTGTACGTAATATTCTTCCGGGAACATCGGCTGTGCCTTGTCTGGCAAGCGCAAGTGATGGTCGTAAAGATACTTCAAGAACTCATATTCAGTAGAGCTGTTGTGGTCTCTTGCGGCTTCCAAAGCAGCATACTGCTCGTCGTAACCAAGGGATTGCCCTGCATGGTGGGTCTCTACTTTAGCTTCTTGCATCAACTTCAATGTTCTATATATCAGTCTGATATCTATCTGCTGATGATATGGCTGATTATAGTAGTTGAGCAGATTGGAATAATCGGCAGGTGGCAATTCGTTAATCTCATCCTGTGTCAATTCCGGTTTGTTGAAGCAAATCTCGTATGCTCTTTTTACGACATCCCTATAGGCTTCCGGCTCATGCACAAGACGGCTAAGCACACCCAAAGATCCCTCTGCATTTTCATAGATGAGGATATTAGGGGTTGTTCCTTCTCCCATCACTTCTGCGCCCATTTCGCTTCCCTCTATTTGGAAGACATCCTCGATAGCCTGCTTGAAGGCATAGAGGAAGGTGCGGACAGCTTCTTTCCGGTCTAAAAGCAATGCTTTAAGCGGTTGGATATATATGGCATTGGCAGTTGTTTCCGTGAAAAGTTTGACAAACTTGATTCTGTCTGCTTCTTCTGGATTCTTGTCTGCTTCTTCCTGAATGCGTGAAAGACGTTCGTTGCTAATCCAATCGCCTGTTTTTGTGTCGAATGCAAACCCATTGGCATTATCATCGTTACGTGATTCCAATATATAGGTAAGTCGGCATGAAGGGATATAGCGAATATTTGCCAAATGCTCACCATGAGGTGACTTCAGTTCGCACTCGCTGATAGCTCTTGGATCATCACTTGCAAAATAGGTCTTTGTCTTATAGTACTTACGGGAACGCTCTTCCTCCTGACAAGTAATCTTTTCCGTTTCTGCAGCTACCATGTCCTGAGCCTCAATGCACATGCCTGGGATTAGTTTTGCCACACCATCAAGAGACTCACCTGTGATGATATCTGTGTGATGGGTGGTGTTTTCCTCGTCCTTATATACAACCCCAGTCTTAGGATTATAGAAGAACTTGTGAGGAATCCCCTCTGATAGTATCTGCATTCGGTTGATGCGGAACTTTCCACCATTATTATATATAATGTTCTGCGGACCGAATTCACTTAGTGCAAGACGCTTTGGACGGCTTAGATATTCCACTTTATCCGACTTGTATTGTAGCAGTGCACGTTGTGGCAACTTGGTAAAATTATAACCCGGCAAGAAGCCTTCGCTGGCAAGATAACGATATGGATAGAACTCGTTTTCTTCTTTATTCTTTCCTTGGTTAACTCCCAACAGCATATCTCGGAGACTTTCACCACGCAACTGCTTGATATGGGCTTCACGTTTCTCCTTGGAGTTTTCGCCATAGACGCGGTTGTTGATGACAAGACTAGCTTCTTCTATTTGAGTTTGGGCTTGCTTGTAGAGAGAACGCCAGCGGTTGAGTGCCTGGTCGAAATCATACTCATAGTTAGTGAGGATGTTGTCCAGCCAATGCTCGGTAAACCAGATGGGTTGTTCTGTTTCCATCCGGTCTTTCAGGAAGGTATCATTCATAATTCGTCTGAAAACCGACTTGACCTGCTCCTTGCGTTCAGGAGTAAGTTGCAGGGCAACACGGACCTCATCCTTTAAAGTGATGTTGTTGATGTCTTTATAATCTACCAAATCCTTGATGCCATCAGAAAGCTCAGTAATAGGACACAATGCGAGAATGGTAGAGTGGAGGTGCGTGCGGAACAGTTCTTCATTAACTAATTCCATTCTTGGAGCCTTCACTTCACCTTTAACCATCTTTTCAGGATGGGTCAAGTAATAATTCTCATGTGAGTTGCGTGGACGGCAATAGGTGTAAACCAATGCAGCTTGTCCACTTCGACCAGCACGACCTGCTCGCTGGGTATAATTGGCAGGAGTAGGTGGTACATTGCGCATACCTACAACAGACAAATCCTTGATGTCGATACCTAACTCCATCGTAGGAGAGCAGTAGAGAACTGGAAACTTTCCTTCCCGGAAATCCTGTTCTCTATTTTCGCGGTCTTCCTTGGAAACCTGTCCTGTATGGTCTTTAGCCTCAAGACATACATCTTTGAGAGGAATGTTTTGATAGAACTGCTGGAAGTAATGGTTCGGTTCTTTATCAAGCCAATTGCCTCCCTCTAAGATGCGATAGCGTACCAGGTCACGGCGTATATGTTGCTTATCGCCAGCTTGCCATAGGATACTGCCATAATCGAGCTGGTAGGTTCCGTTTTCGTGTATGATGAAGTTTGACAAAGCTTCGAATAAGCTTGTCATATAATGCGTGTACTCTTCTTCATTCTTGATGGTACGTCCTGTATTCTTCTCGATGTAGTCACGAATAAAGAAACCAAGCTTGCTTCTATAGCCTCCACTTTCCAGATTATATGCATTGCGTCTGTGAGGATTGGTGATAAACAACTCGTTTGCTTCGTCAATAGTGTCGCTTTCATCAAGTGTCCATGGGGCTTTCAGATTCTCTCTTACTGCCTTGCTGGTGTCTTTTACGGCTTGAATCGTCCTTTCGCTGCTATAGATGCAAAGTTTGTGGCGCAGGTAGTCGAGAATTTGAGTAATGAACTCTTCTTTTTGCTCATCATCCAATCCTTCCAGTTCAGGTATATCATATAGACGTTCTGAATTGTTTTCACCTGTAATCTCATCATGAAGATATTTGTAGCCGATGGTCAGCAATGCGCAATCTTCAAGATTTGGCATAATCACAGTCCAGTTGCCGGCAAGGTCATCATAGATGATGGTGGAGAGATAACGTTCCATGATATTCTTCATATCATTGGCACGGCCACCACGGAGTCCTTGTCGTATAGAATAATCATTTACTTCCAGATGAAGATTATCCAGCACCATTCTGGCAATCCTTGTATTGTCTATAGGTTCAGCGGAATCCTTGATAGCATTCCAGATGGCAGAGCGTATTTTACCAATGCGGATAAAGTCATTGAAATGGCCTGCTTGCAATGCGGCATCCTGGCGTGCATCGACAAAGGTTAATACCTTTCTGTCGTTTTGCTCAATACCCATTTTCTGCATGAGGATAATATCCTCGTATGACAATACGGTTGTGGCTGTGCTTCTACCTTCACCACCGATTCTTGACAATTTTGAATATTCTGATTGCTTACCTTTGTAAACCACACGAGCTGTTGGGTCGTACATGAGTGGAGATGGTACGAAAATAGCCTCGATGAACCCCATGCTATCAAGTGGTTCGGTTGGACTGTAGGTTCCTGATTGAGTTACATAAACCTTTTGTGGAATACGTGACTCGTATGTTTTCTTCAGCTTTCGTACTCCCTTTTTGTTTGTGGTGTACCAATCTGATGGAATTTCCTCAGAATTTACGCCAAGGATATAATCATTTATATTTTCTCCTTTATGAGGAAGGACGATGTAGCCATCATTGATATCGCGATCACCATCACCTGATGCATAGCCATCAAAGTTTCTTGGCATAATCAGACTGCCATTGATTTTGACGACATAGAATTCGTGACCGCTTAGACGACTGAACACAACGGGATAGTACATGACTTTTGTGTTGCCATGTGATAGCTCCTCACAATAGAGTTTTTCTTCTACTGTGATTTGGCGGTTGTCTTGTTCGCCTATAGTAAGATACACGTTTCCTGTTTGAGGAATGAACTGATGAACTTTATACGGAAGTACCGATACGCCTTTCTGCTGGTTCAGGAAATTGCACCAGTTAAGCACTTCTATGATATGCTTCTGGCACTTTCCTTCTTCTTCTCCAGTTTTTATACTCAGTTGTTTAGCCATATCCTCTATAGAGATAGGCTTCCCTCTGAAATATTTGTTTTCTTTTCTGTTGTAGGCAAGTGCAATACTTTGTTCTATCCAAATAGCTGTAGGATATTTTATTGCATCATGTATGTCTGCTGAATGTGGAACCGGGTTGTTGATGCAAATGCGCAATTCACCATCAGAAGGTTCATCGTCAGATAGTCCTATAGCAAGAGTTTCATCTATAACCTGTTCTTTTGTGTATGAGCTTCCGAATATGCATGATGCAACTTCGGCAACTTTTTCTCTTTGCTGACTATAAGTCATACTGTCATCTGCAACCATTGTGGCTGACGTTCCGAAGCAAAGTACTTGACCTATTGCCAAAGATTTAATTCTGCGTATCAGAAACGAAACATCGCTTCCTTGCATTCCACGATAAGTATGCAACTCATCGAATACGAGGAAGTGAAGGTTTTCCAAGAAACATTTGCGCAAGTCTTCTTCTTTGCCAGCACGAGTCATGAGTAATTCCAGCATCATATAGTTGGTTAATATGATGTTAGGAGGTGTTTGCTGCATTTTTCTGCGCGCTTCATCGTTTTCCTGTCCTGTGTATTTGCCGAAAGTGAAAGGACATGAACGACCAGTTCTTTCTTCGAACTCAGCTTTATATCGGCTTAATTCTTCAGCTTGCGAATTAATGAGGGCATTCATCGGATAAACGATGATAGCTATAGTCTTATCCTTGCATGCCTCTTCGTGAAGTAGAACGTAATTGAATATAGTAGCCATGAAGGTTCGTGATTTTCCTGAACCTGTGCCGGAAGTCACGATGAATTCTTTGTCTTGACAGCCTAACTCTATAGCTTCTTGCTGATGCATGTAAAATGGCTTGTCGAAGAAAAATTCCAAATCTTTATGGATAGGGAGCCCCTTGGCAATAAGTTCTTGTACACCTATTCCCTTCTTGAAGTTTGGATTGAATTGAATCAAAGCCTTTGGCCACAGCTTTTCATTTTTGATGGAGTCGCTGACCTTTTCCTTGATTCGTTCATCCTTTATGGCAACAAAACTTTCCAGGTAACTTTTGTAGCTGCCTTTCAAGTTTTCATATAATTCAATTATATTCATACTCTTTAATCTTTAAACAGCTACAAAGATAATATTTTTCATTGAAAGCAGGGCATATATTTAGGAGGAAAGTGTATTTTCTTTGTGATTTTTTTCAGTTTAGAGTGAAAACCTCTATGTATGGGGGATAAACAAAATATTAGTTGTGTAAACTTAATGGATAGTTCGCCGAACTAGGGGATGAGATACTGTTGTTTATAGATGAGTTTATATTTGAAATACTACAATCTCGATGTTATTGTCTCTGTGGGGGTATCGTGTAAAATCCATTCGGGGTACATGTTTCGTCTCCTTCAGCCACCGCATTCGTCTCCTTCGGCTAACTTAGCCGTCTCATTCATCTAATGCAGTCGTCTCATTCAGCCAACTCAGCCGTATGTGTCAACTAAATGAAGTGGATGAGTTCGCATAATGAAGTTCATGATTTCGACACAATTGTCAATACATGCAAATGGTAAAGTAAAAAGTGGTTTACTCCTACTTTTATGATTCTTCTTCCATCACCAGCAAAGATTTTGGCAAAATCGGGCTGTTTTTCTTTATTTAACTCTGAAATAGAGTGGAATATCAGAGAAAATCTATAAATTTGCATTTAAATACAATATTTTGTAAAGAATGGAAGATAGAGAACTGTTGCTGAAAAGTGACCCAGAGTTTGACCGCCTCGCCTTTACGGTGTTGGCTATCGAGGCTTCGGCACAAAAAATGGGTATATCGCCGTCTGAAATGAGAAAGCGATTGGATAAG
>PPYE01662131.1_pt1 | contig 18687 bp, 29 predicted proteins | sample 1559881 | NCBI WGS metagenome assembly PPYE01 (sample SAMN08240022, study PRJNA423297) | Human gut metagenome, whole genome shotgun sequencing project. | reverse complement strand
GCCAAAACGGAGGCGGAATGTGAGGGAAAATTGGCCATACTAATTCGGGAGATGAAGGCGGAGATCGCCGCCGGGAAAACCAGGAAAAGCAGGAAAGTGCAGCAGGTTGACCGGGAGAACCTGCCGTATTGCACAAACGGGCCTCCAAGGGCAAAACGCCCTCGGAGGCCCGTCTTTTTCCTGTCTGTGGCTGGTTGTGTGGTCAGAGGTGAAAGCAAAAATGCAAATCATCAAGAATAGTTGCAGAAAGCAAAGAAAATATCCGCTTTTCGTCTGAAAAGCGGATATTTTGTGGAGCTGCTACCCAGATTTGAACTGGGGACCTCATCCTTACCAACTAACAAAAAGCTGTTATTGCTTGTCGTTGGTTATTCTGTCTTATCGCGCCCAATCCATTGTGCCGCAACACTTACGGCAACTTCCTCCCGCTCCTTGCCGCTCCCTGTCGTGTCTTAAAATATACTGTTTTTTGATGCCCGTGTCGGTTTTGTGTCGGTTTCTGCTGGAGCCTGTAACGCCCGACCTCATCCCTGCACGCGCTGTCCCGCGGCCCTTCGGGGCCGCTTTTTTACGCCCTGTGAGGCTCGCACATGAGTTGCAACAGCCAGGATGGGGCGCGGGGGTGTAGACACCGCCCACCTTGGGGCAAAATCGCGCTCCTGGGCCTCCTGTGGACAAAGAGAGGGCCGTGGTACTCACCCGGCCCTCTCTTCTGTCTAATCTGGAAACACCCGGGACAAGTCGATCACGCAGCCCTCCAGGATGCTCACCCGGAGCTTATCCCCGGCCGCACCAAAGTCCTTCGCGCTGTACCGGCCATCTTCCAGGACAAATGCCTGCACCGACTTGTCGGCAGGGTCTACGATCCAATACTCCCTGACGCCAGCCCGCTGGTAGAGGTTGAACTTCGTGAAGCGGTCATGGCGCGTGGTGGACGGGGATAGGATCTCGGCAATAAGGTCAGGCGCTCCCTTGCAGCCAATGTCATCCAGCTTGGAGGCGTCGCACACTACGGAGATGTCCGGCTCCACCAGCGTGTCCACGTCCTCCGGGCGCTCCCCCTCCCGCTCAAACAGCCGGACAGCGAAGGGAGCGGGATAGACTTTGCACTTCTTTCCCCTCAGATACTCATGGAGCTGGGCTGACAGCTCCATAAGGGCCTCCTGGTGCGCCCTGGACGGCGGAGCCATCATCACCGGCGCACCGTCGATCAGCTCAATGCGGTCCTGCTCATCCCAGGTCAGCGCATCGGCCAGGGTGTAGCGGTCTTCTTTCGGTAACGGCATACAAATCACTCCTCCCCTATTTTTCCTCCTGTGGCCGGGTTGATACCCAGCGACAGGGAAGCCTTGTCCCGCTGCGCCTGCGTCTGTACCGCCCGCTCTATAAACCGCGGGACAGCCTCCCCGGAGCTTTCAGCCGCTTCCTGGGCCATCTTCAGAGCCTCCGGAGACAGCGGAACGCCCGGGGGACCTTCACCGGCCTTGGAAGTCGTTTCCTGCTCCCCGATACACCCCAGCACAAAGTCCTTCAGGACGGTGTTGGAGGTGCTGCCCTGGTTTTCACAGTAGGCCTTGAACGCGGCTGCCTGTGTCCTTTTGATTTTACAGCCCAATGTGGTCATGTTCTCTTTATCCCATTTCGCATTGGCCCGTTTTCTGGATTCCGCAATAGCCATTGTCTGCACCACCTTTCCTACGGCTCTTTGATTATACCTCAGTCCGTATAAAGTTAACAGTGTAAATTTGCCCAAATTTCCACGGTTAACATTGTATATTTCGCCGGTTGATTTGTACTGCTAACCGTGTTATTATACTACCAGAACGAGGCACAAGCAAAACACCGAGGCCACGGCGAAGGTGGACGATCGCATCAAGACCACCACACAAGAGCGGAACGGGATACGGGAGATTGGGACGCACTGAGAAGAACGCTAAGCCGTAACGCCCCCTGCCGCCAGAGCCTCTCCCCTCAAACCAACTGGAAAGGAGCCCATACAATGAGTGCAACTGAAATCAATGCGAAGGTGAAGGAATTGCGGGAGCTGCGCCGGATGGCCGACGAGCTGGCCGCCGAGATCGAGGCCGTCCAGGACAGCATCAAGAGCCAAATGGACGCCCAGGGCGTGGACACCCTGGCCGGAACCGACTGGAAGGTGACCTGGAAGCCTGTTACCAGCGCCCGGCTCGACAGCTCGGCATTGAAGAAGGAGCTGCCGGAGATCGCCGCCCGCTTCATGAAGCAAACCACCACTCGCCGCTTTGTCCTGGCATGAAGAAAGCCCCTTGTATCAGCACCGACCAAAGCGAGATACAAGAGGCCCCTATCCACCTCGAAGGAGGAGGTTATGGTTATTTTACCACGACCTCCTCCCCGGAATCAAGGAGGAATTGTAATGACTCACGAAACGAAAATAGCTATCGTAGAGGGCATCCTTACCGAGATCATCTGCTCCAAGGCTTGGGGGTGCAAGCAGCTGAGCGACCCGAAAATCGTTGAAAACGCCGCTCAGCTGGAGAATGTCATGCACATTGTCTCGGAGTATGTCCCCGAGGACGTGCTGGCCGACCTGGAGGACGCCATCACCAACTACACCGGAGCCTATGAGCAGGCCGCTATCCTGTTTGGTATCCATACCGCCGAGGCACTCCGGGAAGTCGCCGCCGGCACTGTAGCTTAAAGGAGGAATCGTCTTGAGTAACCACATTTCCCAAGTATCCGTCGAGCGTCCCGGCCCTCTCCACACAGAGAGCCGGGGTCCCGCCCGCTCCCCCGAAGCTATTTACCAGGTAATTGCTGACCGCCAGTGCCGCCGTCACCAGGCCGAGCGCGGAGAGGACTGGCCCACGTTTTCCACGCCGGCCGCATCCCGCTACCCCAATATCCTGGCTGAACTGGACGGCTCCGGCCGGTGGCTGGATCACGTTGCGCGGTGCGCGGAAGTCTCCCAGCCCATCATGGCAGCAGTCATGGTGAACAATGAGGAACTGAGCTTCCAGGAGTTGAGCCGGCTGGACCGGGACTTCAAGTGCAAGCCGGGGTACCTCGTCTCCCCCGCGCTTTCCCTTGTTGACCCGTCCACAAATAAGGGACGAGCCCGCCTCCGCCGGCTGAAGGAGCTGGTGGAGCAGACGAAGGGGTTGGACTGCTTTCTCTATCGTCTGCACTCCAAGGACGTGCTTCCTGCCCTGGAGCGCGGCCAACCTGTTACCTACGCTGCCTATCGATGGGCCTGTCAGAGATTGCAGGATGTTCTGGAGCAGCAAGCACGGGACACGGCAAGGCGGCAGCGCATCAGAACGAGCGGGCTCTCAACAGAGTTGGAAGCGAAAGCTGGCACCCCGGTCAACCTTGGCGTCAAAATTCAGCTGGCCCGCGCACAGGCAGAAATTCGGAGGCGTACCACTCGGCTGGCTGAGATGCGGAAGTTTGCCGCCGACGTAAAAGCGGGAGAAGAGTTCGCCACACATATAGACCTATTTGCTCTCGAAACTCTCTCAACACGGGATCTGTTTGAGGCATTTATACTGGCCATTGACTATGGCCGCGCCATTGGCTATAAGGCCGCAATGGTAGAATTATGATAGCGCGTAAAGGGGGAGCGGATACATTCCCTCCCCCTTTGCGGAATCTGCGATTTCGCCAAAAGTTATTTGCCTTGGTTTTGTAATTTCCTGCGTTTAGTCTCTCTGTCCAGCTTTTCTCGCCCACCGGGTTGATTCAAAATGCTCTTCACCAGTTCCAAGGTTGCTCTGGCAAGGTCCTCCCTCACATGTTCTGGAATCTCTGAAAGATTGAATCTGATTTCCTGTCTTTGCATTGCACCCGCCTCCGCATATCAAGATAAAACTATTATATAGGACAAACAGCGCAGCCGGCTAATGCTGGCTACGCTTCTTTTATATCAACTACCGTTGATTGCTACAGGGCATATGAAGGGATCAGCAATAACCATTCTCTTTCCCTGTTGCAACGCTCGAAGGGCCCCGTACCGTGTCTTCTTGGGAGATTACACTCCGGCTCTCTCTGCGCCTGTCATGGGCCTTGCAGGGGCTGTCTTGTTACAAGCCGTCTCAGTTGTTCATCCGGCAGAAGTTCAATAGCATCGAGCATGCCAAGAAACAGCGCAAATTGTCCCTCCAGTCCTGGATATTGTCTCAACAGCACGTCCTTTGCAGCTGGATTCTGTTGCATAGTATGATATGCCCGACGGAAGTCTTCTATTATCTGTCGGGGATGCTTTGCATACTCCTCCATCTGCATGACTTCCTCCCGCTCTTTCGCAGCCCTGCAGGAAGGAAACCTCCGGTTGAACTCTGTAATGCTTCGCTCTATGTCACAGGTATCCTGGGACAGATTGCAGACCACCAAGTCACGGCGTCTGTCATCAGCTGCATATTCACCGCTGTCACTTAGAGACAACGAGAGGTCACCATGTGCCGATAGGTTAAGCCGGCAGCATACGACCTTCTCCCCGGCTTGTATGTCCGGCCAGAGGTGCTGTACCGGGCAAACGTAGGTCTTCCCCAGTTCCAGCGTCTCGATTTTGTGCGGAACTCTCCCGGAAATGGGTGGTTCCTGGGCGGATGCCAGCACTCGTCCCCGGCCTATGGCCAGAGGACTTTCTCCGGCACTGACGATCTCCACCTCCGCGGCCCCGGCCAACTCCCTGCGATAAAAGTCCACCGCAGCCCGTGGTTCCACGCCGATGTGATAGCGGTCATCACTCACCTGGACACACACGCAGCTATCCGGATCTTTCCACCTGGCTATATAATCAGAAAACTCCCTGACTATCTCAACGAGCTCTCTGCTGTGCAGGGCACCGTTGGTTATCACCCGCATCGAAGTCACAGGGACGTTTCGCCGGCGGAGCGCGTCCAAAGTGTGGGCTATCGCGGGTACATTCAGCGTCGGCTCCCCGCCCGTGAAGGTCAACGTGTATATTTGAGCCGATTGCTCTGCCAGAACATCTATCACAGAAAAGTCAATGTCTACTTCTTGAGCATCTCCCCGGAGGCAGTGCCGACAATTCAAGTTACAGCGCCGCGTCACCTCGACAGAGATGAAATCAAAAATCAGCTTCCCCATGGCCGCGTCTCTCCCTTCTTTGGCCTCCCAATACGCGCCGGTCCTCCTCGTGCTATGTACCGATAACACACGGACTTGACGCCGTTCTCCGTATTTCGCCCTCCCACTGCGGCGGCAACCTCCTTCCATGCCATACCGTGGACATATCGAAGCCGGAAAATTATCCTGGTTTGGCTATCCTCTATGGTGCCGATGTAGGTAGCTACCGCCTCCTCCGAGCGGGCGACAGCAGCTTGGCGCCGTACCACGGTTTCCCGCATATCCGCTATCTCGGCTGCGAGGTTGCCAGTCGGGTCACTGACGCCGTGGGCATGGGGCATCCCGTCCAGCTGCTGCGCCCTTGGGGCGGCTGCGGCCTCCAAGGAGGCCAGCAGTTCCAGGTCAGCAGCCAGCTGCTGCCGCAGTTCCAGGTGGCGGTCTAAGTCTTGTTTCGTCATTGCCACTAAGCCCCTTTCGTGGTAGAATTTAATTACCATATCCACCACAAGGGGGAGAGGACCAGTGCTTATTGCCGGCCCTCTCCCCTTTTCGGAGCTAATTGCCGTTTCCCACGCCGAACTTCTCCCGCAGCTCCCTGGCATCTACCATCCCGCGAGCTATCATGTATGCCTCTGGATTCTCCATCGCCTTCGCCAGCATCCCAGGGTAAAGAGCCAATTCCGGGCATTTCTCCAAAAGTTCCTGTTCGCTCATCATCTGTGCCTCACCTCCTTCCCGCAGATACATCGGACTTACTTCTTCTGGAAATGTTCATACAGCTTTTCCTCGTGGTTGACAGCGCCGCCGCGGTTCTTAGCCAGGCCGCCGTGCTTCGTATAGGGCGCCGTATCGTCCTCGATTCGCTCCCACAGCTCCAGCTGCTCCCCTGCAAAATTGTTGATTGCCTTCACCGCAGCCCTGTACCGTTCGTTGGCCACACGCAGCTCCTTCAGCTTAGAATCAGCTGCCTGGAAAAGTTCCTTGCTCCCCGGCACTTTAGCGTCTGACAGAAGTTCAATTTGCGCCGTCAGCGCCGCTTTCTGGGCCTCTATATCCGCCATGTCACCCTGGATTCTGCTTACCGTGTCTGTGTCCCCTTCGACAGTCGCCGCCACAAGGGCGGGGCGCATGGCGCGGGCCTTCTCCGAGAGGGCGTCCCGCTCCTGGCCCAGAGCCTCAACCTTCTGCCTGATTTTGACCTCCCGCTGCCGGACATCGGCAAAATACACTTCATAAGCAGCTTGAGCTTCAGCAGTAATCGCCTGATTCTCCTGGCGCAACTCCGCAAAGGCAGCCCTCACTGCTTCCGCCCCGTGTTCCTTCGCTGTGTTCAAAATTTCTTGGAAATTCATACCAACCTCTCCTTCAAAATTTGCAACTTTTTTCAATTAAACCTGTCCTTTTTCCAGTACACTGACTATGCGTTTTTTGGGGTCGGCGAGCCCGCACCCTTTGGGGAGGGGCCGTCACAGTACCTTTTTGCCATTTTTGCGGCGTTGCAACGGCCCTCTGGGTGCGGGCGCGGGGAGAGCCAAGTAGACACAAGCCCTACCTCCTAATGCCGCTCTCCCGTCCTGTATGCCCTCGCTCGTATAGCTTCCAGCCAGTCCGTGAGCTGCATAGTCACTAACCGAGGGGAGCGGAAGCGCCGGTGGAATACGGCGGGCACGCCATCCTAGAAGCGACCGGTATTTCTGGTCACCTTGGTCATAGCCTCCAAAATATTTAGCCGCTCCACACGCTTTGCTTCGATATGTACCCCTGGCAGGTCCATCAGATTTGCTGGGCCTGCCTCATTTCCTGGGGCTGTTGTTTTAGGCGCCAATTCCTCCCCTCTCCCGCTATGCTCAGAAACCGGACCCGCTCTTTGTGCACTCGTATATGCGGCTGCCCATCGCCTGGTCCAGTGACAGCAGCGCGTCGACCGATAGCTCCGTGGAGAGTATCGTCGTGGCCTTCGCGTTGTACCGCGCCCCGATGATGTCGATTGCCAGCTCAATATCCGCCTTTGTCGGAGCCTCCCCGGTCGCGGTTTTCAAAAAGTCATCCATGTACAGCACGTCAGCATTGCGGATGGGGGACACCAGCTTTTCCCTTGCCGCGTTGTCCAGAGCGGCAGCCTTGATCTCCCGTGCGGCATCCCTCCAAATTACATAGCGCACGGCCCGCCCATCTGCAAGCAGCCGGCGGCATATCGCGGTACACAGGTGGGTCTTGCCGGAGCCAGAGGCCCCAGCAGCAACAAACCAGCTGTCTGGATCAGCCGCGTATGCCTGGGCAATCTGCTTCGCCTGTTTCTGCCAGCTCTCCGGCGTCTGGAACGCGGCGAAGGTGTGCTTTTCCAGCAAATCCCCCAAACCGCTCTCTCTGGCCCGGCGTATGCTGCGGCGTATCTCCATGCATGGGCATTCCACGCTGACTATGTAACCGTCCCGGAGTTCTGCACTGTAGCCGCGATTCTTGCAACGGTCGCAATTATAGCCGGTCAAGTGGCCCGGGGCCGCATTCATCGTTGCCACCCGCCGAGCTTCATATTCCACGCTATCAAAGCTCGGTAGTTGGGACGCCCCATTTTTTCTTAGCTTGTCCAGCACCGGCCTCGGAACCTGGAACCGCTCCATGTTTTCCCCCTCCTTCCAAAGCAATCCAACCTGTACGTCCCCGATCCTGCTCCCGGGACAGCCAGTTTGTGATAAACCTGTTGATTCCCCGTCTGGTCTTCCTTCGCTTCTTGTTGGAAAGAAGCCAGCCCCTCATATTGCGAAGCTGCTGCAGCACATCGACAGAAGGGTAGAGCTCCGCCCATTCTCGGCACTGTACCTCCGTGACACCATACTCTGAACCGTCATTTAGGGGCAGTTCGACAACCGGCGGCGTGGAGCCGGCTTCCAGCTCCGCGCAAGAAGATACGATAGTATCTTCTACTTTACCTATACTATCCTTACCTAGCCTAACCTCGGGTTCCATTTGGGTTCCACACGGGTTCCATTCTGGTTCCACTTTCGCTCCATCTTCAATTTTGACAAGCAGCTCCTTGTAAATGCTGGGATGGTATCTGTCCTTTTTGATCAGATTATTTCGGCTCCAGTCTGTGATGTATGTTACCAGATCTCCATTAAGCACGGTAACAAAACCTTTTGCCGCCAGCACCCGCAGATCATCTTCTGTTGCGCCAGTTGAGCGAAGAATCGCAAACGCTTCCACGATACCATCATCGTCAGCGGCCATGCCCAGGTCATAGTACAGCAAACGGGAGGTAGGCGGCATACGGAGAAATCGACCAGAGTTGATGATGGATTTCGCAAACATTCTGCGCTCTGCCATTTACCAGCACACCGCCTTTCCTGCCGCCCGAAATTGACGGCCGCAATCCCTTGTGATAGAATGACCTTGGACCTGGAGGCCGGATTTTCCTGCCCGCCCCGGTTCCATCGCTCGCCCTAGCGTTGCGCCGCTGGGGCGGGCTTTATTTTTTCCTGCCGTCATGCGGTTACCTCCCCTGAGGTGCTCCGGCCTCGGTCTGAGGCGGTACCCCCAGCTGCTCCAGCAGAGCAGGGACGTTCACGTAGTACGTCGGGCCGCTCTTGATATGGGGGACGCTGCCATTCCGGCAGCCTTGACGAAGGAAGTAGCAACTTAATCCTGTCGCCGCGCAGGCATCCTTGATTTTCATGAAGGGCGCCGCCAGTTTCCCTGTCTCCATGTCACCGCCCGCCTTTCTGTACCGCAATCGCTTTGATTGCCGCCAAAAGATCCATCTGCTTCTCCTTGGGTAGCTCTTTGCGCAACTGCCGGCTGAGTGTAGAGTCAGCCATGCCGCAGTAGTCGGCAACTTCCCACAGTCGCACACCTGCCCGCTTTGCGGACACTCGTACCGCCTCATTTGCCATGAAATCTCCTCCGTTCTAAAAAAATTTCTTGACGCTCGGATTGTCGTCGCGCTATAATTGTACCGCAACAACAATAGCAATGTCAACAACCGGAGCAAAATTATTTTTAATAATACTAACCGAGCATTTGGAGGTGTGTTATGGAGGAGAAAGAGGGACGGTTGCCCGTAATGAAAGAGCGACTGAAAAAGCTTCAGGGGGGCGAATCGGTTACAGACTTTGCTAAAAGATTGGGTTTATCACGTCAAACAGCAGGATTTTATCTGAACGGGGATAGAATACCGGATTCCGAAACGCTGATGCAGATATGTCGAAGCTCCAGAGTATCTGCGGACTGGTTGCTTGGTTTGTCAGCGGATCCTCATCCGGTTCCGGCTGCAGCGGATGAACTTGGCTTATCGCCAAAAGCGGTGCAATATTTGAGAACTTTGCATGAATTGAGCAAGGAAACGCCATATGATGCCAGGATTTCGCTACTGACCTATCTGCTCGAAAATCCGCAATTTGATCTGCTTCTGGCTTTATGTGTGAAATATGTTGGCCTTATGGGTATAACCACAGATCCATCGTTTGAAGGGTCTAGCGATTATCTATCATGTGTCGACACGCTAAAGGAGCATGGCTTTGTCGTTTCTCTTCCTGATGATCAGGCTAATGCACTTTTTAGCGAGCGAATTATAAATCTGTTGCGGGCTATCCTTGATGCGAAAGCGGAGCATACAGGAGGTTAGGTATGCCGTCAACACGAAAGCTGAAAACGAAAGACGGTCGGGTGTTCTATGAGATCTCCGTCAGCCGTGGCCGGGGAAAGTCCCGCTTGACGCGACGCTGGTATCCTCCGGACGGTTGGAGCCGGAAAGCTATAGAGCGGGAGCTGTCCGCTGTGGCCGCAGAGTTTGAGCGCCAGAGCGACGCCGGGGAGATCATCAGCCGGTCGGAACAGCGGGAGCGGGAAGCCCAGGCAGCAACTGAGGCCGCCAAGATCCTCACCCTCCGCCAATACGGCGAGCGGGTTTTCATGCCGTCTAAGGCTGTCACCATGAGCGAGAACAGCCGCTCCAATTACCAGAGCTACTTGGATAAGAAGATTTACCCCGCCCTTGGTGACCTCAAGCTGCCGGAGATCACCCCGGCCCAGATCACCGCCTTGCTCCTGGACATCCAGGCTGAGGGAAAGGCCCATTCCACTGTCATCAAAGTCTATACGATTCTGCATAGCTTTTTCAAAATGGCCTACCTGGGCGACATGATTGACCGCAACCCCATGGACAAGGTGGAACGGCCAAAACCCAGGAAAAGCGAGGCAACGGCAGAGGGGCCTCAGGCGTACACGCCTGCCGAGGTTCAAAGGCTATTCCAGGCCCTGGAGGCGGAGCCGCTGAAATGGCGAGCCATGGTTCACCTGCTGATCGACACCGGCATACGCCGGGGAGAGTGCTGCGCCCTCCGCTGGCAAGACGTGGACTTCGCCAACGGCTCGATCACGGTATCAGGGAATCTCTGTTATACCGCGGCAAAAGGGGTATATCTGGATACGCCGAAAAACGGCCGCACCAGGACTGTCTACGCAGGCGCCGCCACTCTGGCTCTGCTGCGGCAGCTCCGAGGCCAGCAGGCCCGGAAGGCCATCAGTGCCTATATCTTCACCCAGGAGACAGGCCCTGAGCCCATGCACCCGCAGAGCCCAACCCGCTATCTGAAGAAGCTATCGGAGCGGTGCGGCGTCCCTGATCTGCACCCACACAAGCTCCGTCACACCTTCGCCAGCATTGCAATTACCAACGGGGCCGATGTGGCCAGCGTGTCCGAAGCCCTAGGCCACAGCGACAAAGCCGTCACCCTTCGAATGTACACTCATGCCAGCGAGGAGAGCATCAGCCAGGCCGCACAGATTGTCCGAGAGGCAATAGAAAAAGCCGGGCAGGGATAGGTCCCTGTCCGGCTCATTTTTGCTGTCGGTGTCGGTTTCTGTGTCGGTTTTCTCGAAAATTCGGTCTTCGGCAAAATGCCGGAAGTCAAAAGAAAGTTATGAATACAAAACAAAAAGCACTCGAAACCGGCAGTTTCAAGTGCTTCTTGTTGGAGCTGCTATCCGGATTTGAACCGGAGACCTCATCCTTACCAATTATAACTAGCCTTGTTATAGCTTGTTGTGATTTGTTTTGCTTTATCTCACAAAACCGTTGGAGCGCAACGCTTTCAAGGTTTGACCCTATTGTAGTTTGGCGTAGCTTACTTTAGTTTGACCTCAACCCTTTTCGCTTGTAGCTCAATCCTTTGCTCAATCCTTTTGCAGACCATAGAAACGGCGCGGGGAGTAAATCCCTGCGCCGCTCTTTTTACCCTTGCTGGGCTTTCAATGCGTCCCGGACTGTCTGACCGGCCCGCCGGATGCTTTCCTCGTTGGCGTGTGCGTACATCCGCAATGTAACCGCCGTGTCGCTATGGCCAAGCCGCTCCGACACGCTGACCACATCCGCCCCGCTGGTGATCGCTATGGAGGCGGAGCTGTGCCGGAGCTTGTGGGGGTGGAAATCCTTGACACCGTACCGCTGTCCGAACTTCTGAAAATACCTGGTGGGGCTTTGGGGGTGCATCGGCTCCGCTGTTCCCTCCTGGGTAAAGCACCACTTTGAAATGCAGGATTGCGCCTGTTTCTCCCGGAGCTGTTTCAGCAGGGCCAGCGTGTCCGGCCCCACATCCACCACCCGCACCTTGCCATTCTTTGGGCTTGTGGCATAAACCCCAGCCGCAGCCGTGTATTGCAGATTGCGCCGCACCGTCACCGCCCCGGCCTTAAAGTCAATATCAGACCACTGGAGGCCGCAGCACTCCCCACGGCGGAGGCCGGTGTCAGCGGACAGGGAAATGTATGTCTGCCATTGCAGCGGCTCCTGGGCGGCACAGGAGAGGATATAGGCCAACTCCTGCACAGTATACGCCTTATCACTTTCCTCTTTGGGTTGCTCGTCCTTCCTGGGCGCTGGCCGCTTCACCTTTAGCATGGGGTTCATGGGGATGCTGTCGTCTAAAAAGGCCATTTCAAAAATGCCGTTCAGAATATTGTATAGCTTTACCGTTGTGGCATGGGCATATCCGGCCCGCTGGAAATCTATCAGCAGCTTTGAGATCATGGCCGGGGAGACTTCCACCAGCAGCACATCCCCCAGCACCGGGAGGATATGCTTATCCAGGAACATCCGATAGCTTGACCGGGCATTTTCGGAAAATGTGGCCTCTTTGGTGGGCATAAACACGCCGTCCGCATATTGCCGGACTGTTTTCAGCTTTGCCGCCTCTGCGGCCTCCTGGGCGGCTTTCTCCCGCTCCTGGGCGCGATTTAGGACTTCTCCGTTCTTACACGCCAGCTCAAAAGCGGCGGCCTGTTTTGCGGCTTCCCGCTCCGCTGTACGCTTGCTCCAGCCGTCCGGCCAGTACCAGCGCGTTTTGTATGGGGCCTTGCCATATCCACGGGAAACACTGATCTGAAAGAACCGGCGACCGTCCTTTGTCTCATTCAGTTTGATGCTGGCCATTATTCCTCCCCCTTTTCTTCAATATAATCCTTTATTTCTGTAAGCACCTGATTGATTTGAACCAGCATAGCAGGCCGAATATATCGACCAAATATTTCACTATCAGCATCTATTTTCCTTAGGGAAGATATATGTCCTTCTTCCTCCCCAGTAAATTCTTCAACCCACCCACCGTAAAAAAATGTAGCGAGGTAACTGGCAAAATTGTAGAGCTTTGGGTTTCCCAGCAGTGCATTGACGGCCCTATTCCCATTTGCGACCGTGGCGAGGCGGGATAACTGGTGAATTGCATCTTCGGATAGGCCCGTCACCTTATGAGCTATTTGTATCTGCGGATCAACACTTGGTACATCGGTAAGCCCTAAAAGATAATCAGTGGACACCCCATAAAAGTCAGCAATTTTACAGAGATTTTCAAGGGACGGGCGCGAGATTCCTAACTTGTACTGATTTACTGCTTGGATGGAACAGCCCAAAAAATCCTTTAATCCATTGCTATCGGTTATCAGCTCATTTAATCGCTGTGCAAGCGGGGTTGCTTGCTTTTCTGCTACATTCATTCCAGAAGTAGCGCTGCTTTTTCTGCCCATATTGCCCTCCATTATCAAATATCACTTTCATTTTAAGATTTTCATCAACTGCAGCTTGTGTTCTCCGTGGATTTGTGTTATCTTGAAGAAAAGAAGCGTTGCTTGATTATTCTTATTGTAATCAAGTGTAACTTCTTTGTCAATAGGCCACCCAAAAAAAGATGAAAGGATGACAAAAAAATGCAAGCAACAGAAACCAGACAGGCCACCCCGTTCATGAAGATTGCGGCGGCAAGCCGCGCCACCGGCCTATCGCAGTTTTATCTGCGGCAGGGGTGCAAAGACGGCTCCATCCCCCATATCAAGAGTGGCACCGTGTACCTGGTGAACGTCAACAAGCTCCTGCGCCAGCTTGACGCGGAGGGAGGTGCTACGGAATGACCGCAAAAGAAAAGGCCCCTACCAGCGCGGCAACGCTGGCAGAGGCGGGGGTGGAAATTGCAGCTTGTGGCAGGGCGGCTATTTCCTATGACCATATTACCACGGCGGCGGCTGGCCGTCAAATCAAAATTGCGGACTACCTTAGTTACGGCCAGGAAAACGCGATTCCCCGCCGTGAACTGGAAAGACTAACCAGCATGGACGGGCGGACTGTCCGCCTGATGATCGAGCGGGAACGCCGGGCCGGGACACCGATTTGTGCCGACAATGCAACGGGGTATTTCTTACCCAGTACGGCAGCGGAAAAGGCCGCTTGTGTCCGCTCCATGAGGCACAGAGCCGGGGAAATCTTGCGGACAGCGCGGGCAATCGAAAGGGGCGCGGCTCTTGACTACTGATGTTTTCCGCGAAGTCCGGGAGCGGGTGAGTGCCCAGGATGCCGCCCGGCACTACGGCCTTACCTTTGACCGGCGGGGCTGGGCGCTGTGTCCCTTCCATGCGGACAAGCACGCCTCTATGAGCTTTCACAAGGGCCGCTTTCGGTGCTGGGTGTGTGATGTTGGCGGGGACTCCATCGACCTCACCGCCCGCCTCCTGGGCCTGGACGCTATGGGGGCCGTGGAGCGGCTGAATGCTGATTTTGCCCTTGCCCTCCCGCTCCATCGAAAACCCACACAGGCAGAGGCACAACAGGCCCGCCGCCGTCTGGAAGTAGCCGGGGCGCACAATGCCTTTGAGGAATGGCGGAGTGAGTTTATTAACCGCCTGAACGCAGCTTTCCGAGAGGGGCACTTGCTACTTCTGGAGGATGACCTGGACATGGGGCGCTTGACCGATGGACAAGCCGTCGCAATTCGGATGCACGAAACCTTTGAGCACTGGTCAGATGCCCTGATGTTCGGGACGCCAGAGGAACAAGCGCAGATATTCCGGGAAAGGAGGGCTATCACCCGATGGATAGACAGAGTTTTGAATCTCTGATAGACTCCGGGGCTTTTGGCCCTTCTGGCCCTTTTGTCCCAGAGAATCAGGAATGGGAAATCCCTATCCCCTTCAATGAAATCAATACTCCGCCTTTTCCGGTGGAGGCCCTACCGGGGCCGCTGGCCGCTTTTGTGGAATGTCTGTCTGAATCCACGCAGACCCCGGAGGAAATGGCCGGTATCCTGTCCCTGGGCGTATTGGCAACTGCGTTCCAATCAAAATTCACCGTGGAGATCACCCCGGACTGGAAAGAGCCGTTGTGCCTGTACTGCGTGGCGGTAGCTCCACCTGGGGAGAGAAAGTCCGCTGTCATATCCGCTCTTACAAAACCAATATACGAGTATGAGGCGGAGCAGAGAGAACTGGAGGCCGTGGAGATTGCCCAGAACCAGACAGAAAAGGCCCTTCTGGAAAAGGCCCTGGAGGCAGCTAAAAACGCCGCTGCAAAGGGGAAAGGAAATTTTGCAGAGAAACGGGCGGAGGCCCTGGAACTATCAGCCCAACTTGCACAATTCCAGGATATGCACCCTTTCCGCCTCTTGGTGGATGATGTGACCCCGGAACGGCTGATAGACCTGATGGACAGACAGGGTGGGTGTATGACCGTTTGCAGCGCCGAGGGCGGCCTATTCGATGCCATGTCCGGGAGGTATGACAAAACCGCGAATTTCGATATTTACCTAAAGGGCCACGCCGGGGACGCGATTGTGGTTGACCGTATTGGACGGAAAGCCAACAGCATACCAAACCCACGCTTGACCATGCTTCTAACCATTCAACCCGAGGTGCTGTCCGGACTAATGAACAACGCCACCTTCCGGGGCCGGGGATTATGTGGCCGTTTCCTGTATGCCATGTGCAAGTCAAAGGTGGGACACCGGGAAATTTCCCCTCTCCCTATCCCTGACCATGTCCGGGCAGAGTACAGGGCATTTGTACGGCGTATCTTGTCCACACAATGGAGCGGGACTATCCGCCTGTCCCCTGACGCTGACGAAATCCGCAAAGAATACCAGGCATACATAGAAAAAAAGCTGGGAAATGAATGGGAAAATATGCGGGACTGGGGCGGCAAAGTTACCGGCGCACTGGTGCGGATCGCAGCCCTGATGCACGCCGCAGAAGTCCAGGGAGACCCCACAGAAACCCCTATCAGCCCAGAAGTTATGGCCGGAGCTACCAGCATAGCAGAGTTTCTTTCCGCCCATGCCGTGGCCGCTTATCAAGTCATGGGGGCGAATGAGGAATACGAAAACGCCCGGTATCTATGGGGAAGAATCCAACGCAGCGGCCAGGATGAAATGAGCAAGCGGGACTTGTTCCGGCTCTGTAAGGGGAAATTCAAGCGTGTGGAGGATATGGAACCAGCCCTTCAAACCCTTATCTCTATGGGCTATGTCCGGGAGGTGGATTTGTCCACCGGAGGCCGCCCCACAAAAAAATTATTCTTCAATCCTTGTGACGAAAGGGACAAAAGGGACAGAAGATGGGCATAATGCGGCCCAATATGAAGGGCAAGCCTTTATGACCGCCAGAAATCCACAGAAACCACCAGAGAAAGGGGGTGTTATACATAACACCACGAAAAGAAAGAGCTTTACAGGCCCTCTTAGTGAGCCGTACAAGGGCGGAGGCGGCAAAGGCCGCAGGGATTGGAGAAAGCACCTTGCGGGAGTACATAAAAGACCCGGAGTTTTCCGCCGCTTACAAGCAGGCAGCCGCCGAACTCTTGAACAGCGCAACCATGCAACTGCGGCAGAACCTGACCGCCGCGATTGACCGTCTGGGCCAAATTGTAACCGATGACACAGAGGCCAGCCCCGCCCAAATATCAGCGGCACGAACCCTGCTTGACTTCAATTTGAAATTCACAGAGCTGACCGACGTACTGGACCGTCTGACCGAACTTGAACGATGGAAGGATGAATCGAATGGTTAAAAACATCGAATCCCGCCTTGACCGGCTGAAAAGAGCAATTCCCGGCCCCGGCGTGGGTATCATGCACCAAACTGAAACCGGCTGGACAGTCTACCGTGGCGCACTCCAGCGGGATTTTCATAGTGAGGAACAGGCCCACGATTTTTTGAAACCATGCAAAACTGTGATAGTGGTTGACGTTTGAGGGGGTGAGGAATTGCCAAGCATTAAAGAGCGGTTGCGGCTGCTGTCTGACTATGTGGACAGTCAGCGGCCCACGCTGACAACGTTCATTGTGGTGGGCGGCAGCGAGTTTCACACGCCCCTGACCCCGGAGCAATATCTGATGCAACGCGGCGCATACACCCCGGACGGGCGGCGGATCGTACTCTATCCCCATCCCGTGGAGGGAATAGACGCTTTGAGCCTGTCCCTGTATCAAATGATCGACGAGGCCGTGGAGGTTGGAAAGCTGGAGTTTCCAGAATTGGAGAGCGATGAACTATGAACGAGATCAAGACCAGACTGCGCCGTATTGCAGACTATATTGACCGCAAACGCGGGAAGCGGCTCACTATTCTGTTTCGCACGTCAGACGGGGGAGAACAGACCGGCACCGTGGATGACCTGATAGCTGCAAAAGGGACGTTTGTTCGGGTGCTATGTGGAAACAGCATGGATGACCTTGACCGGATTTTGCGGTATGAAATTCCAGACTATTTCTGCGTAATTGATTGATTGATAGAAAGGATGATACAAAAATGAGCAATATTGAACCCGGCTCCTGGGAGCGGGACGAGCTGGGGCGCAAGTTTCGCCGTGTGGGAAATTCCATCGAGTATGCCCCGACTATCACAACAACCTATGGAGAGTTTGAAGTGGGGCATGTTCCGCCGCCCCCGAAAATCGTAGAGGAAAAGCGCCCCAAAACCTGGGGAGACTGCCCATTCCGCTCCAAGTGTACCACACAATGCGCCCGATACACGGAAAGCGGATGCGGAATTGTAACCGGCGCGCCGCCCGTGACAGGGCAGCGGTGCCCGTTTGCAGATAAGCACTTTTTTACCACCTGTAAAGAAACTTGCGCCTTGTGGACGCTTTGCAACAGCCGAAAGGAGAATAGTTAAATGAGCCAGTACAACAAATACGCCCAGCGCCTTGATACGGCCTTTAAGACCGCCCGCGAGGAATACATGGAGGCATGGAACCAGCTCCAGGCCGCGCAGAAAGCCAACACCGACGCCCAGGCGTGGAGAGCGGAAACCTACCGGGGCGAGAACGACCTAAGACGGCAGCGGGCAAAGGCGGAGCTGCTGGAGGCTGAACACACTTTCAAGGCAACAGAGAGCCGAGTGTGGGCGGAGTTTGACCGGCAGAAAGAGGCAATCCGGCGCGACCTTGAAAGCGATGTGCGGGCCAGCTCCACCGTTGACCCTGACGCCATCGACGCCAACGCCCTAGAACTGCTGAAATCGGGAATCCTGACCGCTGACGACATCTTTTCTATGGTGAACAAGTACGACAGCAACCTTACCATGTTGCGGCTTATCAGCAAGACCGCAAAGGAGCTTGCAGATGATAAACAGCACACCGATGCAAAAACCCGTGGGCTGCTTTATACGCTATGTAACCAAATCGGCAACGGGAAGAACAGTACCATGAGGAACTTTGACGACCTGGTGGAGATCTCCAACTATTGCAGCGGACGCGGCGGCGGAGGTACACAGCGCACCACCCCGGCCCATACCGTCGCTATGGCCGGGAAATGGGAAGAACTTGCAAGCACAGCCGTTGAAAACTTTTGAGGCGATTGCAGATGAATAAATCAAACGCCCAGGGGATAGCAACCCGCAAGCGGAACGAACAGGTCAGGAGAGAGCGCAAACGCCAGGAGATGGAGGAAGTCAAAGCCCAGGCCGATGCACTCCGCCAGATCAGGGACAGCCAAGAGGCCACGCCAGGGGAGCGCCTGGAGGCCATTAAAATGCTTGAAGATATGAAAAAACGGTATGTGATTATCTGATACAAAGATAGAGCCGGGGATCGCTCCCCGGCTCATTTTTTGGCCCACCTCAATCCTTTGCTCAATCCTTTTTGTCCTTCAAGAGAATTTCCAGAAATAGTAAAAACCCGCTATCCCTTGCGGGACAACGGGTTTCCGTGGAGCTGCTACCCAGATTCGAACTGGGGACCTCATCCTTACCAAGGATGCGCTCTACCGACTGAGCTATAGCAGCATAATGGCGACGCGGAAGGGACTTGAACCCTCGACCTCCGGCGTGACAGGCCGGCGTTCTAACCAACTGAACTACCGCGCC
>PPYE01511649.1_pt1 | contig 18695 bp, 10 predicted proteins | sample 1559881 | NCBI WGS metagenome assembly PPYE01 (sample SAMN08240022, study PRJNA423297) | Human gut metagenome, whole genome shotgun sequencing project. | reverse complement strand
TCCGCAGCTTTCTTTCAAGAAAGCTGCATAATAAAAAAGTAAAAACTAAATAAAGCACTGTAACCTGTAGTTACAAACAAAAAACAAAACCAAATTATGAAAGGAGCTGAAAATATGACTGTCAGCAAAAATCCTACTTCCCTCAAACTTTCCATGGACGTAGAAAACGGCACCAACGCCCTTGGCGCCATGCAAACCAAAAGCACATCTGTCGGCAGTGTCCGTCTGGACGCCGAAGCCGCTAAATGCCTTGCTGTCACCGAAGCTATCGGCGAACTTATGGATCACGCCGTCGTTAACGTCTACGTTACCGAAAAAGCCGAGCTGGACAAAGCAGAATAATGCTAAATCTCAAACAAAAATCTAATGCAAAGGAGAACACATATGGAAAAAACTTTAGAACTCATCTTCACCAAAAGCGACGGCGCTAAAAAGACCCTCAGCATCGCCGACCCGCGCGAAGACGTTACCTTAGCCGAAGCGCAGGCAGCCGCTGCCAAAATCATCGAAGCAGGCGTGCTGACCAGCGGCGGCCTGGGGCTGAACGAATTCGTCGAAGCCCGCATCAAAGTCGTTACTGTTACCGTGCTGGCATAAGCCATGGATACCAAAGAGCTTTTCAGCGCTGCCTCTAACTTCGGGTTCCCGATGGTACTGAGCTGGTATCTGCTGCTACGTATGGAACAGCGGCTCGACCGCCTTACTCAGTGCCTGAACGAACTGAGCAAGGCCATCATCAGCAAAGATAAATAATACCAGCCAGATATCGCTATGAAAATATTTCATAGCGATATCTTTTTAATGTTATCCTTCAGCATCGCTTTATTATTTTGATTTATTCAGTATCTTATCTAATAATTTAAACAGTGCTTTAAAATCTATCGGCTTAGACATATGCTCATTCATCCCTGCCAGGTACGATTCTGTAACATCCTCATCAAATGCATTAGCTGTAAGTGCGATTATTGGAATAGATGATGCATCGTTTTTTCCTGATCCCCTGATTTCACGAGTTGCTTTATAACCGTCCATTACCGGCATCTGTACATCCATTAATATCGCTGCATATGTATAAGGTTCATGCTCCAAGTACATAATCAGTGCTTCATTGCCATTTATTGCCGTTGTGGCTTCAAAACCAACACTTTCCAACATAATAGTCAAAACTTCCATATTGATTTCATTATCTTCAGCTACTAAAACACGAAATCCAGTAAAATCAAATCCTTTACTTTGAGCAGCTGCTTTCTCTTCTGACCCAACCCTATACGAAACAATATTCTTATTAACAACACTATCTCCTGCTTCACTTGTTCTGCTCACGGTGAAAGGCAGATCTACAATAAAAACAGTACCTTCACCCAGATGACTTTGGACATTGATCATCCCGCCCATAAGAATAACCATATTTTTTGTTATTGCCATCCCAAGACCTGTACCTTTACCACCGCTCCTATCAGCTTGTTCAAACGGTTCGTATAAATGCTCCAAAAAATCTTCACTCATTCCGATACCGTTATCTTCTATTACAAAACGTACCCAGATTTTATCATCTTCCTTACGCAATTTTTTTATATGCAGTTTTACTGACCCACCCTGAGGCGTAAATTTAGTAGCATTGGATAGAATATTGATCAGAATCTGACTCAAACGCAGAGAATCTCCTTCTAGAAGTTCTTCGTCAAAATCTGAAACAATAATTTCAAAAGACTGTTCTTTAGGCTTCGTTTCAGAAATAATAATCTCTTTTAATGCCCGCAGCCATTCTTTAAAGTTGAACAATTCGCTGTTAACTCTCATTTTTCCATCTTCTATTTTGCTCATATCCAAAACATCATTAATCAACATCAGCAAATGTTTAGAGGCAAAACCGATTTTTTCTAAACAGGCTGAAATAATCTTTTTATCATCCAAGCTACTAACAGCAATGGTCGTCATTCCGATAATAGCGTTCATAGGAGTTCTTATTTCATGCGAGACCCTTGATAAAAAGTTGCGTTTTGCAGCATTTGCTTTATCGGCACTTTTCAAAGCATCTAGCAAAATATTTTTCTGACGCTTTAATTCAATATTTTCTATATACTCCCCCCATAAACTATAACCCGTTAAAATAAATATCAATAAACCCATAACAGCAGCATAAATAACGGCATTTTTAGATTTTACATCTGTTTCATTTTTGATATACATAACTCTGCCATTAGCAGAATCAATAATATTCTGAACTGCTATCGCTACATCTTTGCGCTGCGGTTCAACTTCATTATCAAAAATTTCCATAACTTTTACAGTATCAGTTCTATTCTGCTTATAGACAGCTAAACTGTTTAAAATAGCTTTGTCCAACCCATCCAATGCTTTTTTTAGAAAAACAATGTCATCATAATTACCAGAATATATTTTTTCTAATCGCAGCATTGCTTTATTATTCTCATTCTGACTGTAAAACAAAGCCTCTTCTATATCTGATATATTATTACGCTTTTGTGAAAGCAATATCGGTAAGTAAGCATTTTTTTCAGATATCCGCGCCCTGATTTTACTTATTTCATAGGCAACTTTGTAAGGGTGATCAGATATATAATCAAGTTTACTGTTGATATCCGAAATAAAATAATTGGTCATAACGACATAAAACAAAGTTAAAGTGCAAACCATAATGATAACTATTATTTTTTTGTATATTTGTAAAAATTTCATTTTACACCTCTTCACCAAATCATAGCCTCTTACAAGTTACTAATCATCAAAATCAAATAGACGCTCTTTGAGCGTCTATTTGATTTTGAAAGGAGAATAAATTTATGTATTTAATTATCCGCAGTTCTACCTTTGCCGGGTATAAAATCAGCCTGGAAAAAAAGGCCATACAAGCGGAATAATTATGATAGAAACTACAAAACAGATAATTACAAGAGGAATACCTACTTTTACATAATCCATAAACTTATAATTACCGGGGCCAAGCACTAATGTACATGGTGGAGTGCCAACCGGAGTTGCAAAAGCACAGGATGCCGCAACGCCAATAGCCATCAAAACTGCCTTTGGTGATGCGCCCAGCTGATGAGAGATAGCTATGCCAACCGGGGCTAACAAAGCTGATGCTGCTGTATTAGACATAAACTGCGTCAAGGTGCAGGAAATAATAAACAGCACTGCCGTCATAACTATCGGATTAGGAGTTCCTCCCATCATACTTACTGCCCATTCAGCAATCAATTTACCGGCGCCGGTTTTATCCATTGCCATAGATACAGGCATCATTCCTGCAAATAGAAAAATTGTTACCCAGTCGATTGAAGAATAGGCCTGTTTTTCAGTAAGGCAACCAGTGAGTACACAAACTAAGGCACCGATAATAGCCGCCATTTCCAGTGTAATACTCTTGAGATCAAGTGCCATAACGATAACTACCACAGCAAGAATCAAACCGGAAATGATTTGTTTTTTGCTGTCCTGTACCGTAACTTCTATTTCCTGTTCTATTACCTGATCTGCAGCAAGTTCTGCTTTAGGTAATAAATATTTACCAATAAAAATCATATACAAAATAGCAACGATACTCAGAGGAATACCGATCCACGCAAACTCAAAAAATGAAAACGGTTCATATCCGGAAGCGCTTAAAGCTCCTGAAACAATGATATTAGGAGGAGTACCGACCAAAGTAATAATACCGCCTACGCTTGCCGCATATGCCAACGGCATCAGCTGCCGAGATGCAGAAATTTTTGCCGCCGCGCAGATACCCAATACGACTGGCATCAAACAGGCAGTAGTCCCTGTGTTGGAAAGAACGGAAGACAATCCAACACCTACGATCATAATACCAAACATCAAACTATTCTCTCCCGTACCAGAGATTTTTACTACAGAGGTACCAATTTTCTGCGCCAGACCGGTATGAAACATGGCCGAGCCAACTACAAACATACCTGCAAATAATACTACAGTAGAATTTGACAAACCAGAAAATACCTGTTTAGTCGGGATAAACCCCAATAATCCACAGGCTATGGCTCCGCCCATAGCACTTATAGCTAATGGTATCAATTCCGTAATAAATAGTAATGCAACTATTGCCAATACAATTAAACATTTTACTGCCGGTGTCATTTTCCTCGCCTCGATTCTTAAATTGACCTACATAAATTATTCCCCTTTAAAGTTTTGCAATCATTTATTAATTATTGCAAAACTCCACGCTTTTATAATAGCACTTTTGCACCCCCCCGCAAGACATTTTTGGGTTTATCTGAATAAAAATTTTACGAGTTTTAAAGCGCATTATCTTCTGCTACACTGTCTCCAGCAGCAGGCATAGTCCAGACGGCAACATAACGACTTTCTGCTAAGCTTAACCAAGCGTAAAAAGCAGTGCCGGCTGTCAGCAAAATTTACTGGTATCCCAAAAGTACAGACCTGCGTTTTTAATTGACTTCCCTGCCTGCGGCTCTCATAGCGCACAAAATAAAATCACCGCTCTTGCCTAAAGCCCAAAGCGGTGATTTTTGCATTACTGATATTCTCTTGTATTTGTTTTTAGAAAGTCCAGCGTGCGCCGACGTTCCACTGCCACGGTGTTTTTATATCATCACCGAAGGTTTTAACGACATCAGCGTAAACATAGCTGTTGGCAGTAGTTTTAAAGTTGAAACCTAAGCCGGCTTCGTACCAGGTACCGCCGATATCCTGACTGTAGCTGTTGCTGATACCGTTCAGACTCAGATAAGTATCGGCACTACCTGCAAATTCATGCAGCAGAGAAGCCTTCGCATAGATACTGCCCTTACTGCCGACTGCTTTACCAGCTTCGAACCCGATCCGTCCGACACAGCTTTTCAATGTATCCTGGCTGACATGGATTCCATTATTAGTAGTATAGTCTTCGCCGCCGATACGCATCAAAGTCAGCTGTGCCTGCGGCGTTACATACCAACCGTTATCCAGACCGACCTTCATCCCATATTCGCCGCTCAAGGAAGTTCCCCAAGCATTATACTCGCCATGAGTATGCCCTGCTGCGGCATAATTATCGTATTCGTTAGACAGGCGGCCCTGCTTCAAAACTATATCAGCATAATGACCTTTGTCTCCCAGCCAGGTCCCATACAAGGATAAGGAAGTGCTTTTGTTCTCGCCTTTGCCATTGTCATAAGTAGTTTTACCGTCATTATGGCTTACTGCTGCGCCGTAGTGCCAGCTGCCAAAAGCTTTATCATATCCCAATTGGAAGAAATTATACTGGTTCTTATAAGCGCCGCTGTATTCAAACTCACCGCGGTTCATCCGCGCCCAAATGCCCTGATCGCCTGCGCTGCTGCGCAGTTCGCCCAAACGTTGGCCCAGCGTGCTGTCCTCCTGCCGCCAGGAAACGATCGCCACACTGGCAACATTGCGCATAGAAGTCATTGTAGAACTTTCCTGCGACTGCTTGACTGTTGCATTGTTTATCGTCATCGAGGAACTGCCACCGTCGGCAGTTTTCTCCATTTCCGCACTGACAGCGCCTTTCAGCAGTCCTTCAGCAACATTGGCAGTAGCTTTCAGCCCTTCATTGCCGCTAACACTGACATGCCCCGCCAAGGTATTCAGCGCATTAACCTGACCTTCCAGGTCATCGGCTGTAATGCCCGTAAAATTAACCGCTAATTTTGCGTTTGTAGGACCTTCACTGCCATCCATACCTATTTTCAGTTTGCCTGCAGCAAGATCGGCAGAAGTTTTCATGTTGACTGTGCCGCCGCTGCCCTGCAGTGAACCGATCTGAACTTCCTGCGCGGCGCCGCCATTGACATTGATGATACCATCATTAAAATCAAGCGTGTTCACGAAGCTGCTGGCATCGGTATTCCAAGTCGCTCCATTAGACACACCCAAAGTCATCCCGCCGACATCTTTTTTTCCATCCGGCGGATAAGGATTACCGTTGACAAAGATATTGCCGTTAAAAACTGATTCTTTATTATTCAAATTTATATCGACAACAGCATCGACAGAGGTTCCGGAAGTCGGTTCATCATAATTGAAATTGATATCGCCGTTGATTTTTACTGTGCCTGTACCGTCTTTATTGATTTCGGTAGTCGCGCTGCCGCGAGTACTTAAAAACGTACCTGCATCTACCGTCAAATTGCCGTTGATAGACACTTTGCCCCCGCTGTAATTAACGATGCCGATATTATTACATTCGCCATTGACTTTATTATTGTTGTCAGAAGTAACTTTGATATAAGTATTGGCCGCATCTATCGTGACAGCAGAATTGTTCTCACCGGAGACAGTGGTGTTATTCTGCACCCAGATGCCAGCGGCATAGCCATCGGCTGAGTGCGCTTCGATATTTATGTTTTCGCCCTTCACATTGATAAAACAAGGCTCCACCTGGCTGTTGTTAATAGAACGAATCGCGCTTAAGCCAGTCGCATCTCCTTGGGCAGCAACTTTGATATTGATATCCTTAGTGTCCTCATCGCCAAGATTTATTGTCCCGCCATGTATCAGATGTCCTTTACTATCATTAAAGACACCTGCACTGACAGCATAAGCCGCACCGTTATTATTAGTTACCGCAACATTGATATTATCAGAAAAAGCATCAACTACGGCTTTATCACAGGAAAACACACCATAAACCGTTTTACTGTCATTTTTTTCTAAGACCACACTGCTCAAATCAGCAGTATGGCTGCCTTCGCCGTGATACAAATACTGTTCATCTACTACATTAGGTTTAACCAGCAGATCTTCATAACTGCCTATCTGATCGGCAGCCAGTCCAGTATTGCAGCTGAAGCCTGCGGCTAAAGACGCCGCCAGTCCCAGTGTTATTTGTACTGCTAAACGTTTCCTTGTTTTGTTCAACATAATCCTGCACCTTCCTCAATAAAATTATCAGTTTTTTAAAGGGCGAAGGTTTCGCCCAAACAACAGACTTTTATTTCACCCCCAGCCTGTAAAGCTTATGTTTTGATACATTAAACTGACGAAAACTTTGATGGGCAAGATCCAGAACAATTGCTTTTCTTAATATTTTTTAATTATTCCGCATCTTATACATCATATTACCACATTTGTACCCCCCCGCAAGACATTCGAGAACTTTTTTGCGCCGCAGCCAGGCTGCATTATTGCCCTTACGTTTTGCCAGCCGCCGAAGCCAGTGCTGGCAGACGGTCAGAACCTTTTAACCCAGGCCTAGCCGAGCGTAAAAAAAGAGCAAACCCCGGGGGTTTGCTCTTGCAGTCAGGCTGCTTAATAAACGTTATATTTGATTTCTTTTTTCAGCGCTGCCTGTAAATAAGTCAAAGACCGAACAGATCCATGATCTGGTTCGGCCTTTGTTTTTTTATTTCTTAATATATTTTATCAGGTCGGAAGCTCACTCTTCCTCCAGCTTAATACCTTCATCTTCTATTACCACCGCTGTCTGGACAAACATATTTTTACGCCGCTTGTCCATCACCCGATGTTCCTCCTGATACGCCTTTTCTGCATGCAGCTTTGCCACCGCAGCACTGTATTTACCATCACTGCCTGCATCATACGACGGTTCCGGCGGCGCTGCCTTTTCTTTAATGATCAGTTTACCCGATGCTGTAATGTCATAACCGTCCTGCAGCGAATACAGCAGGTCACTAAGAGCATATTCACCGACCTCTGTTTTTCCTTCAGCCAGCAACTTATCTGTATCTATGATAATGCCCTGCTCTGCCAGCTTGTCGGCAACAGCCTGTACCAGCCCTTCATAGGCGCTGCCACTATATTCCACCTCGATATCGCCGACGTCTATGTTAAGCGATTGGAGCAGCCCGCGCAGCAGCGGCATCGTTTTATCGCCATAGGTCAGCCACAAGGCTTTATCACCCTCCTGCATACCGTCAAGAAAAGCCTGATTGAAGTCTTTGACGCTGCTGTATTCCGTATTGTCGTCATATTTTTTATAACCGGTATCCGTTTTATAATAAGCATTAACCACAGTAGAAACTGCATCAGCATCAGAAGCACCCATAACATAGCCTACAGCGCTATCGCCGCTGACTGCCCCTAAATTATAAACATTTTCTACTGAAGCATATTCGCCCAATCCTAAGATCCCGCCAATGTTTTCTTGACCACGGACAACGCCTGTATTATAAGCGTTTTTAACGCTGCTTTGGGCAACCTGGTTATCATTTCCGTCATATCCGGCTATCCCGCCAACCTGATTTGCACCTTGTACAGTGCCTGTATTATACGCAATATTGATCGACGCATTGCCATTAGCGCCGCAGATACCGCCAACATAGTCACCGGTGCCTGTTATACTGCCGCTGTTAGAAACATTGGTAACTGTGCTTTTATCATTAAACCCGACGATTCCCCCAATAAAACTGGCGCCCTGCGCGTTACCGCTGCTGACATTGCCTTCATTACTGGCTTTAGATATTTTACCGCCGTTTTTGTTCTGCCCGACAATGCCGCCTACTACCTGCTGCGAGCCAGTTATCTTCCCTTTATTAGAAACATCTTCTACTGTCCCACCGTTATTAGTGCCAACTATTCCGGCTACATAGGCGCTGCCTGCGATATTTCCAGTATTATTGGCGCGTGATATATACCCGGTATTTACCCTGTTGCGCCCTGCTATTCCTCCAATAGAAGTCATACGACCACTAACATCGCCGCTATTGTTACTGTCAACAATCCTGCTGGAATTTTCGCCTACGATGCCGCCCACGGCTAAACCGCCTTTGATAACCCCAGTGTTGCCGGTTTTTTCTATCGTCCCGCCGTCTTTATTATAGCCGCTGATACCGCCTACAGAATTACCGCCCATACCGGAGCCCATATCAGCAGTCACATCGCCATAATTATAAGCATTTTTGATAGTGCCGGCATTTGAGCCGTTGATTCCTCCAAAGTTTTGTCCTTCAGCAACATTACTTGTGACGGTGCCTCTGTTGCTGACATTCTCGATCGTACTTCCAGCCCCATTAGAGCCGGCAATCCCCCCTATCTGGCCGCCGCCGGTAATCTTACCCGTATTCTCTGCGCTGTCAATAGTTCCCGTTTTAGAATCCGATTCTCCGTTATAAGCAGCTATGCCGCCGACACTGGCCCCGGGCGCGCCGCTGCTCTGTCCCGTTCCTGTCACATCACCGCTATTAGATACAAATGCCAGTCTGCCATAATTCATATTGGTGATACCACCGACCGATGACTCGCCGCTAACGTTAGCCTTGTTAACAACATTTCTGATCATGCCGAAATTCCTGGCGGCGATCCCGCCAACATTGTTCTTGCCCCAAATATTGCCTGTAAGGTTCAGATTCATTACTGCGGCGGTTTCGGTAAGGCCGCCAAACAGACCCACATATACTTCGTCACTTCTGTTTATTGACAGATCCTTTACTGTGTAACCTGCTCCATCCAGCACCCCTGTAAAGCCGCCCTGAAAGCCTTTCGGTGTGCCCATCGTCATCTGCGTCAGCTGGCCGATGCTCTCGAACCCTTTGCCGCTGTTCCAGGTACTGGTGGCAGACGCATCTATATCGTTGGCCAGCATATAATTACCATGCACATATTTATAAACAAAGTTTTTATCATTACGTTTTTCTTCTGCATTATTATTTATCGCCTGCAGCTCATACACATCGTGGACCAGCATAGCGTCGTTGATGCTCTTGCCGCCGCCTGTAAGGTCAGTTACCGTTGCGCCGCTCAGTACGTCGCTTGCCTTACTGCCGCTGCCGTCCTTGTAATCGCTTACTGCATGTGTATTGCCCTGGCCGTCGCCAACATCTATCGTCGTTTTAGCCGTTACCTCATAACCGATGTTGATGTTCTCATTCGCTCTCAGGGTTATGTTCTTTTTATCAACCACCTCAAGACTGTCCGCGCCGATAATAGAAAGATTGCTGCCCTCCAGAACCAGCCTGCCTGCCGTCAGCCTGCCCAGATTGATGATATCGCCCCTGACGTCAGCGGCTTCTGTCGCATTCAAGCCTGCCAGGCTGCCGTTAAAGCCTTTCAGGGCATTAGCGTCCAGTTTCCGCGTCGATGCCGTCAGCTGCCCTACGTTGACCTGCGCTGTTTTACCGAACAGGATCCCATTCGGGTTTATCAGAAATACATTGACACCGCTGCCGTTCAGTTGGCCGAAGATCTCACTTTTACCGCTGCCGCTGACATAATTCAATACAGCCTGCATATTTTTGAAATTCACTGTTTCGTTTTGCGCGATATTGAAGCTGTCCCAGTTGATAGCTACATTACCGCTGCCGGTAATATCCATCGTACCGCCGCCCGAGGTTATACTGCCGCTGCCGTTTACCACAGCACCGCCGCTGGGCAGCGTATAACCACAGCTGGGCAGAAGCAGCAGTCCCCCGCTGATGAGAGCCGCCAGTATCCGTTTCTGTAATAGCCTGCCTGCTTTATTCATTCTTTTTGCCTCCCTTAGCTGCACTCAAAATACTTTATAGGCTAAAAACCATAGCCTGCCGTTTTTATCATGGTCTTCACTTTGAAATGTTTCGCCGTTTATTTTGCGGGCATAGTCCAGCCGCAGGTAATAATCGTTGGGGCGGGCGTACTCCACCCCTAAGCCCCAGCCCGATAAATTACGGTGCTGACCATAGCTCTTGCTCAGGGTTACTTCACCCCAGTCGGCAAAGGCCGCCAGCGTAAGGTATGGCAGCGGCGTCTGGCAGCGCAGCTCGGCCGTAGCCTGGCAGCCGCTGTCACCGCTGGCTTCCCCCTGAGGATAAGCGCGTACGCCGTCAGCGCCGCCTAAGCTGAATTGTTCGCTGCCGTCCAGATCTTTACTGGCCAACTGGCTGTGGAAATTGAGATGCAGGTTGACGGCGTTGCCTAACCTGCGGATATGGTTGACATCAGCGTTCAGCTTGGAAAAAGTTCCTTCTGTTATTATATCGGCGTCTGAGCTGCAGCTGAGGTTACCCAAATAATATAAAACGCTGTAGCCTGTATATCGTCCTGCGCTTTTATGGCTGCCTAAAAGGCCTCCGTGCAGCGCATTGCTGTGTTTCTTACTGCTGCCCAGGTCACCGAAGCTTCTCATTTCATCTTTCAGCTGCCGGTTATCGTAGCCATATACTGCGCCCAGATAGTCGCTGCTGGTATTGACCAGCGGCGTCGAAGCATAGATGCTGAAGGTCCTGGCTGTGCCTACTGCGTCCAGTACAGAAAAATAGTCGCCCAAAGTATAGTCCATCTGGCTGTAGCTGATGCCCAGCCTTGTCCCGCGGCTGCCCAGAGGCAGTTCGTAGCCCAGGTTGTAGTTATGGGTCTGTTCGCTGGTCAGCATCCCGCCGACAAATAATTTGTCGCCGCTGCGGCCCGGTTCGTTCAGCGTGGTCTGAAAGCCATAACGGTAACGGCCGCTGTATTTGCCGCCGTAATTATCGGTATACAACACGCTTTCAACAGCCTGTTTGTCACTGACCGTTATCGTCAGGTCGCTGCTGCCCAAGTCGCTGCCGGCGCTCAGAATGCCTGCGGCGCTGATGCCGGGCAGATCGTTGAAATTATTGAGTACAGTTTCTATTTCACTGGTCCTGACATAACCTTTGCCCTGCATCGCAGCAGCGAAAGCAGCGGCCGTCTTTTGGCTGAGCCGGGAATGGTTTTCTACCGTTACTTTACCCAATGTACCTAAAAATATTCTTATCTCTACTGTATCGTTTGCTATGTTCTGCTGCGGTATTACCGCTGTGGCTACTGTATAGCCGCGGCTGCGGCAGTAACCGGTGACTTCGGCGGCTGCCTGTTCCAGTTCTTTTACAGTTATTTCACGCCCCAGAAAGCTCTGCGTCACTTTTTCCAGTTCTGCTGCAGCGATCTGTTCCTGGCCGGTAAAAACAAATTTCTGCACCAGCAGCTTCTGTTGCCTTGCTGCCGACGGCTGCGCCTGCGCCGCTGCCTGTTTCAGCTCGCTTTGCTGACGGGCGCTGCCTCTGTTTTGTTCCAGCTCCCTGACCTCCGGATTGCTTCCCGGTAAAACCGGCGCCGACCAGGCCGTTGCCGTTATCCCCCAGATTGCGGCTGCTGCCGCTGCCACTTCCATCTTTTTTAACACTGTTTCGCTCCCCTTTACCCACAAACTTAAACATCTGCGCTCTCTTTTTTGCTCTGCACTTTTTCCAAAAGTCCGCATATTTCTTCCAGAGAATAGCTGCTGCCATTACTATTGCCAGCAGCAAAAGAAACCTGCAGAAAATCGTCCAGACTGCACTGGAAAACATTAGCGGCTTTCAGCAGCAGCCGTAAATTAGCTGAGGCTCTGTTATGCTCGATATTGCTCATGTGCGTTTGGCTGATGCCCAATGCCTTCGCCATTTCACTCTGCCCGATCCCGCGGATCGCCCGCATCAGCCTGATGTTAGCGCCGATTTTCTGCAGATCGCCTTCGTTATACATACTGCTCCAGCTCCCGTTTTTTAATATGCCGAGTTGGTTCTTTTATTTTCAAACAAATATTTCTATTATTTTTCTTGATTTCTATTTATAATAGTTATATTTATTTTATTATAGCACTGTTGTACCCCCCCACAAGACATACAAGAACTTTTTTTCGCCGCAGCCTGGCTGCATTATTGCCCTTACGTTTTGCCAGCCGCCAAAGCCAGTGCTGGCAGCCAGTTTTTTGCCTTACCAAAGGAAATAAAAAAAGACAGGTTCTTTATAATATAAAGTCTGTCTCTTTTTAGTATAAACGATAAAATACATCAACCTGATACAAAAGCAAGGTACTTTCTTAACATTCAAAGTTAAAGAAAAGTACCTTGCTTTATTACAGTACCGTTATTTACTTACGCTATCTGTCTTTAAATCTTGATATTACTTATGCTGTCAGAAAGATTTACTCGATACTATCCAGCCTGTCTAAAGAAATCGTTCCATCATTATTTACTGTTCCATAAACAGTGCTACGCTGGCCCAGCGGAACATATGCACCATTCATCACAACATTTATATGTCCGCCAATTTTTGGCCCGCCCCAGAATTTCATTACTTCATCTTTCGTCACCGTAGCCACCGCACTGCCCACAAATGCTATCTTTGTACCAGCTTCTTCTTTTTCTATATCCGTTATACTAACTTGCTTATAAGCTGATAAATCCTCTACGTTAGCCATATTATAAGTATAGTAATGTTTATCATGACTTTTACTTAATTCATGACTATACGCAATATCTCTGTCATCTACTACTTCTAATACATTTTCCTCCTCTGATACGGCTTTTGCAGCAGCTTTTTCAATCTGTACAACAGGATCTTGATATTCTACACGCTCCATTTCTATAAGCTCACCTTTTTCATCCTGTTTTATTTCCCCAATAAGCATAAACGGGTGTCTGTTCAACATCCTCCCGCCATGCTTACCAAGGTCTGCTCTCAAAACGTTTCCTTCTGTATCCGTTACTTTATAGATATTTCCACTTTCGTGTCCAGTAATAGATACCTGTACTGTTATTTCCTGTGCGCTTTTTTCTTTAGCTTCAGCTTCTTTAGCAGAAACATTGCAGCTTATCAGCAAAATGCAAAGCATTATTGCAGCAGCTATTTGTTTATTAGTTTTTTTCATAGTTCAACGTCTCCCTTCCTATTAGCCACGGCCTTCAATTATTCTTACTCTTTGAATCGACGGTGTGCCATCTTCATGATGAGTCAGAGTATCTACTTTTACCCTGGCTAACTCAGGAGCGAATTCTTTAAGCATTCTCTCATCTACTTGTATGCCTTTTGTCATCAGACGATAGATCACTGCTGCCATTTCGTAACGTGTCATTTCACGGCTGCCGTCAAATCTTCCATTTGGATAGCCTTCTAAAATACCATTACCAGCAACTACAGCAACATAGTCATAAGCCCAATGATTTTCAGGAGTATCAGGGAATATTTTGGATTTATAAGGGTCAAAGCCCTGCCCTGTAAGGCTATACATCATTGCTTTAAGTTCGGCTATTTCTGTACGTAATTCAATAATCTCTTTGGCCATGGCTTTTTTAGAACGGGACTGATTGCTGTGCTGACCAAAACGGAAACTTACACCTACGTTTACCATTTCGTCACCGTTACCAACAGTGCCACCTATGCTGAAAAGCGTATCATCGTTAGGCTGATAGAATGCACCGATAGCTGCTGCTGTTGACCCGTGATAATTACCCACACCGGCACTGAAATTCAGTTTATCATCAGGATCAAAGTCTAAAGGATGCAATGCTGCCAATGCTGCTGCACCTGCACCTACTTTGTCAATTTTACCATCAAGCCGGTTTATTTTATTATTAACATTTTGTTCCAGCTTGTTAAGTTGGTTTACATTAACGGCATCTGTACCTTCTGTTCCTTCTGCCACATTGATTATTTTATTACCGCCCATATCGATATTATCTTCGTTAATGCTAACGTCGCCTACATTTACACTGTTATCATTGATAGTGACTTTATCACCAACTTTGATCTCATTTTTATTGATATTAACATCTCCGACAGTAATCCCATTATCTTTATTAATAGTAATATCATCACCAACTTTTATTTCCTCGTTTACCTGTACTTTGTTAACGTTCATACTATTAATATTTAAATCCTGATTCAAGCTGATATCGTAATATTCATTTCCGTAGCTGTCAGTATCGTGTTTTATAAGCAGATTACCGTCTTCGCCGCCTACATAATCACCACCCAATGCAGGTTTATCACCAACAGGATCAGTATTTGTCCCGCCAGAATTACCACTTGCGGGTGTATTAATATCATCCGCCTTCTCTATAACATCATTATCTTGGTTGTTATTTGTTATATCAGTATTGTTAGAGATATCTGTTTTGTCTTCTTTATCATTACCGTTCACAGTATGGTAATGATCGTCACCGGAACTACCACCACCGGAATTATCTATTTTCTTGTTTATATCATTGATCTGGTTTTGCAATCCATCTGCTACAGCAAAAAGCTGACTGCCATTGATAGCATCAGTGCTGGTTGCAGAAATTCTGCCCGCCGCTACATTGGTAATGGTACGATATTGTCCCTCTTTTCCCACACTGACAGTAGCCAAAGGATCAGAACCAGCAAATTCACCGAAAGTAATATCTACCTCTGTCCATTGACCATTTAATTTTTGAAGCTGTTTTAATGTAAATTCACTAGTCCCTACGGCTTCAGCGGTCTCGGAGTTACTGCCGAGAGCTACACTATTTTCATGGGATGCTTTACTATTATAGCCTAAAGCTGTAGCAAAATTAGCATCAGCTATATTACTCTTGCTCCCTAAAGCTGTACTATAATTACCAGTTACCGTAGTACTAGCACCACCTACAGCTACACTTTGTTCTCCATCTACAACAATTTTATACCCACCCAAAGCTGCACTAAATTTACCACTTGCTTCACTATAAGATCCCAAAGCTGTGCTTTGTTGACCACTAACCGTACTATTACTACCTAAAGCTGTACTCCATTTTGCAGTTACACTACTTTCTGCTCCTACAGCAATTGATTTCAAAGCCTCCGAATTACTTTTTCTACCTATAGCGATCGAATCAGTTTCAAGCGCTTTGCTAGAATATCCAGTAGCTATTGAATTTAATCCTGATGCCTCGCTCCACGGTCCCGCAGCTAGAGCTCCCTGTCCACCTGCTTTACTATAATAACCAAACGCCATTGACTGAAATCCAGAAGCTTCACTAGATACACCAAAAGCCGATGAATATTCTGCATTAGCTTCACTTTCGGCTCCAATAGCTATTGAGCCAGAGTTACTTGAATTACTCTTTCTACCAATAGCTATTGATTCTAAACCACTCGCATAACTATAAGCCCCTAAAGCTGTTGAATAATTTTCTTCTGCTATACTTTCCTCTCCCAAAGCCACAGAAAATCTTCCAATAGATTTTGTTGCAGCACCTAATGCGACACCATGAAAGCCACTGGTATATGCATTACTACCTATAGCGATTCCTTCTGTTACATAAGTTTTTCCATCATCAGGATCCGGCGAGTCAGCTTCTACCTTACTTAAAGTACCTATAGCAATAGCATTACTGCCAGCCGCATTACTCATGTGACCTATAGAAACGGCTGCGGGGCCATTTGTATTGCTATTCGATCCTATTGCTATCCCATGCTGACCAGTAACACTAGCATATGTACCAACACTGATGCCACCAGTTGTATCGGAACCTTCGCTACCTACACTAGCACTGGCTCCTATAGAAATACTATCAACGCCAAAAGTTTGAGCATTGCTGCCAACTGCTAACGAATGTACCCCTACAGTCTTACTATTTTGTCCAACTGCAGTGCCACCGCCACCCATTACGCTAGCATTGGCACCAACGGCTACACCGGCAGCAGAGGCATCTTCGTCCCACTCACCGTTACCATTAGGATCCTGCATAACACGATTAACACTGCTGTTTTCGCCAATAGCTATATCTCCATATTGTCCAGACGCATGTCCCGCATGGACTTCACCTGTTATTATATTGTCATACTTTACTGTAGTCCCTGGTTTTTTATCGCCTGCTGCTTTTGAAGACATCGTTTTATTGATTTTTTCTTCATCAATGATATCTTCTTCGCTGATATATCTTTCACTATCATCGATAATTTCTTCTTCAACAGATATAGATTCTTTTTCTTCAGCATAAGCCCTGGCTAAAATATCACCATCAGACACAACTGCGGTCAAAATACTCACTGCAACTAATGTCTTACACAAGTTTACTGCTTTTATTCTCGATTTTGCTAGTTCTGATACTACCACATAACAGTTTTTAGCATTACTCCAAATAACTTTATAAACCTTATTCCTATCAAAACCTCCTAATCAATATAAATTTGTGATCTTGAACACATAAAAAAATACCTCTTCCAGTCCATAAATCTGGAAGAGGTATTCTTCTGAAAGGCACATGCTTAGAGAGCACGTCCCCCCCAGATATACTTTCGCGCATTTTCAATGTAATAAAAATACTCGATCTCGCAAAACGTTACATTTTTTTAATTTATACGCTTTTATTATAAATTGGTACTTTGCTCTCATCAATAAAGTATCAATTAATGTACTTTGTTTTTTGTTAATAATACTAGTTAAAATATTATTTTCTTTTAAATCTTTCGTTAATTTAAAAACTGCTATCCCCTATGGCTACTGAAACGGAAAATCTGTTATTAGTGATTCGATAACTTATTTCAACAAGGAAAGGCCAGTAAGAAAACTAAACGGAAAAACGCCAGTTCAATATAAAATTGAACTGGCGTTCTAAACTCTTTTTGTGTCTACTAATGTTAAGCAGATTTTTATTTTTCTTCCAGCCCTTTCAGCATTTTTATGACCTGTACCACTTCTTCTATCGTTATGTCAGGTTTATTGGCAGCAGTACTTTTCTCTTCCCCGCGCACCAGATAATCCAGCCCCGTCTGCAAAATATCGCAGAGCCGGCATAAGATCTGCAGAGTTATCCCCGCACGGCCATGCTCGATATTACTTAAATGTGTCTGCGAGATGCCCAGTCTTTCCGCACATTCGGTCTGGGCTATGGCGTGCCGCAGCCGCAGCATTTTTATTCTGGTGCCGATAGCTCTATAATCAACGCTGCTGTCCAAAAGCTTCCTGCCCATTGTCTATTCAGCTTGCGCTGCGTCTTCAGACAGGATCTGTTCTACACGGTAAGCGACCGTTTTCTGTCTGGCAGCTTCTGCTTGTGCGGCCCGTGCTTCTTCACGCTGTCTGTCTTCTGCTATTTTGCGGGCTTTCGATTCCGAGCTTCTGCCAAAGCGGAAGGTAGCGCCGATATTAGCCGCTTTTTCACTGCCGGAAATAGAAAAGCCGGCGCTCAGCAGTACATCTTTGTTAGGATTGTGGAAAACACCTGCCGCAATGGCGCTTTCACCGCTGTAAGTGCCTGCCGCCATAGAAAATTGGGTCGGCGCATCGGCGTCATATTCCAGCGGATGCAAACCAGCCATGGCAACTGCCAGCGCACCGACTTTATCAAGGCGGCCGTCCAGTTCGTCAATACGGTTGCTCAAACCGTCGATACGCCCATCTAAACGCTGTACCTCCTGGATCCGTTCCGTCCTTTCGGTAGTGATTGCCTGCTTATTAACTTCGATATTTTCTTTATTGGTCGCGATGTCGCTGGTATTTTTTTCTACAGCCTCTTTGCTGGCAATCCCCTCGGCAACAGCCAATTCCTCTCCGGCTTCATTTTTCAGGTGCAGTTCACCTGTTTCAGCAACATAGGTCGCCCCTTTGACATCATTTTTCTTATCCGCATTATCTACATAATCTGTACCGGCAACTGTAACTTCTGTAAGACTTTTATCATTTGTAGTTATGTTCTTACCATCAAAATTGTGTTCTTTCTGCTCCGCTTTAATAGTTACTGTTCCGTCCTTATTTTCAGTCGCTGATACTGTGGTTTCATTATCTACATAGGTATTTTCGTCTGTAGCCAGATCTTTATTGAATTGCGCTTCCGTACCTGTATAACCGCCAGCTACAGCGCTTTCATAGGCAGATTTACCAGCGTCACCTTTGTCGCCTTTGTCACCTTTTTCACCAGTGTCGCCTTTGTCGCCCTTATCGCCTTTATCTCCCTTGTCACCTTTTTCACCAGTGTCGCCTTTGTCGCCCTTATCGCCTTTATCTCCCTTGTCACCTTTTTCACCAG
>PPYE01585522.1_pt1 | contig 18706 bp, 20 predicted proteins | sample 1559881 | NCBI WGS metagenome assembly PPYE01 (sample SAMN08240022, study PRJNA423297) | Human gut metagenome, whole genome shotgun sequencing project. | reverse complement strand
ATTATGATTACCGGACATCAGCACACGATTTTCGTAGATCTTCAGGAACGCCTGATTTCAGAAGAAGCAAAGAAAAAAGCGCAGGCTGTTGGTGCAAAGGGATTCAAGCTGGTAGGATGTACCTGCGTAGGACAGGACTTACAGCTCAGAGGCGCACACTATACCGAAATATTTGACGGTCATGCCGGAAACAACTATACAAGTGAAGCAATCCTGGCAACCGGAGCCATCGATGCAGTTCTTTCAGAATTTAACTGTACTCTTCCGGGAATCGAGCCAATCTGTGAAGAATTGAAGATCAAACAGGTCTGTCTGGATGATGTTGCAAAGAAAGCGAATGCGGAACTGATGCCGTTTGAATTTGAAAACCGCGAAGAACAAAGCAGCATTATTATTGATAAAATCATCGAAGCCTACAAGGAACGACGGGGAAGTGTTCCGTTACATCTCATGGAAGAACATGGAAATGACCATACATTAACGGGTGTCAGTGAAGGTTCTTTAAAATCCTTCCTGGGCGGAAAGTGGACACCGCTGATCGAACTGCTGGCATCCGGAGAGATCAAAGGTCTTGCCGGTGTGGTGGGATGCTCCAACCTGACTGCAGGCGGACATGATGTCTTAAGCGTGGAACTGACAAAAGAACTGATTTCTCGAGACATCCTCGTCCTCACTGCCGGATGTTCTTCAGGCGGAATCGAAAACTGCGGACTCATGACTCCGGAAGCTGCCAAATATGCCGGTCCAAAGCTGCGCGCTGTCTGTGAAAAACTGAACATTCCGCCGGTTTTGAATTTTGGTCCTTGTCTTGCGATCGGCCGTCTGGAAATCGTTGCAACAGAAATCGCCGCAGAGCTTGGCGTAGATCTTCCACAGCTTCCACTGGTACTTTCTGCCGCACAGTGGCTGGAAGAGCAGGCACTGGCTGACGGATGCTTCGGACTTGCACTGGGACTTCCGCTGCACCTTGGACTTCCTCCGTTCGTAACAGGAAGCAAAACTGCAGTCAAAGTACTCACAGAAGATATGAAAGAACTGACCGGAGGACAGGTCATCATCAACGGAGATGCGAAAGAATCTGCTGATATCCTGGAGCAGATTATTCTGGAAAAACGCCAGGGCTTACATATATAGGAGGTGCCGCTATGAGACGAATTATGATCGATGCCTCAAAGTGCGATGGATGCAAAAACTGCACCATCGCCTGTATGCAGGCGCACCGGGAAACACCGGGAACTGTTTATGATCTGGATCTGACGGACATCCGCAATGAATCCAGAAACCACATCGAAAAGCTGCCGGACGGAACCTATCGCCCGATTTTTTGCAGACACTGCGATCAGCCGGAATGCGTGATGTCCTGTATGAGCGGTGCTCTGACAAAGGATCCGAAAACGGGAATCGTATCTTATGATGAAACAAAATGTGGCTCCTGCTTTATGTGCGTTATGAATTGCCCGTTCGGCGTCCTCAAAGCAGATACTGCCACCCGTACCAAAGTCGTAAAGTGCGACTTCTGCCTGCAGGACGGTGCAGAACCCAACTGCGTAAAAGCCTGTCCAAAACAGGCAATCTATGTTGAGGAGGTGTCATTATGATGCATGTTATTATCGGCGTGGGGGCCGCCGGGATCACCGCAGCAAAAACCATTCGCAGCCAGCAGCCGGATGCCTCTATTACCATGATTTCCACAGATGAGCATGTACACTCCCGCTGCATGCTTCACCGTTATTTGAGCCATGAACGTCAGGAAGATACCTTGTCCTTTGTAGAACCTGACTTTTTTGAAACCAATAAAATCGAATGGATCAAGGGTGTTTCTGTAAAAACAGTGGATGTAAAAAACCAGCAGGTTCTGCTTGATAATGACACATCCTGCCACTATGACAAACTCCTGATCACAACCGGTGCAAACAGCTTCATCCCGCCTGTTGGACAGTTCCGTGAGGCAAACAATGTATTCGGACTGCGGCATCTTTCGGATGCTCAGGCGATCCGCCCGCTGGCCGATCAGGCAGAACAGATTCTGATCGTTGGTTCCGGTCTGGTTGGAATGGACGCTGCCTATGCATTTCTCGAGCAGGGTAAAGAGGTTACTGTTGTGGAAATGGCAGATCGTATTCTTCCGATCCAGTTAAATGAAACTGCCGGAACTGCCTATCGGAAATTATTTGAAGAACACGGATGCCGTTTTCTTCTTGGAAAAAAGGCTTCTGAAACGCATATGAACAGCAATGGTTCAATCGACTATGTCCTTCTGGATGATGGCACCCGGGTAGACTGTGATCTGGTCATTGTTGCTGCCGGTGTTCGTCCCGCAGTTGAATGCGTACTGGATACTTCGATCGAAGTAGATCGTTTTATTAAAGTGTCTGACACCATGGAAACCAACTGTAAAGATATTTACGCTGCCGGAGATGTAACGGGACTGTCCGGAATCTGGCCAAATGCTATGAAACAGGGACAGGTTGCCGCTATGAATATGTGCGGAATTAAAACACTTTACGAAGACCGTTACGCTATGAAAAATACGATGAACTTCTATGGACTGGTTACGCTTTCCCTTGGAAGAGGAACAGAAGAAGAGGGAGATGTTGTTCTCGAACAGGAAGATTCTCACAATTATAAACGTGCCATTTTACGAGATGGAAAATTAGACAGTATTTTATTACAGGGAAGTATTGATTATTCCGGAATTTATCAATATCTGATCAAACATAAGATCGACCTTTCCGGTATGGAAAAAGATGTCTTCCACCTGTCGTTCGCTGATTTTTACGGAGTGAAAGAAAACGGCGGATATTGTTATCAGAATCAGACATAAAGTAAAAAGCATTCCTGCATGGATCATTGCTCCTTGACATATGATTCCCGGCAGGAATGCTTTTTGTTTTATTATCTCGCAGATTCGCCAACTGCAGCTGCTCCGCTCAATCCCTCTTCACTCTTTCCCTGGTCATAAACTTCCCTGTCTAAAAGCTGCTCGGATTTTGCGACAAGAACTGCTGCTGTTGCCGCACCTGTCACATTTGCTGCCGTACGCATCATATCAACAACACTTGAGATCGGAACCAGAAGTACAATGATCTCTACCGGAAGTCCTGCTGCAGTAAACAGTGCTGTGGTTGTTACTGTGGAGGTTCCCGGAACTCCTACTGTTCCGATGGAAACGATCAGTGTAAGTACAATCAAAAATGCATACTGACCAATGGAGTACGGAATATCAAATATATTGATGGCAAGTACAGCCAAAAGCGTCGGCCAGATTCCCGCACATGCCGGCATTCCCAGGTTTGCCCCGAGGGCTGCGACAAATGATGCAATATCTTCATTGACTCCCAGCCTGGATACCAGTTGTTTTACGCTGACCGGAATAGTTCCCACGCTGGACTGGGATGTAAATGCTACCACCTGTGCCGGCCAGAATCCGCGGAAAAACCGGATCGGACTTAATCCGCCTGCAAACCGGATCAGTGCTCCGTCTATCAGGAACATCTGGATCGCACAGAGTACGTATGACAGTACAAGAACTCCCAAAAGCGGTATCAGTTCTTTCGCACCATATGTACTTACCGCATTTGCGATCAGAGAAAGCACTGCAAACGGTGTCAGATCTACGACAAATTCCACTACTACGAACATCAGCTTATTTGCTGAATCAATGAAATTTTTGAATGGCACTGCCGCCTCTTTCTCCCGTTCCTGTAAGTAAACAAGCGCAACACCTACCATGATCGTAAAGACGATAAACGGGACAATCTCGCCGTTTGCTGCATGTGAAACAACATTTTTCGGAAATAGTCCTACGATCGTATCAAGAAATGAAGGAATTTCTCTTGCCTCATAATCTGTAGGCAGTGTAAAATTGATTGACTGTCCTACTTTCAGACTTCCCGCAATGATCAATGTCAGTAACGATGCTGTGAATGTATTTGCGACCAGCCAGAAAATACTTTTAAGCCCGATTGTCTTTAATTTGCTGATATTATCCAGTGACGAAATACTGGAGATAATACTTACAAACAGCAAAGGAATAACCAGCGCCGAAATCAGGTTTGTATAGATTCTTCCGAAAACCGCTGTCAGCTCCACATGTCCCTTAAATATGATTCCGATCACGATACCGAATACAAGGGCCAGTATTGTCAGTATTCCGAAATCCACATTCTTTTTTCTTCCCAGATAGGACAGCAGTACAAACAGAACTACTGTAATCGCCACTGCCGCTATCGCTAAAACATCAATATCCATTATTTTACTCCTTTAAATGCCGCATCAAGATCTGCGATCAGATCTTCTGCTTTTTCAATTCCGATGGAAAGCCGGATCGTGTTTGGTTTGATTCCCTGATCTAACAATTCTTCCTCGGTACACTGGCTGTGAGTGGTGGTTGCCGGATGGATCACCAGAGATTTCACGTCTGCTACGTTTGCCAGCAGGGAAAAAATAGACAGCTGATCGATAAATGCCTGGGCCGTCTGCGCATCTCCCTTAATCTCAAAAGTAAAGATAGAGCCGCCTCCGTTCGGGAGATATCTCTTATATAATTCATGGGTTGACTCCGTTTCCAGTGAAGGATGGTGTACAGCCTCTACCTGCGGATGATTCGCAAGATACTCCACGATCTTCAGCGCATTGCTCACATGCCGCTCAACACGCAGAGATAATGTCTCCAGCCCCTGCAGGAAGATAAAGGAATGGAACGGAGAAAGTGTTGCACCCGTATCACGCAGGATCACTGCACGGATATAGGTTACAAATGCCGCACTGCCTGCTGCATCTGAGAACGATACACCATGATAACTCGGGTTGGCTTCTGAAATCCACGGATATTTGCCGGATGCCTTCCAGTCAAACTTTCCACTGTCAACGATCACGCCTCCAATCGCTGTTCCATGACCGCCGATAAATTTCGTTGCGGAGTGAATCACCAAATCTGCGCCATGTTCGATCGGACGGATCAGATACGGCGTTGCAAATGTAGAATCTACTACCAACGGAATATTGTGTCTGTGCGCGATCTCTGCCACCTTCTCCAGATCTATCAGATTTGAATTCGGATTTCCAAGTGTCTCTACAAATATCGCTTTTGTATTTTCCTGAATGGCTGCCTCAAAAGATCCTTCTTTCTCAGGGTCCACAAACGTTGTTGTCACATCGTTTGTGAGCGGAAGAGTATGCGCCAGAAGATTGTATGTGCCGCCGTAGATGGTCTTGGATGCCACAATATGCTCTCCCGCCTTTGCAAGTGCCTGAAATGCATAGGCAATTGCTGCCGCACCGGATGCTACAGCCAGCGCTGCCACACCGCCTTCTAATGCTGCAATACGCTGTTCGAAAATATCCTGTGTCGGATTTGTCAGTCTTCCATATATATTTCCTGCATCACGGAGTCCGAAGCGGTCTGCCGCATGCTGTGAGTCGTGAAATACATAAGAGGTTGTTGCATAGATCGGGACTGCTCTTGCATCTGTAACCGGATCTGCCTGTTCCTGTCCAATGTGTAATTGTTTTGTCTCAAATCCCCAGTTTTTAGAATCTCTGATATCTGCCATTTCTATTTCCTCCTTCTTTGGAATCTGTTTCTTTCTTAATTCCTTGTAGTCATATTAACATAGTAGGATTTATTTGTCCAATATAGATTGAGAATATCCTGTTATAGATTTATTTTATAGCAGAATCATTGTTTTGTATGGCTGCTTTAACCGTATCCAGAAACATTTCATGTATTCTGTTGTCCTGATCTAATTCCGGATGAAATGCCAGCCCAAACTGTGTCCCGTATTTTACCGCCACGATCCGATCATCTACTGCCGCAAGAACTTCTACTCCTTTTCCAACTTTTTCAATATATGGAGCTCTTATAAATGTCATCGGTATTTTCCCGATTCCCTTCATTTCCTGTACTGTACGGAAACTTCCAAGCTGTCTGCCATAACCGTTTCTTTTCACCGCTGCCGGCAATGTTGCAAAATAAATATTCCGGTCATTTGTCAAATTTTCCGCCAGAAGGATCAGGCCGGCACAAGTTGCCAGCACCGGCAGTCCTTCTTCGATTTTCTGCTTCAATATCTGATACATGTCCAGCTCTTTCAGAAGTTTTCCCTGCACAGTACTCTCACCTCCGGGAAGGATCAATCCATCAAACGGTTTCATCAGGTCCTCTTTTTTGCGGAGTTCCATACATTCTATTCCCAGGTCTTCTATTTTCTTCCGATGTTCCGCAAATGCTCCCTGTACTGCAAGTACTGCGATCTTCATTCTATCTGCCCCTTTCCGCCATCAAAAGTTCTATCTCCTGTTCATTAATTCCTACCATTGCCTCTCCCAGATCCTCAGAAAGCTCTGCCAGCATCCTGTAGTCTTCAAAGTTTGTTACCGCTTTTACAATTGCTTCTGCCCGCTTTCTCGGATCTCCTGACTTAAAAATACCAGATCCCACAAATACGCCTTCTGCACCAAGCTGCATCATCAGCGCCGCATCCGCCGGAGTTGCGATGCCTCCCGCCGCGAAGTTTACAACAGGAATACGTCCGTTATGATGTACATATTCAACCAATTCATACGGCACATTTAGGGCCTTTGCTTCCTCAAACAACTCATCCTCCCTCATGGAGACCAGTTTTGCAATTTCCCGCTTCATCATTCTCATATGTCTGACTGCCTGTATCACATCTCCTGTTCCCGGCTCTCCCTTTGTACGGATCATAGAAGCTCCTTCATTGATCCTTCTAAGCGCTTCTCCCAAATCTCTTGCACCACATACAAATGGTACCTGGAATTTGCGTTTATTAATATGATAAACATCATCTGCCGGAGAAAGTACTTCACTCTCATCGATATAATCAATTTCGATTGCCTCTAATATCTGTGCTTCAACAAAATGTCCGATCCTGCATTTTGCCATAACTGGAATGGATACTGCTTCCTGAATTTCCTTGATCATCTTCGGATCACTCATTCTGGATACTCCGCCCGCTGCACGAATATCAGCCGGAATCCTTTCCAGCGCCATCACTGCACATGCTCCCGCCTCCTCTGCAATCCTTGCCTGTTCCGGTGTTGTCACATCCATGATCACTCCGCCTTTTAACATCTGTGCTAACTGCTTGTTGAGCTCATATCTTTCTGCACTCATTTGCTGTACCTCCTCTTAATTGCTATCATTTTTATATGAATACTACATTAAGATTGGCTTTTCTTAAATATCCAGTTTTAACGCTTTTAACCATGCCAGTTTTAAAAACCCAAAAATCTCCCTCTATTATTTCCAGTATTTTTCCACTTCCCGCTCAGCCTCTTGAAAAGAAAGCTGAAACTTTTCCTGCATCTTTGCACATACGTTCTCTTTTTCCATTCCCATTTCCTGTAATAATTCTACAGTGGCCTGTCTTCTTCCTTCTTTCAATCCTTCTTTCAGTCCTTCTTTCAGTCCGGTCTCTTTATAAATCGTAGAAAAATACTGATGATCCCGGATCATACGCTCTCTTTCTTCGTATTCCAGACGTTTTTCCTCATCTGCGCTGATTCGATTCAAATCCTCATAGGCTTTCTTAATATATTCGTTTTTTTCTGCTGCCATTTCAAACTCCTCCTTAGTCTCTGCATTGATGAACTGAAGCCATTTCAGCAGCTCTGTCTCGGGATAATCATGTTTTGCCAGCTTCGGAAGCTCCAGTGTATGAATCTCAACTTTATCACTGTACAGCTTTCTCCCCTCATCTGACCAGAAGTGAAAGCAGGAATAATATTCCTCATCATCAAACATGGTAAAATTTAAAATCCCGATATGAATGCATTTCTCTAATTTTTGATAATTCTCTCCCGGTTTCAGCTGATCTGTAAACATCTTCCCTAAATAGAACAAGGTGCGCTCTGCCCAGTATTCACTGAATGTCACTTGAATTTCGATGTCGATCTGTTCCCTGTTATTCAACAGAACCCGTACATCCAGAATCCCCAGCTTCTCATCTTTATCCTTCTGACGCAGATGAGATGGTAAAATCCTGCTCTCAATAACATCTTCCACATTGATTCCAAGTACCGCTGCTAAAAATGCGTTGCGTACCTCTTCATCTTCCATCAGCTCTTTAAAGCAGAAATCCACCTTTGGCTTCATTAAAAATTGTGTTGTTTTTTCTTTTTTCATACATGCTCCTCCTTGGTTCTGATGAAATCCAGAATATTTTGATGAGCATGTAACTGTATTTTGACTTTATTATAACTTTTGATACGATATTTCACAATTGCAAATACAGACAAACTCCCTTTATTCTCTTATCCATCTTTTCTACATTTTGATTTGGGAATTATATTGAATGGCACCTTCTGCCATATTGGAAATTTGAAAGGGATTCCTTTCAAGATTGATTTTATTATACTTGAAATTTTGTATGGATACAATGAAATTTCCGTAAATATATTATAAAAAAACAAGGAAGCTGTGCCTTTTGCGCAAACTTCCTTGTTTCTTTTCTCTATAAATTCCAGCGTTTTCCCTGAGATACTCTCAATCGGTTCATGGCTCTTGCCAGAGATGCCTGGGAATGGTAATACTCCTGAATACTCTGTTTCTGGCGGATTCTCTCTTCTGCACGCTCTTTCTGCTCCTGTGCATGACGGATGTCGATTTCTTCCGGTTTCTCCGCGGTATCTACCAACAGTGTCACACGGTTGTTGACTACCTCTGCAAATCCCCGGCCAAACGCAACTTCCATCCAGTTTCCTTCCTCGATTTCCATACGTCCCATTCCGATCGTCACTGCGATCACCATATTTTCATGGTTTGGCAGGATTCCTTTTTCTCCATCCGGCGCCGGAATCACAAGCTTTCTGCAGCGTCCTTCGTAAAAAACCCTGTCACTTGCGATGATTTTCAAACCAAATGTATCCATATGCCACGCTCCTATTCTGCAGCTTCCTCAGCTTTTGCCTTTGCAATGACATCGTCAATCGTTCCTACATTGAAAAATGCAGATTCCGGATAGGCATCCATCTCTCCGTCAATGATCATCTTAAATCCACGGATTGTCTCTTTTAACGGAACATATTTTCCAGGGATTCCTGTAAATGTCTCTGCTACAAAGAATGGCTGAGACAAAAATCTCTGGATTTTTCTCGCACGCATAACAGTTGCCTTATCTTCATCTGACAACTCTTCCATACCAAGAATTGCAATAATATCCTGCAGTTCTTTGTATTTCTGAAGAATTGCGATGACTTTATTTGCCACTTGGTAATGCTCTTCTCCGACTACATCTGCTTCCAGGATACGGGAGCTGGATTCCAGTGGATCTACCGCCGGATAGATACCCTGCTCTACAATCTTTCTGGAAAGCACGGTCGTTGCATCCAGATGCGCAAATGTTGTCGCCGGAGCCGGGTCAGTCAAATCGTCCGCCGGCACATAAACTGCCTGTACAGAAGTGACAGATCCGTTCTTTGTAGAAGCGATACGTTCCTGTAATTCACCCATTTCCGTTGCCAGTGTCGGCTGATATCCTACTGCAGACGGCATACGCCCAAGCAGTGCGGAAACCTCAGATCCGGCCTGTGTAAAACGGAAAATATTATCGATGAAAAGAAGTACGTTCTGATGCTGTTCATCACGGAAATATTCTGCCATTGTCAAACCAGTCTCAGCCACACGCATACGCGCTCCAGGCGGCTCATTCATCTGACCGAATACCAAAGCAGTCTTCTCCAGAACACCGGACTCTTTCATTTCAGACCAGAGGTCATTTCCCTCACGGGAACGCTCTCCGACTCCGGTAAAAATAGAGTATCCACCGTGCTCTGTCGCAATGTTTCGGATCAATTCCTGGATCAGCACCGTCTTACCGACTCCTGCACCACCGAACAATCCGATCTTACCGCCCTTTGCATATGGTGCAAGAAGGTCGATGACCTTGATTCCCGTCTCCAGGATCTCTACTACAGGGCTCTGATCTTCAAATGTAGGCGGTTCTCTGTGGATCACCCATTTTTCTGCATCCTCGATCTGTTCTCCATTATCAATTGTTTCACCTAATACATTAAACAGTCTGCCCAGTGTCTTCTCACCGACAGGAACTTTGATTCCTGCTCCGGTGGCTGTTACTTCCATATCTTTATGCAGTCCTTCACTGGCAGCAAGCATCAGGCAGCGCACCTCATTGTTTCCAAGGTGCTGTGCAACCTCCATGATGCATTTCTTTCCGTTGTTTTCAACTTCCAGAGCATCTTTGATATAAGGAAGATTGCCGTCTTCAAATACTACGTCAACGACAGGTCCCATAACCTGTACAATTCGTCCTTTATTCATATGCTATTCTCACTTCCTTTTCTGCTTCTGCGCCTTCGCACCGCTGCAAACTTCCGTAATTTCCTGGGTAATTGCAGCCTGTCTGGCTCTGTTATATACGATTGACAATTCCCGGATCAGGCTCTGTGCACTGTCTGTCGCAGCTTTCATTGCCATCATACGGGCATTGTGTTCACTGGCATATGCCTCTACCAGACATCCGTAGACCATACCAATGACATAGTTCGGAACAATACTGTCCATTACACTGTCCGCAGACGGATACAGTTCAATTGCCTCCCGATACATATTCAGAGGCATCCTCATACTTCCAAAGTCTTTGGTCTCCAGCGGAAGCAGCTTCAATTTTTCCGCATCTGCCTGTACAGAATTCTCCATGCGGGTGTATACAACATACACTTCATCCAGCTCCCCTGCCAGAAACTGATCGATCACCGACCAGCCAATATCTCTGGCACGGTGCATAGTCGGTTTCTGAACGGTATACTGGAAATTTGTGTCAATCTCTACATTATGTTTTGCAAAATAATGCCGTCCCAGCTCACCTACAACAAAGAGCTTGTGAATCCCCGGCTGTGCAAGGATCTCTTCTTCCAGCTTGATAATATTATGATTATAAGCTCCGGCAAGTCCCTTGTCTGCCGTAATTACGATCGAACCGATCCTTTTCTGCTCTGCCGGGATATCCTGGCGGGCATCAAAATAAGAATGCCGGATCTCTGGCACATGGCGCAGGATACGGGAAATCTCACCCTGAAGTCCATAAAAATACGGCTCTGTATCCGCCAGTTTTTTTCTGGCCTGCGTCATTTTTGAAGAGGAAATCATATACATCGCATTTGTGATCTTCATCGTATCTTTTACGCTGTTGATGCGGCTCTGTATTTCTCTGATATTTGCCATATTAACACCTGCTCTTCTTGAATTCCTTTGCGGTCTCCACGATCTTTTCGATCAGTTCTTCTGTCAGTACCTTTTTCTCTTCGATTTCCTGTCCGATTTCCGGATAATCTGAATCGAAATGACGAAGCAGGTCTGCCTGGAACTGTTTGATTTTTGCTTTTTCTATTCCAAGCATCACTTTATGTGTAGCAGCACACAATGTGATGACTTTTTCATGCAGACTGAGCGGATGGTAAAGAGGCTGCTTCAAAAGCTCCATCAGACCGCTTCCGTACTCAAGCTGCTCTTTTGTTGCAGCATCCAGATCTGAACTGAACTGTGTGAACACTTCCATCTCACGATACTGTGCCAGATCGATACGGATACTTCCGGATGCTTTTTTCATTGCTTTTGTCTGTGCGGCACCACCAACACGAGATACGGAAAGACCTACGTTGACAGCCGGTCTCATACCTGCCGCAAACAGATCACTTTCCAGGAAGATCTGTCCGTCTGTAATAGAAATTACGTTGGTCGGGATGTATGCAGATACATCTCCTGCCTGTGTCTCGATGATCGGAAGTGCTGTGATAGAACCTCCGCCCTGCTCTTCACTTAAACGGCTGGAACGCTCCAACAGTCTGGAATGCAGATAGAATACATCTCCCGGGTATGCCTCACGTCCCGGTGAGCGACCGAGCAGCAGAGACAGTGCACGGTAGGCTACCGCATGTTTGGACAGATCATCGTATACGATCAGCACATCTTTTCCCTGATACATAAAATGCTCTGCCATTGCTGTTCCTGCATACGGCGCAATATACTGAAGCGGCGCACAGTCACTTGCTGTGGAAGATACCACGATCGTATAATCCAGTGCATCATTGTTCTTCAATGTATTTACGACTTTTGCAACAGTAGAAGCCTTCTGTCCAATCGCCACATAAATACAGATCACATCTTTTCCCTTCTGATTCAAGATTGTATCCAGGGCAATAGATGTCTTTCCTGTCTGACGATCTCCGATGATCAGCTCTCTCTGTCCGCGTCCGATCGGGAACATCGCATCAATAGAAAGGATTCCTGTCTCCATCGGCACACTGACCGATTTTCTGTCAATGATTCCCGGCGCCTCCTGCTCGATCGGGCGGTAATCATCTGCTTCGATCTCACCCTTTCCGTCGATCGGAGCCCCCAGTGCATTGACAACTCTTCCTACATATTTATTTCCAACCGGTACACCGGCCTTTTTTCCTGTACGAGTTACTTTTGTTCCTTCTTTGATATCTGTGTCCCGTCCAAAAAGAATGACTCCGATTTCATTTTTCTGAATATCCTGTACCATTCCTTTCAAACCCGTATCGAAGGTAACAATCTCTCCATACATTGCGTGATCAATCCCATAAATAGTCGCAATTCCGTCACCTACAGCAACGACTGTTCCCACTTCGCTGTCTTTGCTCACACTGTCAAAATTTTCTATCTCTTCTTTTAAAATAGAAATAATTTCATCTGAATTGATTGAACTCACCTTGTTCACCTCCAGGTTAATTTTTGTCCTAGTCTGTCCAGACGTCCTTTCAGACTCCAGTCATATTCATCGCTTCCTGTGCGCAGAACAAATCCGCCAAGCAGCGTACTGTCTGTCTGAATCTCAATCCTGGCCTTGCTCGCTTCATATTTTTTACAAAGGAACGCTTCCATATTTTTGAGCTGCTCGTCACTGGGCAGCTCTACACATGTCAATACGGCACTTAAGATCCGATCCTGCTCGTCACAATATCTGTCATATGCAGCAAATATCTCCGGAATCAGATCCATTCTCTCATATTTACATGCCACTTTCAGGAAATTTCTCATTTCCTGCGGAAATACCTTGTCGATCACACGTTCTTTCTTCTGTGCCGGAATTGTCGGATTCACAAACACATCATGAAGCTGCGGTACCTCCTCAAATATCTCTCTTGCTTTCTGTATGGCTTCCTTCGGAACATTCAGCTCATACAACACCTGTGCATACCGCATTGCTGCAGATGAACAGTACATCTGACTAGTTGTTGTCTGTGTCTTCATGAGCTTCACCTACTTCTTCCAGAAACTTATCATATATTTCCTGATTATTGCCTGTCTGTTCTGCCACGATCTTCGCTGCAGCTGTCATTGCAAGTCCTGCGATTTCAGACTGGAGTGCACTCATTGTCTGCTCTCGTTCTACACGGATATCCGCCTTGGCAGACTCGATGATACTACCTGCCCTGGCATCTGCCTCCTTTACAATACGTTCATACTCTGATTTGGCGTCCTTACGTGCTTTCTCTACGATCCGCACAGATTCTTCTTTTGCCCCGCCAAGTGCCTGCGCATATTCTTCCTTCATCTTCATCGCATCTTCCTGTGCATTCTGGGCATTTTTCAATCCGTCTTCGATCAACTGACGGCGCTTTTCCATAATGTCGGTCACAGGCTTGATCAAAAACTTCTTTAATAAGAAAGCCAGGACGATCAGGTTAATCATGGTATATAGAAAGTTCATATCAAATCTCAGCACTTCCCACACCCGCCTTTCCTGTTAATTTCTATTTGCTTATTTTAAGAAGAATACGATCAGGATACCAATGATAAATCCATAAATTGCAGTTGCCTCTGCAAGCGCACAGCCGAGGATCAGGTTCTTGCTGATCTTGCTTTCAGCCTCTGGCTGTCTTGCGATTGCATCCACTGCTTTTCCTGTTGCGATACCAATTCCCACTCCTGCTCCAATACCTGTTAATACTGCGATTCCTGCTCCAATTGCAATAAGTGCTCCCATAATTCTAATCTCCTTTTTATTCTTTTATTTGTTCAAAAATTCCGTTTCTATTCCTGTTCTTCTGTCATAAACAGTGCGGTCAGAAATACAAATACATATGCCTGAATCAGACCGTCAAAAATATCGAAATAGAAATTCATCGGAAGTGGTATAATCAGCGGAACAAATGCTTTTAAAAGTTCCATTACCACAAATCCTGCCAGCATGTTACCAAACAGTCGCATACAGAGCGACAATGGGCGGATAAAAATTTCCAGAATCATAATCGGTGCAACCACCGGCACCGGTTTGGCAAAATGCTTGACCCAATGTTTCATACCGTTTTTATGTATTCCTGAATATTCGATCAGGCACATACTCATCACGGCAAGTGCTGCTGTTACATTCAGATCTTTTGTCGGCGGCTTAAAGCCAAGCAGACCAATCATGTTGGCGCACGCCAGATAAAGAAGAACTGTGATCAGATACGGTATATATCTTTTGTTCCCTTTACCGAGGATCCCTTCAAAGAAATCCGTTGCCCAGTCAATTGCAGCTTCCAATGCCAACTGAACTTTTCCCGGGTTTTCTACCTTCAGATTTCTCACCAGAATCAATGATAATCCAACCAGAACCGCCATAATGATCCATGTAACAACCACGGACTCCGAAATTCCGCCGAGAACCGGAAGTTCAAATACTGTTTTACAGTTCAGCTCTTCCATCAATTCTGTTGCTAAATTTTCCGTATCGCTCCCTCCCTTTCCTGTCTCTTTTTTTAATTACTGCCCTTTGGGGGTCTTCCCTTTTCTCTTCCAGGTGGAGGCCTCTTACGAGCATAAAAAAGGAAATTTCATGCTTCGAAATCTCCGTACTGTAATCCCTTTTCAGACAGCGTGCCTAAAAAGTTATCTAAATCCTACTCCCAGCAAGTGGGTTTGTCAACAAAAAAAATTTAGAGTTTTATTTTTCCGATCGTACTCTTTTTTTGTCGAAATTCCCAGTGTTTTAAAATACGTTTTTTTCTTTTTTTAGGAATATTTCAACCTTATTTTACTGACTTTTCGTCATTTTTATTTTATACCATTCCTTTTTCACTAATATACAGTAATTCATTTGCACTTTTTTCATCAAACTTCCATAATATTCTGAAATACCTGTCGTTCTGTTTGTGGAAATACTCTCTGAAACCATAAAAAAAGAGGACTTTCTGCACATAGAAGCACAATTCTGTGTACAAAAAGTCCCATTTCCACCTTATTCTCTCTTTTGAGACTGCATTTTCTCCTTATTTTCAGACTCTTCCAGAGATTGTTCCCTTGCAATTTTAAGGAAATCTCTCTCTGCTCTTTTTCTTCTCGGAATAAATCTGCCTGCAACGCCCTTTCCACGGCTTCTCACATAGAAAAATCCAATCACTGAAAAAACTGCTGCACCGATAAAATTCACAAACAAGTCTTCCATTGTGTCGATCAGTCCGATGTCCAGATATCCGCCCACCCCCAATGGCTGTCCATTGATCAGCACTTCCCTGATCTGATCGATCGTCACCGGAACATTTCTTCCGTCCGGATTCAGCATGACCGATGTGATTGCAAAAAGAACCGTATCCTTCTGCATATCAAATCCCAGAATCTGATCCATGCCAAATTCAAAAAACTCCCACACAACTCCAATTGTCATAGAAAAACAAAATGCCACAATCGCAGTAAACACCGGTGACAGATGAAAGACTGTACGCTCACTCCGATTGAGTAAATCAACCAGTGAAAATCCGATTGCCGCTGCCAGAAATCCATTCAGCGTATGCAGCACCGTATCCCAGAACGGAAACAGCAGATAAAATTCATTGATCTCACCTAATATCTCCGCTGCAAATATAAAAAACAATACGATGATCTCCAGCGTTGTAGGCAGCTCTATTTTAAACGTTACCTGCACAAAACTGGGAACAATCAGAAGCAAAAGTGTCAGAATGCATAAAAATACGTTTTCATAATTCTGATTTAAAACCTGGAGCACCAGCATCACGATCACAAGAATCCGCAAAATAAGATACACCATAAATGAGCTTTTATGTTCCCTGAGTTCCATTTTTATCGCTTCCGCCATATGGCGGAAATAGCCGTTTTGTTTTTTCTCTTTCTTTTCTTTCATTCCCCGCTCCCTTTCTGCTCTTCTGTATCATTTCAAACGATACTTCCATTTCCTTTACACTTAAGAATATTATAGAAAGATAACATCGGGATTGCAAGATTGTTCTGTTGGGGTGCCTTCATTGCATTCATAACATTTGTTGCTTTGGATTTTGAACATCCTAACCATTCCATAATATTTGCCTGTCCAAATGGTTTGTCTACTCCACTTTCCAGAAATACCCTGTCACTATTCTCAATAAATTTCTCCGTAATCTCTGCTTCCTTGAATAATGGCAAATACTTTTCAAAAGTGTTGCTTACCTTTTCTTTAGCATTGCTTACTTTCCTGACTTTGCAATAAATTATATCTTGCACTTTCTTTTTGTTTTCTCTAAACTGAAACTAAAATAATTGTTACAAAGGAGAATTTCATGCAGCATCCCTTTCCTTATGAAGTCATATACAGTGACAGAAAATCCCTCGCAATTCAGATTACTGCACAGGCGACGGTCCGTGTCCGGGCACCCAAAAACTGTCCTGCCCCGACCATTGATACATTTCTTTACGAAAAGCAAGCCTGGATCCTAAAGCATCTGGACTCGGCATCTCAGCGTCTTGAGCAATCTTCTGAAAAACCTCAGATTTCTGAAAATGACCGGAAACGATACATCCAGCTTGCACGGTCTTCGCTCCGGAAGAAATCGTGGACTACATCGTTGTACATGAACTCGCCCACCGTCTGGAAATGAATCACTCAAAAGCATTTTACCGTATTGTAGAATCCGTTCTTCCTGATTATCAAAAAGCCCAAAAGTGGCTGAGAGAAAATGGACGAAATTTATGATCTCCCTACATCTGCTTCCTCACCACCCGGTATTCATCTCCCATCTGATAATATGGGCATTCCCGGAAATCTCCCTGCACGAACCTCACCATCTCATCTTCATCCAGATCCTGCGTGCAGACATAGCACTCATAATCGTCATCATATTCATAATTCATGCAGCTTTCGCAGTTTGCCGCTGTTTTTCTGCCTCGCATCTTATACCTCCCCCAGTTCTTTTAACACCTGATATACGTAAGAAACAGGAAGTCCTACGACATTGAAATAGTCCCCTTCGATCTTCTCAATGAATGCGGAAAATCTCCCCTGAATTCCGTAAGCCCCGGCCTTATCCATAGGTTCTTTGCTCTCTACATATTTCTGGATTTCTTCTGTGCTCATCGGATTGACAGAAACTTTTGTTTCCACTGCGTGGCTGATTACCGTTTTTTCTCCGTTTTTATCAAAATCCAGAACCGCAACACCCGTATATACCTGATGTGTATCTCCCTGCAGTGACCGGATCATCTCAAAGGCCTCCTGTTCATCCTTTGGTTTTCCCAGAATTTGTTCTTCATGCACAACGATCGTATCCGCACCGATCACGATCACATTCCTTGTCTGGATCTCGGATGCCACATTTTCCGCTTTCATCAGCGCCAGCTCTTTTACAATCTCCTTTGGAACCGTATTTGTATACACTTCTTCCTTATTGCTGACACGCACTTCAAACGGAACACCGATCTGTGATAAAAGCTCTTTTCGCCTCGGTGAAGCTGACCCTAAAACTATTTTCTTCATACTAAAAACTCCTTGTTGTACTTTGTTGTTGATAATAACACTTTTCTGCCTGTTATGGTAGACTTTCCATCCGAAAATATCGTATGATAATTATTGTTTACATCAATTATAACCTTTTATTTTGAACTTTTCACAAGGAGGAGATTCTATGGATCTTCCAGCTTCTCCCCGAGCCAAAACGGTCAGAATTTCTTTCTCTGTGGAAAGAATACAACAACTGCTCCACCCCGGAAGCGCATCTGGTAAAAGCACTGGATAAAGCAGAAACAAACGCTGTCATAGAACATACACAAGAAAAGGAGAACCACCATTTATGATTCAAATCATCATTTCACCTGCGAAAAAAATGAATATATGCGAAGAATTTCCCGGCACTGCCACCACACCTGTTTTTGCAGAACAGACAGACCTTTTATATCAGACGCTAAAGCAGATGTCATTTGAAGAATTGCGGAAACTTTGGAAATGCAGTGAAAAACTGGCACTTCAAAATACAAAAAGACTGTGCGAATTTACACCGGCTGACGCTGTCACTCCCGCTGTTCTCGCCTATGAAGGGATCCAATACCAATACCTCGCACCGGGCATCTTTTCTGATACACAGTGGGACTACGTAAACCGGCATCTGAACATTCTTTCCGGATTTTATGGTGTCCTGTGCCCTTCAGATGCTGTCATTCCCTATCGTCTGGAGATGCAGGCCAAACTGGAAACTGAGAATGCCACTGATTTGTATCATTTCTGGAACGATCAACTATATCAGGCATTGTACTGTAAATTTGAGAAAAATTCTCCGAAAGAACTCATCAATCTTGCTTCCGCAGAATACAGCAAAGCAGTACTTCCTTATCTGGCAAAAGACGTACACTGCGTCACCTGCATTTTCGGAGAATTCGTTCAGGGAAAAGTAAAGGTGAAAGCCACGCTCGCGAAAATGGCGCGGGGAGAAATGGTCCGCTGGATGGCAGAAC
>PPYE01275641.1_pt1 | contig 18706 bp, 13 predicted proteins | sample 1559881 | NCBI WGS metagenome assembly PPYE01 (sample SAMN08240022, study PRJNA423297) | Human gut metagenome, whole genome shotgun sequencing project. | reverse complement strand
CGGGCCATGGCCGCGCCCTTGCCGGGCTGGAACTCCACGTTGTGGACGAGCGTACCAACGGGGATCTCGGAGAGCGGCATGCAGTTGCCGGGCTTGATGTCCACGCCGGTCTTGCCGGAGATGACGGTGTCGCCAACCTTGAGGCCCTCGGGAGCGAGGATGTAGGCCTTGGCGCCATCGACGTAGTGGAGCAGGGCGATGCGAGCGGAGCGGTTGGGGTCGTACTCGATGGTTGCGACCTTGGCCGGCACGTCGTCCTTCCGACGCTTGAAGTCGATGTGACGATACATGCGCTTGTTGCCGCCGCCCTGGTGACGGACGGTAATGCGGCCGTTGTTGTTGCGGCCACCCTTCTTGCGCAGCGGCTCAGTGAGCGACTTCTCGGGCTTAGAGGCGGTAATCTCGGAGAAGTCCGAGACCGTCTGGAAGCGCCTACCAGCGCTCGTAGGCTTGAGGTGCTTAACTGCCATTACTTCTTTCCCTTCTGTTTCCGTTGGCCACCCTGCTCAGGGATTGGCGGGGTGACACCGGATTACCACGGTACCGCGCGTATCCATCATGCGCGGCATGAGAGCCCGAACCCCCGAAGGGGCCGGGCAGGATTGCTACTCGGCGTCGGCCTGCTGCTGGGTAGCGAAGATCTCGATCTGCTCACCGGGGGCGAGCGTCACGATGGCCTTCTTCCAGCTGCGGGTCATACCAACCTGGTAGCGGACGCGCTTGGCCTTGCCGCGCACGTTGATGGTGTTGACCTTGACCACGTGGACGTTGAAGAGCCTCTCAACGGCCTCGGCGATCTCCTCCTTGGGAGCCTTCTTGGCAACCTCGAAGGTGTACTTGCCCTGCTCCATGAGGTCGTAAGAACGCTCGGAGACCACGGGGCGGATGATGACGTCGTAAGCGGACTGCATTATGCAAGCACCTCCTCGAGCTGCTTCGCGATGGCGGTGGTCATGACGAGGGCACCGTTGTCGATGAGGTTCCTGGTGTTGGCCTCGGAGACGGCGATGCAGTTGACCTTCTCCAGGTTGCGGAAGGAGAGGTAGCTGTTGACGTCGTCATCGGGGATGACCACGGTCACGCGCTTGTCCGAGACGCCCAGGGCGTCGAGAACTGCCTTGGCCTGCTTGGTCGAGGGCTTCTCGAAGGAGAGGGCGTCAACGAGGACGAGCTCGGAATCGGCGACCTTGCCGGAGAGCACGGACCTCATAGCGAGCTTGACCATCTTCTTGTTGATGCGCTTGGAGTGATCGCGCGGGGTGGGTCCAAAGACAACGCCCCCACCGGTCCACTGGGCGGCACGGATGGAGCCCTGGCGGGCACGACCGGTGCCCTTCTGGCGCCAAGGCTTGCGGCCGCCGCCGGAGACCTCGTGACGGTTCTTGGTGGAGTGGGTGCCCTGACGCAGGCAGGCGTCCTGACAGACCACAACCTGATGGATGACCGGGATGTTCGGCTCGATGCCGAAGACGTCGTCGGAGAGATCGGCCTGGCCGGCCGCCTTCCCCTCGACGTTCTTGATGTCGTACTTGGACATGAGTCCTCCTTGTTAGCCTAAGTGTGTGCCTACTCGCGTGGGCCCCTAGGCCATGCGGACCTGGACCAGGGCGTTCTTGCCGCCGGGGACGGCGCCCTTGATGAGCATGAGGTTCTGCTCGGCATCGACGCGGACGAGCTTGAGGTTCTTGACGGTGACGCGCTCGTCGCCCATGTGGCCGTACATGTGCAGGCCCTTGCGGACGCGAGCGGGATAGGCGCACTGGCCAATGGAGCCAGGCTTGCGCTGGTTGCGGCAGCCGTGGGTCATAGGGCCACGGGAGAAGTTCCAGCGCTTGACGGTGCCCTGGAAGCCCTTGCCCTTGGAGGTGCCGATGACGTCGACGGACTTGACGTCCGCGAAGTCGGCGACGGTCACGACGTCGCCGGTGTGGTGCTCCTCGCCGTTCTCGACGCGGACCTCGCGCAGGTAGCGCATGGGCTCGACGCCGTGGGCGGCAAAGTGGCCGGCCATGGGCTTGTTGACGTGCTTGGACTTGATGTCTCCGAAGCCAATCTGGACGGCGTCGTAGCCGTCGGTCGCCTTCGTCTTCACCTGCGAGACGGTGCAGGGGCCAGCCTGGATGACGGTGACGGGGACGACGTTGTCGTCCTCATCCCACACCTGCGTCATTCCGAGCTTGCGGCCAAGAATCGTGCTGACCATGCTCATTCCTTACCCTCGGTGGTCATGGGACCAATGGGCAGCTCCTCTGCCCTCCCCAGCGGACCACGTCCTGCAGAAGCGGCGCATGGGGGCGTGACACACCTCTCCCCTTTAGCGCAGCCTGTCCAGTTTACACGCAGGACCGGGCGTTCACAATGTCTTCGCAGATTTTTTTGACCCCTGGGAGCTGGGGATTCACATTCCGCGCTGTCGGGCGTATCCATGGGCCAAAACAGGGCGCAGTATGCGCGATTCAAGCTATTGCCGAGGTGGAACGCTCCCGTTTGCAGGGATAAACGATCCCATGACATGCTGTCGCCGCCGCTTGCTGCGGACAATATCGCGAGCAAGAAGGATCACCGAGACAACGCCCATGACAATCCCCAGTGCAAGCAGGCAGAACCCCGCACCAAACGTAACGTAATACGTAGCGTGCGTAGAGGTGAGCATCATGAGAGCTACGGAGCAGACCTCGAAGAGCGAGAAGGCAGACATGATAGACGAAAGAACAAGTGAAGCCGCACGGCGATGCACCATGGGAAGGATTGCCGTCGCAATGGCGAGCAGCACAAGTACTGCTCCATCTGGAGCATCCGTGAGAGCAACCGAATAATCATAGCTGGTGCCGGAGACCACGAGGAAGGGCAAGAACGCGGCAATCCCCACGAGCAGTGCGGCGGCAAGGGTCACGAGCTCGGAGGGCGCCACACCAGTGACAGGCTGATACGCACTGTCAGCGCTCTCTATGCACCGAGGCTGTGAAGCGACGACCTGAGAGTCCCATCTAATGCTTGCAGGGGGTACGGCAAGGTTGAACCCGCAGTTGGGACAGAACTTCTCCGTGCCCGCTAGCTTCTTTCCACACTGAGGACAGAACATGCAACCCCCTACCGGACAAATTAGCAACATCCAAGATACTACCCGTATGAGCGCCTAGCCTGCCGCTCGACCATGGAATCGAAATACCGGGCAGCTCAATCCCACAGACGCGAAGGGGCCCGCCTCCATGTGGAGACGGGCCCCTTGCGCGTGATAAGACGCCGAACTAGAGCTTAATCTCGATATCCACGCCCGCAGGAAGGTCGAGGCGCATGAGCGAGTCGACGGTGGAGCTGCTGGGGTCGAGGATGTCGATGAGACGCTTGTGCGTGAGCATCTCGAACTGCTCGCGGGAGTCCTTGTCCTTGTGCGGCGAGCGGATGACCGTGTAAAGGTTGCGCTCGGTTGGCAGGGGGATGGGGCCGGAAACGCGGGCGCCGGTCTTCTGGGCGGTGTCCACGATGAGCTTAGCGGACTGGTCGACGACCTCGTGATCGTAGCCCTTGAGGCGAATCCTGATCTTCTGGCTTGACACTGTAAACCTCCGTAAATGAGCTATCGCTCGTGGTCGTTAACTAGGAAGCGGTGCCACCGGCCTTGGCGACAATCTCGTCGCGGACGGCCTTCGGGACGGGCTCGTAAGCGCTGAACTGCATGGTGTAGCTTGCGCGACCCTGCGTCTGGGAACGAAGGTCGGTAGCGTAGCCAAACATCTCGCCCAGTGGCACCTTGGCGCGAATGACCTTGGTGTCCTTGCGGTCCTCCATGCCCTCGATCTTGCCGCGGCGAGAGGACAGGTTGCCCATGACATCACCCATGTACTGCTCGGGGGTCTCAACCTCGACCTCCTCGATGGGCTCGAGAAGAACAGGATCGGACTTCTTGAGGGCGTCCTTGATTGCCATGGAACCGGCAATCTTGAAGGCGGCCTCGGAGGAGTCGACCTCGTGGTAGGAGCCGTCGACGAGGGTCACCTTGATGTCGACAACGGGGTAGCCGGCGATTACGCCGCTCTCCAGGGCCTCCTGGATGCCCTTGTCGATCGAGGGGATGTACTCCTTGGGCACGACGCCGCCGACGATGGCGTTGATGAACTCGTAGCCCTTGCCCTCCTCGTTGGGCTCCATGTCGATGATCGCGTGACCATACTGTCCGCGGCCACCGGACTGGCGGACGAACTTGCCCTCAGCGTGCTGGACGGCGTGGCCGGCGGTCTCGCGGTAAGCGACCTGAGGCTTACCCACGTTGCAGTCGACCTTGAACTCGCGGCGCAGGCGGTCGACGATGATCTCGAGGTGAAGCTCGCCCATGCCGGCGATGATGGTCTGGCCGGTCTCCTGATCGGTGTGGACGCGGAAGGTCGGGTCCTCCTCGGCCAGCTTGGCGAGACCGACGGACATCTTCTCTTGCTCGGCCTTGGTCTTGGGCTCAACGGCAACGTCGATGACGGGGTCGGCGAACTTGATGGACTCGAGGACGATGGGCTTGTGCTCGTCGCAGAGCGTGTCGCCGGTCTGGGTGTTCTTGAGGCCAACGCAGGCGACGATGTCACCGGCGGAGCACTCCTCGCGGTCAACGCGGTCGTTGGCGTTCATCTCGAGGATGCGTCCCAGGCGCTCCTTGGAGTCCTTGACAGAGTTATAGACGTAGGAGCCAGCCTCGGCCTGACCAGAGTACACGCGGATGTAGGTGAGCTTGCCCACGTACGGGTCGGTCATGATCTTGAAGGCGAGAGCAGCGAAGGGCTCCTTGGGATCCGCGTGACGGGCCTCGGGCTCACCCTTGAGGTTCTTGCCATCAATCTCGGGAACGTCAAGCGGGCTGGGCAGGTAGTCCACGACGGCGTCGAGAAGCTCCTGGATGCCCTTGTTCTTATAAGCGGAACCCACGAAGACGGGGTTGAGCTCGTTGGCAATGACGCCCCTGCGGATGGCTGTCTTGAGGAGGTCGACAGGGATCTCCTTCTCCTCGAGGACGGCCTCCATCAGCTCGTCAGAGAAGTTGGCAGCCGCGTCGAGCAGCTCCTCGCGCTTCTCCTGAGCAAGGTCGGCGAACTCCTCGGGGATGGAGTCCATGGGCTCGGGGTAAATCATGCCCTTGGCGTCTTCCTTGAAGTCCCACGCGGTCATGGTGACCAAGTCGACGAGACCCCAGAAGTTGGACTCGGAGCCCATGGGGATCTGGGCGGCCACGGCGGGGGCGGAGAGGTGCTCCTTCATGGTGTCGATGGCGTGGAAGAAGTCGGCGCCAACGCGGTCGAACTTGTTGATGAAGGCGATGCGGGGCACGTTGTACTTGGCAGCCTGACGCCACACGGTCTCGGACTGGGGCTGGACGCCGGCGACGGCGTCAAAGACGGCAACGGCGCCGTCAAGGACGCGCAGGCAGCGCTCGACCTCGGCCGTAAAGTCCACGTGACCCGGGGTGTCGATGATCTGGATGACGTGATCCTTCCAGAAGCACGTGGTAGCCGCGGAGGTGATGGTCACGCCGCGCTCCTGCTCCTGGACCATCCAGTCCATGGTCGCAGCACCGTCGTGAACCTCGCCGATCTTGTGGGTCTTGCCGGTGTAGTAGAGGATGCGCTCGGTAGTGGTGGTCTTACCGGCATCGATGTGGGCCATGATGCCGATGTTTCGCAGGTCTTCGAGCTTGTATTTCATCTGAGCCATATACTGCTACCCCCAACTAGAAGCGGTAGTGAGAGAATGCGCGGTTGGCCTCGGCCATCTTGTAGAGGTCCTCGCGGCGCTTGACAGAGGCACCCACGCCATTGGCGGCATCCATGATCTCGTTGGCGAGACGCTCGGCCATGGTCTTCTCCTTGCGGGCACGCGAGAAGGTGACGAGCCAGCGGATGGCCAGCGTGGTGGCACGACGGGAGTTGACCTCCATGGGCACCTGGTAGGTGGCGCCACCGACGCGCTTGGGCTTGACCTCGAGGGTAGGACGGATGTTGTCCATAGCCTTCTTGAAGACGGAGAGGGGATCCTCGCCGGTCTTCTCGGCAACGATGTTGAAGGCACCATAGACGATGCGCTCGGCGGTGGCCTTCTTGCCATCGAGGAGGACCTTGTTGATGAGCTGGGTCACGAGGCGGTTGTTATAGACGGCGTCAGGCTGGACCTCACGACGCACTGCTGCTGCACGACGCGGCATGTTTATATCTCCCTAGAACAGTTGGCTTGCGTTGCTTGTGATGGTTTACTTGCCGCGCTTGGCACCGTAACGAGAACGGGCTTTCTTGCGGTTCTGGACGGCAGCGCAGTCGTAGGCGCCACGGATAATCTTGTAACGGACACCTGGGAGGTCACGCACGCGGCCACCACGGATGAGCACGATGGAGTGCTCCTGGAGGTTGTGGCCCTCGCCGGGGATGTAGGCGGTAACCTCGATGCCGTTCACGAGGCGCACACGGGCGACCTTACGAAGTGCGGAGTTAGGCTTCTTGGGCGTGGTGGTGAAGACGCGGGTGCAGACGCCACGCTTCTGGGGGTTGTGCTGGAGCGCTGCGTTTTTGGACTTGGCCTTGACGCTCACGCGGCTGTGGCGGACGAGCTGGTTAATGGTAGGCAAAGTTCTCTCCTTCTATACCTATCTACGTGCTTGTACACGAATCTTAAGGGCAGCGCAGCACCGTCACCCTGGATTGGCGCGAGGAGACACGTTACGCGCGCTCACTGCAGTTGTCAAAAAGCCACGCATCCGGGCGTATCCCTTCTTCACGTGACGCACACTTGGAAAACATTCGTCGACGAAGGCTTTCATCAGAGAACGGGGCGCCACCTCCGTGACGCCCCGTTCCGTTTGGTTACCCTTAAGTCAGACCGTTACCCCGGCAGGATGTTACTCCTCCTCGTCATCCAACCCGAGAACGCTCCTTCCGAGCACGTCCGTTGCGACGATGGCAGCATAGAGCTCGTCGGGGGTGACATCGCCCGCAAGGTTGTGGATTGTCTCACCGGGGACGCAGGCGTTCTTGGCGATGGTGCGAATCTCGTCATCGGTCTTGATGCCCAGCTCGCTCAGCGTGACCGGCAGACCGACCTCGAGGCAGAACTCCTGCACGTCGAGAAACTCCCCCTCCGTGGCGCCCTCGAGCGTGAGCTGCACCAGAGTACCGAAGGCAACGCAGTTGCCATGGGGCACGCTGTGGCCGCCGAGCGAGGTAAGGCCGTTGTAGAAGGAGTGAGCCGCAGCGCAGTTGACGTTGTCGGCACCAACGCCGGACAGATAGACGTTTGCCTCGATAATGGCGTCGAGGGCGGGGGTCACCACGTGCTTCTCGCATGCAGCGAGCGCCTGGGTGCCGTAGTCGCACAGGGTCTGGTAGCAGAGCTTCGCAAGAGCCATGCCGGCACGCGTGATGCCCGTGCCCTCAAGGCTCGGAGACTCGGTACGCAGAGACGCACGGCCCTCGAAGTAGGTGCCCAGGGCGTCACCCATGCCGGCAACCAGGAAACGCACGGGGGCATTAGCAATGACCTGCGAGTCCACCATGACCGCATCGGGGTTGGTGGGATAGAAGAGGTACTTGTCAAAGCTTCCATCGTCGTTGTAGATGACGGAGAGGCCGGTGCAGGGCGCATCGGTTGCCGCGACGGTGGGGATGATCACCACGTGCTTGCCGGTGTAGTAGGCGGTTGCCTTTGCGGTATCGACCGCAGAGCCGCCACCAACGGCCACAACGACATCAATCTTGTCCTCCTCGACGATTGCCTGCATCTTGGCAATCTCGCCCCTGCTCGAGATGCCGCCAAAGACCTCGTAGCGACGATAGTCCTCAGCATCGCCGAAGCTCTGCTCGAGCTGGTCGTGGCAGGCCTTGTAGCCGCTTCTCGAGCAGATGAAAAGCCAGCGCTTGCCCATGTAGCCCATCTCGTCCTTGAACTTGAGCAGGGCGCCCTTGCCCTGGACGTACTTCAGGGGCTCGCGCATTGCACGCAATAGCTTCATGACGGTCTCCCTTTCACGGTGGACTGGCCACGCTCCTCCCGCGTGGCATCGCGGTAAGTATCCCACGCAAGGCACTCGCTAATCCGTCCACTACCCCAAGCGGCGCCTACTGCCGGAGAACGCGCGTCGAGTTGAGGACGCAGAGGACCATCACACCCACGTCGCCAAAGACGGCGAGCCACATGGGGGCAAGCCCGACGACCGCCAAGCAGAGAATCGCAATCTTGACCGCAATGGCGAAGACGATGTTCTGGCAGGCTATGCGGATGGTGCGGCGAGCAATGCGGACGGCGACGGCAATCTTAGACGGCTTGTCATCCATGAGGACCACGTCGGCCGCCTCGATGGCGGCATCGGATCCCATGGCGCCCATCGCAATGCCCACATCCGCGCGGGCAAGTACCGGCGCATCGTTGATGCCGTCGCCAACAAAGGCGAGCGTAGCGCCACCTTCGCGCTCGGAGAGGAGCCGCTCCACCTGCTCGACCTTGCCTGCTGGGAGAAGCTCTGCGTGGTACTCATCGAGGCCGAGGTCGCGGGCCACGCCAGCCGCGGCGGCCTTACGGTCTCCCGTGAGCATCACGCAGCGGCGCACCCCCTCGGCCTTGATGCTGGATATTGCCTCGCGGGCATCGTCTTTGACCTCATCGGAGATGTGGATGTGGCCGACGTACTCCCCGTCTACGGCAACATGGACGATGGTCCCGACAGCTGTGTGGCATCCCTCCCAGATGGCGCCCACCTCGTCCATCAGGCGGTCGTTGCCAACTGCCACGCGATGGCCGTTGACCGTGGCAAGAACGCCGCGGCCAGCCTCCTCGGTTACGTCGGTCACGGTGCAGCCATCGTTGCCACTGGGGTAGGCGTCGCGGAGTGCCGCGGCGATGGGGTGCGTGGAGTTGTGCTCGACGTGCGCGGCCAGGTGGAGGAGCTGCTCCTCGCTCAAGCGAGACGGGTGAACCGTGGTGACCTTGAACACGCCCTTGGTGAGGGTCCCGGTCTTGTCGAAGACGACGGTCTGCGTCTTGGCCAGCGCCTCGAGATAGTTGGAGCCCTTCACCAGGATGCCGTACTTGGAGGCACTGCCTATACCCCCAAAGAACGTGAGAGGCACTGAGAGGACCAGCGCGCATGGGCACGAGACCACCAGGAAGGTGAGGGCGCGCAGGAGCCACGTGGCGAAGGTGCCCGCAAAGTCACCCGAGACGAGCGGGGGCAGAACCGCCACGGCGATGGCAAGGTACACGACTATGGGCGTGTAGACCCTGGCAAAGCGCTTGATGAACTTCTCGGAGTGCGACTTGTTTGAGCCGGCATTCTTTATCAGGTCGATGATCTTGCTTGCGGTAGACTCGCCGAAGCCCTTGGACACCCTCAGGCGAAGGACGCCGGAGAGGTTCACACATCCCGAGAAGGCATCCTGGCCAGTCGTGACCGAGCGCGGCACGGACTCGCCGGTGATGGCACGGGCGTCCAGGCTCGAGGTGCCCTCAATCACTGTGCCGTCGAGGGGAATCTTCTCGCCAGGGCGCACGAGGATGACCTCCCCCACCTGCACGGTATTGGGGTCGACCGTGGTTATCTGGCCGTTGCGCTCCACGTTTGCCGTGTCGGGGCGAATGTCGAGGAGCTCCTTGATCGAGCGCTTGGAGTTACCCTCGGCGATGCCCTCGAAGAGCTCGCCCACCTGGAAGAAGAGCATCACGAAGACCGCCTCGGCAAACTGGGGCTCTCCGCCAGGAACAAAGCCTATGAGCAGGGCGCCGATGGTAGCGATGGACATGAGGAAGTCCTCGTCGAAGGGGTGCCCGTGGGCAACGGACTCGGCCGCCTCCGCAATCACGCTTCCGCCTGATACCACATAGGAGGGCAAGAAGAGCAGGAGCTGGGCCCAGAGAGGAAGGCTTGTCAGCCGCTGGACGATAACCGCCACGATAAGAAGCACAGCGGCGATGATGATGCGGCGCGTGAGGACCGCTGGCTCCTCGCCATCGTCGTCCTCTTCATCCTCCTCGTCAGCGCAAGCGGCGCAGGCGGCCTTCTCGTCCTTCTCGTCCTCGTCGTGGTGGCAGCATGAGCAAGACATCTGGTCCTCCGTTGGTTCGGCCGTACATCTTGGTGCCCGGGTGCCCACTTTCGTGAACACATGAGCACATGTTCATGTGAACACTATCACGCCCACGGCCCCTGGTCAAGATGGGCCCCGACGGCCAGCTCTCCCCGCCACCCCTCGTTCTTTATCGGTTTCTGTTAATCGGCCATTGCATTTCCGCAGGTCAGCGGAATCACAACTCTCAGATTCCGCTAAAGAATGGTGTTATGGTGATGCTGCCATGCGGCGAGCAGCCGAGAAGCGACTACTCCTCGCTTGCGCGAACAGGCTCAGCGGCGTGCAAGAGGCCAACTGAGATGAGCGTGGTCACGTGCTCGTCTGCCAGCGAGTAAATCACACGGCGACCATCGCGTCGAGCGGTCACCAACCCACGGTCGCGCAGCAGCCGGAGCTGGTGCGATATGGCTGATTGCGAGACGGCGCAAATCTCTTCGAGGTCAGAGACGCTCTTCTCGCCCAGCGAAAGCGCCCCCAGGATCCGAAAGCGCGTGAAATCTGAGAGCGCGTCAAAGATCTGCGTGGCATCGTAGACCACGTCATCGTTAGAAAGATACTCGTCGAGAAGGTCCCTCGAACAGGCCTCATTCATGGGTCCTCCCCCATCGTTAGCGGCAACAAGAAAACTCTTACCGGTCATGTTACCCGGTTGTCACTCGGCGACAATGCGGGAGCCATTGGACGAACACCAGGTGAGCGATAGTTCCCCTCGGGGAATTAACATCTTTGACCCACCAGCAAAGTCCTGCATCTGCAACCCTGAACCATCACTAGGTATTGGAGGGGTCCGCATGGAGAACCAATCGGGGCCTAAAGCCGGCTACGTTGCCTATGCACTTACATCTGTCGTGCTCGGGATTCTCGCTGCCACCCTCCCCGCTGGTGCAGCGAAGGTGGGATGCTGGATTGCGCTTCTCCCTTCGGTTCTCGCCCTCCCCCACATGGCGAAAAGGTACGGGGTTCGCATGGGCAGCAGGGAGTTCGTCCTCGTAAATACGGTTTTGTACGGGCTATTCTGGTTGCTTCTTGGTGCCAATGCCCTGGGCGCACAGCTCCCCTACGCTCAGCTACATGTGACTTGGGTCGCCGCATTCATCATCGCTACCTGCGCGCAGGGCTTCATGGAGGAGGCACGCAAGCGCTAGCACTTGTCAACCGCACGCAAGTCGCCACACAAAAGGGCCCCGGCGAAGTGCCGGGGCCCTGCCATTCTATCGAGGCGGCAGACGTGACAGCCTTGCCCGTACTGGACTACCCCTTGTCCTCGTCATCAGAGGAGTTCTCCTGCTTGACTACCTGAGAAAGCAGGTCGTCCAGGGAACCCAGGTCCTCGTTGATGACATCGGAGTCGTTGGACTGCGTGTCCACCGAGCCACCAATGAGCTCATCGTCATAGTGGTGCTTGGCGGGAGCCGCGGTGCCCAGCATGATGTCAGAATCCGCATCAGGCGAGAAGACCATGTTGAGGAGCTGCGAGAGATCCTCGGAATCTGCCTCGTCGTCATCGGGCTCGAGGATGTAGAGCAGACCGCGAGCCTCGAGGCCATCGCGGAGCTCCTCGATGGCCTTGGCACCAATGCCGTCGATGCGGAGCAGGTCATCCTCGGTCTTGCCGATGAGGTCACCCACGGTCTCGATGCCCACCTCGCTGAACTTGTTGGTCCAGCGCTGCGAGACGCCAAGATCGTCGAAGAGGTAGAGCTTGGCGTCCTCGCTGGAGAGCGTGCGCCCGTTCTTGGAGTAGACCCCGCCGTAACCGTAGTCGTCGCCCACCCAGTCGAGCTGCTTGGGGAGCTTCTCCTCGATGCCCTTGAGCTCGTCGGGAGCCCACTCGGGCAGGCTCTGGGCCTGCGGGGAGGTGGGGCCGTCGATCTTGGTGCCATGGTAGGTAAGCTCGACGCCGCAGTACGCGGAGAGGCCGGTGCCCGCAGGAACCTGCTTGCCCACGAGGACGTTGGACTTGAGGTCGAGCAGGTGGCCCACGTCACCGGCGATGGAGGAGTCGGTGAGCACGCCAGCGGTGCGGATGAACGACGCGCTGGAGAGCCAGGAGTCAATGGAGCTTGCAACCTTGAGGGTACCGAGGATGACGGGCTCTGCCTCGGGCGGGGTGCCGCCGGCCAGGGCAACGTTGCGCACCGTGTCAGCGAAGACGTAGCGATCAACGTACTGGCCGAGCAGGTACTGGGAGTCGCCGGGGTTGGTTATCTGGACGCGACGGAGCATCTGACGGGCAATGACCTCGATGTGCTTGTCGTTGAGGTCGACGCCCTGGGAGGTGTAGACGTCCTTGACGGAGGCGACGAAGGTGTGCATCGTCGACTCGATGTCGGTGAGCTTGCGAAGCTTGCGGAAGTTCACGAAGCCGCGGGTGATCTGGTCGCCGGCGCGCACCTCGACGCCATCCTCCATGCCCGGCATGAAGCGCGCGGACGCGGGGATACGCCACTCCTCGAGGATACGGGAGTGGTCGTCGGTGTCGACGATGCGGATGAGGTACTCGGTCTGCTCGGGCGTGATGAGAAGGGTTCCCGAAACGGGCGCGAGGTCTGCCTCGCGGCCGAGGATCTTCTCGTTGACGTTGCCGACGACGTCGAACATACGGGCGACCGTGGGGAGGCCCTGCGTGATGTCGTCAGCGCCAGCGACGCCGCCGGAGTGAATCGTACGCATCGTGAGCTGGGTGCCCGGCTCGCCGATGGACTGGGCGGCGATGATGCCGACCGCCATGCCGATGTTGACGGGACGACGAGTGGAGAGGTCCCAGCCGTAGCACTTCTGGCAGACGCCGTACTTGGACTTGCAGGTGAGCAGTGCCCTCAGCTGGACCTTCTTGAGCCCGTGAGCCACGAGCATCTTGAGGTGGTCCTTGGACTCGATGTAACCGTCGCGGGCGATGAGAACCTCGCCGGTAGCGGGGTCAACGATGTCGTTGAGGGCACAACGGCCGATAAGGTCGGTGTCAACGTCGGACTCGCCCGGCTTGATGAGCGGGTAGGTGACAGCCTCGTCGGTTCCGCAGTCCTCCTCGCGAACGATGACATCCTGGGCCACGTCGACTAGACGGCGGGTAAGGTAGCCGGAGTCGGACGTGTGGGACGCCGTGTCCACGAGGCCCTTACGGGCGCCATAGGTGGAGATGAAGTACTCGAGCGGGAGCAGGCCCTCGCGGAAGTTGGCCTTAATGGGCAGGTCGATGGTGTCGCCGGACATATCGGCCATGAGACCACGCATACCTGCGAGCTGGCGAAGCTGCGTCTTGGAACCACGGGCGCCGGAGTCGGCCATCATGTAGATGGGGTTGTCCTCGGCGAAGCCCTCGAGCATCTTGGAGCCAAGCTCGTTCGTGCACTCGGTCCAGGCGTTGACAACCTCAACGTGGCGCTCCCCCTCGGAAAGGAAGCCGTCCTCGTAGTACTCGTTGATCTCGTCGACCTTGTCCTGTGCCTCGTCAAGCATCTCCTGCTTCTCGGGCGGAATGACGGCATCCCAGACCGAGACCGTAAGGCCAGCAACGGTGGCGTAGTGGAAGCCGGTCTCCTTGATGGCGTCAAGGATGGGCTCGACGTCGGCGGTGCTATAGCGATCGCACGCGTCGTTGACGAGCTTCTTGATGTCACCCTTGTTCATCTTGTAGTTGATGAAGGGGTAGTCGGCAGGGAGGCACTGGGTGTTGAAGATCACGCGGCCAACCGTGGTCTCGATACGCACCGCGTGATCGGTTACGTCGTAGTCCACGGGGCTGTTCCACTTGTCGTAGGTGCGGAAGATCCTACGGCCGTCCTCGACGACGTTGGCGTCCTGAGCGCACACGCGAACCTTGATGTTGGCCTGGATATCCAGGTTGTCACGGTTATCGAAGGCGAGAATGGCGTCGTCGAAGTCGGCGAAGACGCGACCCCCGCCCTGTGCACCGTCCTTGGCAGTTGTGAGGAAGTACGTACCGAAGACCATGTCCTGGGACGGCACGGTGACAACCTCGCCGGAGGCCGGCTTGCGCAGGTTGTTGGTCGAGAGCATGAGGACGCGGGCCTCGGTCTGTGCCTGCGTGGAAAGCGGCACGTGCACCGACATCTGGTCGCCGTCGAAGTCAGCGTTGAAGGGGGCACAGACCAGCGGGTGCAGGTGGATTGCCTTGCCTTCAACGAGGACCGGCTCGAAGGCCTGGATGGAGAGGCGGTGCAGCGTAGGTGCGCGGTTGAGAAGCACCAGGCGATCCTGGATCACCTCGTCGAGCACGTCCCAGACGGCGGGCATGCCGCGGTCGATGGCGCGCTTGGCACCCTTGATGTTTTCGACCTTGCCGAGCTCGACCAGGCGACGCATAACGAAGGGCTTGAAGAGCTCGAGCGCCATGGCAGAGGGAAGGCCGCACTGGTGCAGCTTGAGGTGCGGGTCGACGACGATGACCGAACGGCCGGAGTAGTCGACGCGCTTGCCCAGGAGGTTCTGGCGGAAGCGGCCCTGCTTGCCCTTGAGGGCCTCAGCGAGCGACTTGAGGGGACGTCCGCCACGACCGGTGACGGGACGACCGCGACGGCCGTTGTCGAAGAGGGCGTCGACGGACTCCTGGAGCATGCGCTTCTCGTTGTTCACGATGATCGCAGGGGCATCGAGGTCGAGCAAACGCTTGAGTCGGTTGTTGCGGTTAATCACGCGACGGTAGAGGTCGTTGAGGTCGGACGCAGCAAAGCGACCACCGTCGAGCTGCACCATGGGGCGCAGATCGGGCGGAATCACAGGGATAACGTCCAGGATCATGTTTGCGGGGTCGTTGCCGCCCTTGAGGAAGGCGTCGACAATCTCTAGGCGCTTAATGGCCTTCTCGCGCTTCTGCTTCTGGGAGTCATCAGAGGCGATGATGGCGCGGAGTTCCTTGGCCTCCTTCTCGAGGTCGATGCCGCGGAGAAGCTCACGCACTGCCTCGGCGCCCATGCCGCCCTTGAAGTAGATGCCGTAGTAGCGCTTGAGCTCGGAGAAGAGCGCCTCGTCGGAGATGAGCTGGCGCTTCTCGAGCTGCATGAACTGCTCGTAGGCCTCGCGGCGCAGTGCCTTCTCCTCCTCGTACTCCTCCTCGAGGTCGGCGATGCCGGCGCGGATCTCCTCCTCGGAGAGAGGCTCCACGTCGTCGAACTCGTCGCCAGAGGCCTTGCCCTGCTCCTTGAGGCGCTCGATCTGGTCGTCGCGCTCGGCGTCCAGCTCCTCGATGTCTGCGGCCAGCTCCTCCTTGAGGTCGTCGGCATCGGCCTCGCGGGCCTCGGTGTCGACGTCGGTGATCACGTAGCTCGCGAAGTACAGGACCTTCTCGAGGTCCTTGCTCTTCATGTCAAGCAGGCGCGACATGGGGAAGCTCGCGGGGCTCTTGAAGTACCAGATATGGCTCACGGGCGCAGCGAGCTCGATGTGGCCCATGCGCTCGCGGCGCACCTTGGCGGTGGTCACCTCGACGCCGCAGCGCTCGCAGACGATGCCCTTGAAGCGGATGCCCTTGTACTTGCCGCAGGCGCACTCCCAGTCCTTGACGGGACCAAAGATCTTCTCGCAGAACAGGCCGTCCTTCTCGGGCTTGAGCGTGCGGTAGTTGATGGTCTCGGGCTTCTTGACCTCACCGTGCGACCAGCTGCGGATCTGGTCTGCAGAGGCAAGCGAGATCTTGATAGCATCGAAGTCGGTGGTATCGAATTCTGCCACAGTCGCTACTCCTTATCGCTGTTGGCGTCGCCGACGAGATCGTCGGACTCGCCTAGGTCGCGGGCAAGGCCCTTGACGAGGTCATCGGTGGTGTTGATGTTGGCGAAGGTGTCCACGGGGTTCTCCTTGGCCGCAGGCTTCTCCTCCTCGGCCTTGGGCTCGGCCTTCTTCTTGTAGGAGATGGGCTCGATGTCGAGCGCGAGGGAGCGCATCTCCTTGACGAGGACCTTGAAGGACTCGGGAATGCCCGCAGGAGGCACGTTCTCGCCCTTGACGATGGCCTCGTAGGTCTTGACGCGGCCATTGGTGTCGTCGGACTTGACCGTGAGGATCTCCTGGAGGACGTTGGCCGCGCCGTAGGCGTAGAGGGCCCAGACCTCCATCTCGCCGAAGCGCTGGCCACCGAACTGGGCCTTGCCGCCCAGAGGCTGCTGCGTGACGAGGCTGTAGGGGCCAGTCGAACGAGCGTGAATCTTGTCGTCGACCATGTGGCCGAGCTTCAGGATGTAGGAGGTGCCCACCGTGATGGGGCTCTTGAACGCCTCGCCCGTGCGGCCATCGTAGAGCGTGGTCTTGCCACGGTCGTTGAGCTGCGGGACGAAGGCGGCGTTCATGTGCTTGCCGTACTCGAGCATGGCCTTATTCATGAGGTTCACGTTGGTGCGGCGGATGATCTCGGCGACCTCCTTGTCGGTCGCGCCGTCAAAGACGGGCGTGGCCACGGGGATGGGGCCAGGGACGTAGGTCTTGGAGTCCGGCGTGGTGTCATCCCAGCCGTGGGTGGCGCCCCAGCCAAGGTGGCACTCGAGCAGCTGGCCAACGTTCATACGAGAAGGTACGCCCAGCGGGTCGAGAAGAACGTCGACGGGCGTGCCGTCGGCCATGTAGGGCATATCCTCGACAGGAAGGATCTTGCAGACAACGCCCTTGTTACCGTGACGTCCAGAGATCTTGTCGCCCTGCTGAATCTTGCGGCGCTGAGCGACGAAGACGCGGACAAGCTCGTTCACGCCAGGCTGGAGGTCGTCGCCGGCCTCGCGGCTAAAGCGCACGACATCGACAACGCGGCCATAGGCGCCGTGAGGCATCTTGAGCGAGGTGTCACGCACATCGTGGGCCTTGGCACCAAAGATGGCACGGAGCAGGCGCTCCTCGGCCGTAAGCGCAGTCTCGCCCTTGGGCGTGACCTTGCCCACCAGGATGTCGCCGGGGCCGACCTCGGCGCCAATGCGGATGATGCCATCGTCATCGAGGTTTGCGAGCATCTCCTCGGACTGGTTGGGGATCTCGCGGGTAATCTCTTCGGGACCGAGCTTGGTGTCGCGCGCGTCGATCTCGTGGCGGGAGATGTTGATTGAGGTGAGCAGGTCCTCCTGGACCACACGGTCGGAGACGATGATGCCGTCCTCGTAGTTGTAGCCCTCCCAAGGCATGTAGGCCACGGTGAGGTTCACGCCAAGCGCGAGCTCGGAGTGATCGATCGAGGTGCCGTCGGCCAGAGGCTGGCCCGCCTCGACGTAGTCGCCCGCGTGCACGATGGGACAGTGGTTGATGCAGGTGCTCTGGTTGGAGCGCTGGTACTTGGGCAGCTCGTAGTCCTCGGCACCGTACTCGTCGGAGTAGACGGTCACGTGAGCGGCGTCGACCTTGTCAACAACGCCAGCGTGAGCCGCACGAATGACCTCGCCGGAGTCGAGCGCGGCGCGGGCCTCCATGCCAGTTCCCACATACGGAGCGTGGGGACGGATAAGAGGCACAGCCTGACGCTGCATGTTTGCGCCCATGAGGGTACGCTTTGCGTCGTCGTGCTCGAGGAACGGAATAAGGTTGGCTGCGACCGAGAGCATCTGGCGGGGCGAGACATCCATGTAGTCGACGTCGGCGACCTCCACCTGTGCAGGAGCGCCGAAGGAGCCGTCGAAGTCACGCGTACGGGCAATGACTCGGTCGGGGTTGGTGATGTTGCCCTTCGAGTCGACAACCACAAAGCGGCGCGTCTTGGGGTCAACGGGGGTGTTGGCCGGCGCGATGTTGTGGTTCTCCTCCTGGTCAGCAGTCATCCACACGATCTCGTCGGTGACCTTCCCGTCAACGACCTTGCGATACGGCGCCTCGATGAAACCGTAGTCGTTCACGTGCGCGTAGAGCGCCAAGGAGCCGATAAGGCCGATGTTGGGGCCCTCGGGCGTCTCGATTGGGCACATACGAGAGTAGTGCGAGTTGTGGACGTCGCGGACGGCCGTAGGCACGTTGGTACGGCGGCTGGAGCCGGACTTGTGGCCGGCAAGGCCGCCAGGGCCAAGGGCCGAAAGACGGCGCTTGTGCGTGAGGCCGGCAAGCGGGTTTGCCTGGTCCATGAACTGGGACAGCTGAGAGGAGCCGTAGAACTCCTTGATGGCCGCCACGATCGGTCGGATGTTGATTAGCGACTGCGGCGTGATGTCGTCGGCATCCTGCGAGGCCATGCGCTCGCGCACAACGCGCTCCATGCGGCTCATGCCAATGCGGAACTGGTTCTGCACGAGCTCGCCCACGGTACGCACGCGGCGGTTGCCAAAGTGGTCGATATCATCGGTGTGCTTGGTCTCATCGCCAGCGTGAAGGGCCAGGAGGTAGCGAAGGGCCGCCACGATGTCCTCGCTGGTGATGACGCGCTCGTTGGCATCAACGTCAAGGCCGAGCTTCTTGTTGACCTTGTAGCGGCCAACGCGAGCCAGGTCGTAACGCTGCGGGTTGAAGTAGAGGCCGTCAAGCAGCGAGCGGGCGGAGTCCACAGTGGGGGGCTCGCCAGGACGCTGGCGACGGTAGATCTCGAGCAGGGCGTCCTCGCGGGTGGTTGCGACGTCGCGCTCGATGGTCGAGCGAACAACCTCGGAGTCGCCGAGGAGCGAGAGAATCTCGTCGTCCGTCTCGGCAATGCCGAGGGC
>PPYE01311588.1_pt1 | contig 18710 bp, 8 predicted proteins | sample 1559881 | NCBI WGS metagenome assembly PPYE01 (sample SAMN08240022, study PRJNA423297) | Human gut metagenome, whole genome shotgun sequencing project. | reverse complement strand
GAGGTGCAGAGATTTCAGCCTTTTAATGATGGCGGCGGCGTAAGCGGCATGGAGATGTTTCAGCCGTTGTTCGTGGATGTCCAGGTTGCGCGACATCTGTTTCGTATCCATGATGGAGAGCGCGGAAATGACTCCTGATTTGGCGGCAATGTCGTTGTTCCGCTCATCTTTATAAGGCCATGGCTGAACGCTGTCGTAATCCGGAGCTTCATACATGGGGGCCCCGCCTATCGGATAAAGGCTCCAGAGCATGTCGCAGGCCTCTTCCCGCGTCATCGTTCCATGGCGCCGCATGGCGTTCAGTTCTGACAGAACCGTTTTGGCGTGGTGATAAAATGCTTTCAGATCATTTTGTTCCAGCAGGCTTTTCAGGAGCGGAGCATGCCCTTCTGTACTTTTCCGGATATGGATGGAATCGGGCGGCATGAGTTCATGATCGAATGAATGTCCCTCCGCGGAGGAAAGGCTCCATCCGAGGCAGATGAAGATGATTATATGGAGAACGTGGTTCACCGTCTTGTCCGGGTTGTTTTTCCTGGTTGGGAGGATGCGGATGGCGCAATGAATGAACGTCCGGCGTCACTCTCCGCTTTGTTTCCGCTGAAGCTTTTTCCTGTGTTCCTCCCCGCTTTTCCCCTGGTAGAGGTAGGCGGTGTTGGAGTTGTATCCAGCCGTTCGGTCGATGAGGTCGAGAACCTCGCCGTCTCGAGGTGCAGAGATTTCAGCCTTTTAATGATGGCGGCGGCGTAAGCGGCATGGAGATGTTTCAGCCGTTGTTCGTGGATGCCCAGGTTGCGCGACATCTGTTTCGTATCCATGATGGAGAGCGCGGAAATGACTCTTGATTTGGCGGCAATGTCGTTGTCCCGCTCGTCTTTATAAGGCCATGGCTGAACGCTGTCGTAATCCGGAGCTTCATACATGGGGGCTCCGCTGATCAGATAAAGGCTCCAGAGCATGTCGCAGGCCTCTTCCCGCGTCATCGTTCCATGGCGCCGCATGGCGTTCAATTCTGACAGAACTGTGTTTGAACATCCATAGAATTGTTTAAAATCTCCTGATTTTAAAAATTCTTTTAATTTTTTTGATTTTTCTCCCATTTGTCCGCGAATATGGATGGAATCAGGAGCCGGGAGTTGGCGATCAAATCCGGTCTCTTCCCCCAAGGAAGTCGAACAGCCAAGATGTATGACGGCAATCGCGTAAATAAAATATTTCATCATTTTTTTAGGTTTATTTATTTTGACTGGTTGATAAATACGTGCTTATTATTTTTTTCTGTGGACCTGCTGACGGAACAGTTGAATTTGGAAACCGTCGTCGTAGCTATTTCGTTGACGACGTCAATCCAGTCGTAAAAAAAATGCTGTTCAACAGTCTGGATGGTTTTTACATCTTTCCCGTCGACATTGATGTTCCAGTCGCAAAGCCATTTATAAGTTTGCGGCAAGTCGTAAAATCTTAATTCCGAAATGAGTTTTTTGCTTCCAATATTGTCAGATAGCCTGTTTTTGTTGTCAAGGCGTACTGGTGCAGGATTGGGATCATGTGGGGCTGCCAGGCTGCCTTCAGCCGGGGCGGGAACGCAGCCCTTATCCCGTTCAATAATATGGACATTTCGAAAATTCACGCTTGTAGGGAGGAACGTTAATTCCAGGACAGCTGATGCCCCTGCCATTTCTTGATCACCATCCTTTGGCAGATCAAAATAAATGACTCCTCTTTTATTAAAATCCGGATGATTTCTGTCATATGATTTCCGTAAATGTTTTGCGCTGATCCCTTCGGGAACAATGGCTGATAACGTGATTTTCGCTTCTCTTCCTTCTTCCGTGACTGCTTTAATGGTAATGTCGCCTCCTTGGGAGAGGTCATTTCTAATAACCAATGTTTGAATGACAGAGTTGTCTTCCTCTTGAAAAGAAGCCAGATTCTCTCCTTCTTCAATTGTCCATTCGATCTGTGATGGGTCTCCAATGAGCTGGGGCTTGTCTGAAACCAGGGTTAATATTACTGTTTCACCTATGCCCAATTTCTTTCTTTTTTGATCGTTCTCTTTCTCTTTTTCAGGTACGGAGCCTTTTTCTTCTTCTTGAATATAAATTTGGGCAGAGTACTCTGCTGCCTGCGATTCGATGCGCAATACCTCATTTGCCAGTAAGGGCGCTGTGAAGTAGAGGCCCAGCAGCATCATGGCGAGATGGCGTTTTGCCGGCATTTCCGGGGATAAGACGTATTTTTGGAAGAATGGGGCGGATGCCCGGATGATGGCGTTCGCGTTCATGTTAAAAATTCTCTGTGCTGGTTACCGGTTCTGCCGCAGGGGCGAGACTTTATTGCCGCTGATTTTGTTGATCAATATTTCCCCTTGATGCTTTAATTTTTTGTCATTCCATATTTCCAGCAGACGGCGGTAGGTTGCCACATAGTATGTGCGGGTCTGTTCTCTTTTTTCCAATGCCGTGATGGCGCCTTCCATCATGCCGGCGGAGTATCTTTTCATTTTAGGCGTCCATGAGGCATTGTTCCCTTTCCTGGCCCAGACGGAAAGATGCTTCCCGATGAATCCCTCCCTGTATTTGATTATCTTGCCGATTTCAGGGCAATCCGCCACGAGTTTGTTCCAGCACAGCCTCGTGAAGAGTTCCTCCGCCGCGGGAGAACAGTCAGAGTCCAGGAAACAGGCGTACAGTTCATAGGGATTGACCTTGCTTTCCCGGATTTTGAGTATGTTTACCGCTGCATGATGGAGGAGGTTGTGTTCATGGGGCATGGCCTGCGCCAGTTCTTTAAGCAGGGTGAGTTTTTGCCGGTCATTGATTCCTTTGGCCTTCATGCTCAGGTAACGACGCCATGCCGGGTAATTAAAGGGGTTCATCTTGCAGGCTTCTTTCAGCAGCAATTCCCGTTGGACGGGACGCGGAGAGCAGTCAGATAAAACCGTCATCAGGAAGGATTCTTCCGCCAGACCGTGATGAATGAAGGCATTGTAAGCCGGGATGAGCTGGACGGGGCCGTTCCAGGGTATCTGGCTTTTTCCCGTTGACCAGTTCCATCCGCTGATGTTGTTGCCGATTTTCCAGTGTCCGCCGGGGTGTTTCCAGATAAAGGCGCAGTGTCCCGGCTGTCCGATGGCCCACGCGGGGACGCCTTTGGCTCTCAGAAAGCCTGCCGCTCCTTTGGAGACGGCTCCGCACACGCCTCCGTATTCCGTATAAAGCTTTAATGTGACCGGTTTGTGGTCGTAAAAAGCGGCTCCGGCATGAACGCTGACTCCCTGAAGGTTTTTCCTGCGATAGGGGATGAACCCCATGAATTTATTTCCAGCCTGTTCGGGAGGGATCTGTTTTTTCTCTATGAACTGCTGGGCCCAGGACAGGTCTTCCAGGCTCTCTCTGCCACGGAAAACGATGGCCCATTCCCACGGCTGCATCGTGTCCGCCTGGGGATGGCATGCGGATTGGAAGTAGGATTCCCGGTAAAAATTGAATTTGGACAGGCATTCTTCAGGAGGGATGACATTTGAGGCAAGCCCTGCCCCCAGAGCCATGCTGGTTTCAACGGGGCGGAGCGTTTTATTGTTCGCGTTCCAGATGCGGTAAAATATGGATAGGGTTTGTTTGCCGGCTGTCCCGGATAGGGCAAGCATTCTGAAGACTTCCGGGTGGGTGGAGAGCCATTTCCTGAATGACTCGTCCTTGAGTTCATGCTGCGTGAACGGTTCTCCGTTTTCCGCGGCGCTGAAAAATTGGTACAGGTGGCATAACAGGGCGACTTGCGGGGCGTGCGCCATGGCCCGGATTTTATCCGTGTCAAGGTTTGCGGTTCCCAGTTTCCTGCACAGAATATTCCGGGCTTTTCCGGAGATGAACGAGGAACGTTCGCCTGAAAGTAGTGTCTGGATATCCGGTTCCTGCGCTGACGCCTGGATAACGGGAAAGGCTGCCAGGGGGAGCGCTCCTAAAAGGAGAATTCGGAAGATATTATGCATGGGAGATGGGCGGAATTGTATCCATACCTAATATAATCCATCATATGGCAAAAAGATGATGAATTGTCAACGGAAATGTTTTTTGTTTTCTGGGAAAATGATTGAACGAAGAGTCAATGGAAATAGAAACCCAGTGAATGAAAAGGCGCCGCGAAACCATGTCCGCCCGTTGAATGGAGGCGTCAAGGGCGGATCAGGTTTCCCATATTGCTTTGGACCAGGTCAACCAGGTTGTTGACGGTCATGCCCAGTTCCTGCGCCGCGCGTCGGTAAAGTTCCGGAAGGGTTTCCGGATGCCCGTCCGATTCCAGCGCCAGCCGATGGAGCGGTATGGAGGCAAGGAGTCCCGGACGTTCCATTTCCCGCAGCCCTACGGAAAGAAGCCAGTTTCCCGAAGGAAATTCCGTGCCGGGATGCAATGTCCCCGTCCAGCCGTGCAGGACAATGTTCAAACGGGGATATTTTTTCAGCATTTCCGCCAGCGTGCCCCATGCGCGGCAGCAGTGCAGGGAAGCGGGGCGGTCCAGACGCACGGCCAGTTCCAGATGCCGTTCCAGCGCTTCCTTCTGAAGAGGCAGCCCCGGGATGCCGCGCCGGCATTTGTCCAGCCCCGTTTCCCCAACGCCCGCATGGGGGATTTTTTGCAGAAGGGATTCCAGTCTGGGCATTTCCTCTTTCCATTCAGCCGGGTTCAGGAACCAGGGATGAATGCCGAAAAAGGGGGTAACATGTTCATCCCGTTCCGCCAGAAGGGCCACCTGTTTCCAGTCCGCCGGGGAGGTGCCGCAGATGAACCGCGGCGCCGTGCCGGAAGCGGCTGTAGAGGAATGGGTGTGGGCGTCCGGCAGATTCATCGTTGCTTAATGGGACAGAGATGGCGCGTCCGACGGTTCAATAATATCAAAACTCTGCTTTGCCAGGCGCACGGCGGCGGCGCCCGTTTCCATTTCATCATGGATGACGTTGGCGATGCCCGCGTGATGCAGGGAAGCCACTTCCGAACGGAATTTGGCGCGGGCGATCACCGTGATGTCCGCATTGGCGCCCTTGATCTGCATGTAGGTGGACAGGGCCGGGGAAGGGTCCGGGAATGTAAAGGCAATCAGCCGCGCGGTACGGACGCCCGCCAGGTCCATGGTGATTTGGTGCTGGATGTCTCCCAGAAAGGCCAGATGGCCGCCGTTGAGCAGGGATTTGACGGTGTCCGCATTCAGGTCGATAATGATGCAGGGGATGCCGTACTGGGACAGGCTTTCATGAAGCCTCCTGCCTACGGGGCCGTAGCCGCAAATGATGGCATGGTCCCTGATGCCTTCCATGCGTGTGATCAGGGTTTCCACGTTGAGGCGTTCCCGTTTTGTTTTCAACCCGGGAATGCGCACCAGCAGCGGGGTGAGTTTCCGTGCCGCCTTCATCAGCAGCGGAGTCATGCCCATGGAGACGGCGGCAATGGCGTAAACGTTGGTGGTCACCAGCGCCGGGATGGGGGATATTTCCTGCATGAAAGGGATGAGCACCAGGGAAAATTCCCCCACATTGGTGAGTGCGGTGGAGGCCATGATGCCCATGCGCCCGGGAATTTTCAGGAAGCTTGCGGCTGTAAGGCAGGCTACGAATTTGATCGCGAGGACAAAGGAGGCGAAGGTCGCCACCTGGCCGATGTGTTCCCATAGTCCATCAATGTCAATCAACAGCCCGGCGGAAACGAAGAAGATGGTCAGGAAAAGGTCCTTGAAGGGGAGCACTTCGCTAAGAACCCGGTGGCTGTAGTAGGAGCTGCTGACGAAGAGGCCGGCGGTGAAAGCGCCCAGGGCGATGCTCAGGCCCAGCAGACTGGCGAGCATGGCAATTCCCGAGCAGATGGCGAACACCATCAGGGTGAAGAGTTCCCGGCTTTTGGTCCGGGCGACGGCCAGCATGATGCGCGGAAGCAGGTAGCGGCCGATCAGCCAGGCGGCTCCCAGAAAGACAAGCCCCCGCAGTACGGCCATGCCGATGTTGAGCGCTGTTTCCCATGAGTCGGGCGTGGCGGTGAAGATCTGCGGCATGATTGCCACCAGCATGATGGCGGCGATGTCCTGGAACAGGGCAATTCCCACCGCCATTTTTGCCCCGGAGGTTCCGCTCAGGCCGAATTCCTGGAAGGATTTCAGCGCCACCGCCGTGGAGGATAGTCCCATAATGGCCCCGACCGTCAGGGAGTGGCTCATGTCCATGCCTGTGGCGTAATGAAGCCCCAGGCCGAAAGCCGCGGTACAGATGAACATCTGAATGCCTCCGCCGACCAGAGCGGTTTTCCGCAGGTGCTTGAGTTCATCGACGGAAAATTCAAGCCCCAGCGTGAACATGAGCAGGATAATTCCTACCTCGGAAAGAGCCTGGATGCTGACGTCGGAATTGGGGATGTGGTCCAGAATGCCGCAGTTGGCCAGAATTACCCCGCAGATGAAGTAGCCCGCCAGCAGGGACTGCCGGAAGTGGGCCAGAATGAGGGCAATCGCGATGATGCCCATGAAGACGACAGTAAGCAGAATGAAGAATGGAGGCGCGTCATTAGGGCCTCCGGAGGCCAGCAGAGAGAGAACCATGGCGGTCAGGTCGGGAAGTTAGGGAATGGTAATGAGGTTGATTTCCGGCGGGCAGTTGAAGCGGCCCGGCCCTATATAGCCTATGCCGCGGGTGACGAATACCTGCTTGTCCTCATAAGGATGGAACCCGGAGTGCATGGTTTCCCCTTCCGACGCCAATAGCGGGGTGGAAAAGAAAGGCAGTTTGATTTGGCCTCCATGCGTATGGCCGGAGAGCATCAGGTCCCAGCGGTAATTTCCCAGCAATTCCCTTCCTTTGGGGTTGTGGCTCAGGACGATGGTTGGCATGGGCGAGTTTTCCTCCAATTCGCGCGGGCTCATGCACCGGTCCGGGAAAAAGTCACCCTCCCGCAGGTCTCCCAGCCCCACCAGTTTGAATTCCACGTTTCCCAGCCTGGGGATGGAGACGAAGGCGGCGGAATTCCTGAGCAGCGTGAAGCCCCCTTCCTTCAGGACGCGTTCCACATTGTCCGCAAGGGCCATGTCATGGTTGCCCAGACATGCGTAGGCCGGGGCGACGGAGGAGAGGCGTTTCATCTGGGCGATGTAGTCGCCTGCATGAGTGACCCGCAGAAAATCCGTGTACAGATCTCCCAGAAACACGATCATGTCCGGTCTGGCCTGTTCCGCCATTGTTGCCGCTTTTTCCAGCAGGGGCAGATTGGTGTGGATATCCGACAATACCAGGATACGAAGGCCGGAAAGGCCGGGTACACATCCGGCAGGGGCCGTGTTTTCATTAAATTCCAGATGATTGGCTTCCCAGTGCATATAGGAGGCCAGCAGGGACCCCAGCAGAATGACAGCCGCGGCCGCATACAGGAGCTTGCGGAGCTGGGAACGCTTTTTGGAGAAAGGGTGGGTGGTCATGATAGGGAGGGGTTGAGAATGGCCAGTTCCGGCAGGGTGAATAATCCGTTGCGGCGCACCAGCTTACCGTCCAGGTAAATATCTCCGCCCCCGGCCGCTTTCGTCTGGATGCATACCATGTCCCAGTGGATGCGGGACTGGTTGCCGTTGTCCGCCACGTGGTAGGCCTGCCCCGGCGTCAAGTGGAAAGAGCCGGAAATTTTTTCGTCAAACAGGATGTTGCGCATGGGGCGTGTGATGGCCGGATTGACGCCGAAGGCGAATTCCCCCAGCCTCCGCGCGCCGGGGTCTGTGTCAAGAATGGCGTTGAGCTCCCCTGTTTTATCTCCCGCTTCCGCATGCACGACCAGTCCGTTTTTCAGCGTCAGGCGGATGTTGTCAAAGGGGATGCCCTGGAACAGGCTGGGCGTATTGAAGGAAATGTGGCCGTTGGCGCTGTCGATGACGGGGGCGGTGAACACTTCTCCGTCGGGCAGATTGCATTCCCCCGCGCACGGGATGGCAGGCAGCCCCTTGATGGAAAAGGAAATGTCCGTTCCCGGTCCGGTAATTTTCACATATTCAGCCTTTTCCATCATGGCGGCCAGCTTCCGCATGGCGGGACGCAGGGCGGCGTAATCCATCAGGCAGGTATGGAAATAGAAGTCTTCAAATTCTTCCGTGCTCATGGCAGCTTGCTGGGCCATGCCCCCGGACGGCCAGCGCAGCCCGCACCAGCGCGTATGGCGGATACGCCGCTGGGAGACGGGATTCAGGGCTTTCATGGCGGCGGCCATGTTTTCCTGCGGAACGGAGGACAGTTCAAAGGCGTTTCCTCCGCCGCGGATTTCAATGTAGGCGTCCATGTCCTCCATTTCCGCCAGGCGGTGGCGGCCGATGATACCATATTGTTCTTCTGTGGCTCCTGAGAGCATTTCCCTGTTCAGGCGGGACTGGTTCAGGCGCAGAAAGGGCATTGCTCCCGCATGCCTCGCCTCCCGGATGAGGGCTATTCCCATTTCTTCCGGAATATCCGTCAGTTCCAGCAGAACCCTGTCTCCGGGGCGCAGGGAGGTGGAATACCCTGCAAGCTGGGCGGCCAGGGCCTGAAAACGGGGGTCTCTCATGTCTTTATTAGGCAAATACGGCAGCCTTTTTGTCAAGCCGGAGACTTGCCACGGGCAAAAAACTGTGGTTTCATCCCCCGGATGTCCAGATTGCCCAAGTTAGGAATACTCGGTTCCGGTTCCGGTTCCAATTGCCAGTCCATTTACGATGCCATCCAGTCCGGTTCCCTCCGGGCGGAAATCGCCGTGGTGATGTCTGACAATCCGGACGCCTTCATTCTGGAACGCGCCCGCTCCTGGGGCATCCCGGCGGAGGTGATCGATTGCGGAGGGTTTAAAACCAAATTCCCGGAGGCGTCCCAGGCCTCCGTTGCCGCGCGCCTGAAGGAATACGGCGTGGATTGCGTTTGCCTGGCCGGATTCATGCGACTGGTGAAACATCCGCTGCTGAAGGAATTTCCTTCCCGTATCCTGAACATCCATCCTTCCCTTCTTCCTGCTTTTCCGGGGCTTCATGCCTGGGAGCAGGCCGTGAACGCCGAAGCTGCGGAGAGCGGCTGCACCGTTCATTATGTGGATGACGGAATGGATACCGGCCCCATCCTGGGCCAGGCCCGCGTGCCCGTGCTGCCGGGGGATACGCCGGAAAGCCTTCACGCCCGCATTCAGGAGCAGGAGCATACCCTTTATCCCGCCATGATCGCCCGCGTTCTGGAAACGCTGGCATGACCTGATTCTCCTTCTGGCCGGAAAGCAATCCGGCCTTCTGCCGGGAGAGGATGACAGGATGACGAATTCTCTTGTCTTGTGCTGTGAACGGAATCCGTTAAAAAGGAGTCCTCTTTTTCAAAGAAAGGATAAAAATACCATGAAGATGAACCCTTCCATCGCCCTGTTTGCCGTTTCCGCCCTTTTGGCGGGTGCGGCGGGCGCGCAAGAAAAGGCTGCCGAAGTTCCGGCGGCCGACCAACCCAAACAAGAGAAAGAAATTACTGTGTCTCCCGAACAGATGAAAAAGGACCTGGGCTATTTTCTGGGTTTCCAGAGCGGCCAGCAGCTCGGTTCCATTCCCACCCTGACCTTTGACGACCTGGATCAGGAATCCTTCCTGCAGGGCATCAAGGACGGTATGGTCCGCAAGCCCGCCAAGGACCAGGAACAGCTGAAGCCCGCCCTGGATGCGTTCCAGAAGCAGATAGATGAACGCATTTCCGCCAAGGCCAAGGCCAATTTGGAGGCCAGCAAGAAGTTCATGGAGGAAAACGGCAAAAAGGAAGGCGTCACTACAACGAAGTCCGGCCTCCAGTACAAGATTGTGAACAAGGGCGGCGAAGAAAAATTTGATGAAAAGAAGTTCAAGAACCCCATGTTCAAGGTGAAGTACAAGGGCACGCTGCTGGACGGCACCGTGTTTGACGACACCAAAGGCAAATCCGTGGAACTTCCCCTTCAGGTCATCCCCGGCTTTGCCGAAGCGCTGACGACGATGCCCGTCGGCTCCAAATGGATTGTTTACATTCCTTCCGAGCTGGCTTACGGGGAAAACACTCCCGGCGCTCCGATTGAACCCAATTCACCGCTCATCTTTGATCTGGAACTGGACGGCATTTCGGAAGCTCCTGCCCCCCAGGGCGGCCCCATGAGCATTTCTCCTGAACAGCTTCAGGAGATGCTTAAACAAAGCGGCGCCCAGCAGCAGTAAGGAAAAAATAGTTCAAGCCAGGGCCGTTCCCGGGAGGGAACGGCCTTTTTGTTTTTGTCTGTACCTCTTTCATCAGGAACGCGAATGGGCAGACGGGGAATTTATAATCCTGCTTCTTTCCTTAATCCATGTATATTGCTTGTAATGAAAGAATGATGATTTTGTTCTTCTGGATATGGAGGTAGATATGTTGGACAGGCGGATGATATTTGTTTCCCATTATTTGTTTAATGTGAGCTTTTTTCGAAAATTGGCTTGCCAACGGATTATAAATCCGGGTATTACTGGCCACAATATCTTTGATCAATATGAGACTTCATCTTCCTCCGTCTTTGCGTTCCGCCCTTCTCGCTTCCCTGGTTTCCTTCTCCGGCATTTACTCTTATTCCCATGCCGCAACCTCGGCGGATTTCTGGCAGATTCCCGATTTTGGCGGTCCTGATTTTACATGGACGGGGGATGGGGAAGGCGACGCCGTAGGAACGGCAGACAATTGGGAGGGAGATGCAGCTCCCTCCCGCGTGGACAATAAGGGGCCGCACTTGATTTTTAACGGCGTTGAGGTGACGGTGACGGGGAACCCTCCCAATACCTCGGACGGCGGCGGTATTTCCGTAACGGGGAACGGCAGTGTATCCGCGGGGCTGGGACAATGGGGCGGCAATGTTTACGTGGAGAAGGGTTCTACCCTTACCACCTCCTTCAGCAACCAGATCAAGAATACGGAAGCGGAAGGCCATGCCAATATTTATGTGGACGGCGCTCTGAACATGACGACTCCGGGGGGGAACCTCAATTTTGACCATGGCTCCGGTGCCGGCAATCATTACTGGCACATCGGGCTTGACGGAATGGTCAACCTGTCAAACACCACCACCATTACCAAGAACTCCAAAACCTGGAATGTGGAGGTAGTGGTTGCAAGCGCTATGGAAGAGCTTTCAGTCACCAATCGCGAGATGGTTGACGATGCCCTGATAACACGCTATTTCATGTCTACAGGGGCCGATTTAGGGGCATCCCTGGATTCCCTGCGTATTCAGAAGCAAACCGGGGATGACTCTTATGAGGCATTGACGAGAGCCGATTCCGCCGGTCAGCTGGGAGCGGACAATTTCCTGCTTGTTTCCAACGGTTCCGGCATGTCCGTGCAGTACAAGGGGGAAGGGTATAATGCAGAGACGCTGGTCTGGAATTCCAACGGCACATGGAGCAATACGGGAACGGGCTGGTACAAGCAGGGTGACGGAAACAAAACGGATACTTCCTTCCTGAATGAGGATGCCGTTATTTTCACGGCGGCGGAAGGTTCCAAAACAGTCAATTTTTCCGGAGGAATCAATGTTTCCTCCATGACGTTTGAGGCGGATTATACGCTCCTTCCCGGAGAAGGAGCCTCTCTTTCCGCCCGGGAAACGGTTTTAAGCAACGGCTCGTCCCTGACGTTGGGTGATGGGGATCACCGTTTTTCCGGATTTGAAAGTCTGGTGACGGGTGGGGAAAATTCTTCCCTCACGGTTTATATGAAAACGGATGCTTCTTCTGCGGGAAGCGTCAATTTGCTGGAGGGCTCGGCTCTTCAGAATCTTTACGTTGATGGTGCCTTGAGGCTGAGAGCTTCTGCCCAGTCAGGGACATGGATGCTTGGCGGAGCCAGCCTGCATATGATGGCGGGGTCTACCATGGTGTTCAATTCCGATGCGGGGACATCCATTGGAGCGGGGCAAACAGTAATCGCGGAGGGCAGCCTGAATGTCTATGCGCAGAATGTTTCCGACAGCAACACGTATCTTTGGAACCTGAAGGGCGGCGAGAGTGTCTCGAATGGAGATACGCTGACCTTTAACGGATCCAGCAATCCGACCGTGGCCGGCAATATCTCGTACGCCGGCAATATCGTAACCAGCTCCCAGACCGGCTCTTCCATGACGTTTACGGGAGACATCCAGGCGGAATCGTTCAAGGTCGCCCATTATTACGGCAGGATTCATATGGCTGGTAATGAATTGGCGGTCAACAAGCTGTGGGTTGGGGCCGGCGGCGGATACGACAATTCCCTTTATGGGGCCCTTGATCTTGATTCCGGCAATGTGACTACGGCAGGCCAGGTCCGGCTTGCCGAGCTGGGGCATGGAGTGCTTAATGTGAACCAGGGTTCCTCACTGACTGTCTCCGGCAGCAATGATACCCATAGCACAAGCGCCAGCTTCCTGCTGGCTCACTGGGCTTATTCAGGGGAACTTAATTTGAGGGGCGGTTCCCTGACTGCATTGTCAACTTCGATGCGCCTGTCCTGGGATGGCACGGGCACGTTCAATGCCTCTTCCGGAACGGCGGATTTGCTGGGAATGAGTTTCTGGGCTTCCGGAAACGGTTCATTCCGGGGCAGTTTCCTGTTGGGTGGCGCGACATCCGGGGATGCCAGGGTGAACATAGGCTCTTCGGGCATCACCGATGTGGCGGGGGCAGCCGTTATCAAACTGGGGGAAGGCACTCTGGGAGCCCTGTCCAACTGGAGTATAGGCTATAATCCGAATTTCACGCCTTCTTATGTAGAACTTCTGGGCACGGTGAACGGGACTATCCTCGATACGCTGGATGCCAATGACCATGTCACGGGGCGTACTGTTACCTTCTCCAACGGGCTGACGGGAAACGGCAGTCTGGTGAAGGTTGGCGATGGGGTTCTGGTTCTTAACGGAACGGCCCAGGCCCCGGTTCCTGCCGAAGGAGAAACGGCAGCCGTTCCCGGCTTTACCGGAACGGTGGAATTGAGGGAAGGCGGTTTGACGGTGAAGGATTCCAGCGTTATCGGGCAGGGTTCCTTGCTGATCGGAGGCGGCCTTACCGTGAACGTTACGTCCGCGGACGGGTATGTGCTGAATGCCGGGGCTACGCTGGGATCCACGGGAATTGCCGGAGGAACAGCTACTTTATCCGCCGGGTTGACGTTGAACGGAGGCGCTTTGAGCTTCAGTTCTCTTGATTCGGAAACGGCGGCTCTGACCGTCAATTCCATCAGCGGCAGTGAGGCTACGGAAGTACGGCTGGGGGTGTCTTCTCTGGAAACGGGGATTAGTTACGCATTGCTTTCCGGAGCGGGGTTGACGGAAAGTTCTTTCTTTACTTTGGGCGGAGCCGTTGCGGAGCTGTACAATGGAACGTTTTCCGTCAGCAACGGCACTCTTTACGTCAATTTGAGCGACAAGGAAGGTTTGTTGAGATGGAAGAGCGGCACCTGGAATACGGAAAGCTCGAATACCTCCTGGAGCCTTGACGGAACTCCGTCAGCTTATGCCGATGGGGAAACGGTATATTTCTCCAATGGCGATGGAGTGGATAAAAATGTGACGATTGCGGGGAATGTCGCTCCAGGCAGAATCAACGTTTCCGGTACGGATTTCATTTTTACGGGTGACGGCTCCATTACCGGAGATACGACGCTGAACCTGCTGGACGGAGCTTCCCTGACCATGAACAACGCCAATTCCTATACCGGGGATACCGTTCTTGGCGATGGCAGTAAACTCGTTGTCGGCAATGCCGGCGCGCTGGGCTCCAGCACGGTCCTGTTGCAGGGGGATTCCGTTCTGGAACTGACCACGGGCACGTGGAACGGACTGGGAACACGTTTGAACTCCAATTCCTCTGGCACGCTGAAATTGAGCGGGAACGCCTCCGGAACGACAACGGCCGCCCTGACTGGAGTCAGATATGAGCTGGGAGCCAATACCACGCTGACTCTTTCCGCCGGAACCTATGGAAATACGATTACCGGGGCCGGCACGCTGATCTCCGCAGTAGGAACGAATGTCCTTAATGGAAATGTTGATATTACAGGAGAATACAGGGTGTTGGCAACCAACGGCACGGCATGCGCCTGGACGCTGGGTTCCGGCGCTTCCGTGACGGCGGGGAGCTTTATCGGCCGCTACGAGTACAATGGAACGACTACGCTCAATATCAGCGGGGATGCCGTGATGAATATTACCGGCACCTTGAGGATTGCCCGTGACGGGAGAGGCGTCATGAATATTGGTTCAGGCGGCATGGTGCTGGCCCGGACACTGGATTTGGGACAGAACTGGGACGGAGTAAGCGCCAAGGGCGCCACCATTAATCTGAATGGCGGTTCCCTGCTCCTCGGTTCAGGCGGTATGACGGCGTTCGGAAATACCAATACGATTGCCCTGAACATGAATTCCGGGACGCTGGGCACGACGGCGGCGGAAGGCTGGTCTTCCGCCTATAACATGACCCTTACTGGAAATGTGACGGTTGATACCCGCCAGTATGATGCGGACACCAAGTCTTACCATGACCAGGCTTCCACCGGCATCACCCTCGGAGGCGTTCTTTCCGGAGCGGGCGGCCTGACGAAAACCGGCTCCGGAACCTTGACCCTTTCCGGGCAGAATACTTATACGGGACTGACTAATGTCCAGGCAGGAACGCTGGCGTTTACAAATACGAACGCCATGGCCCTGGGCAGCATTTCCATGGGTGCGGGGGCCAGGATGACGACGGCTTCCGCCCTGACGCTGAATAGCGGCGCGGCCCTCACCTTTGACATGACGGGCGTGGCGGCGAATGAGCCTGTCATCAATATCACGGCCGGGACCCTGGCTCTTGCGGATTCATCCTGTGCGCTGACGATTAACAATTATGGAGAATTGGAGGCGTCTAATTATGTCCTGGCCCAGTGGGCTGCGGCCGGAAGCCTGACGACGGATTCCTTCACATGGACGCCCGACATCACCAGGGAAGGATTCGAATATTCCGTGGTGGTGGAAAACAACCAGCTTGTGCTGAAGGTTGCAGACGTCAGCGGAGACAACGGTTTTGTATGGGACGGAGGAACGGACCGGAAGTGGATCAACACCAGCGTTGACGGCTGGACGACGAGGCAGGCGGGAGTGGATACGCTGGATAATCAGGAAATTTACTTCTCTTCCTCGGAAGCGGGTGAAGTCAAGGTTTCCGGTACTGTAACTCCCAAGAGCGTCGTTTTCAACAGCGGCTCTTACACGCTGGTCAGCGATCCTGACAACGCGGGTTCTATCGCGGATTCCACAGCTCCCACCACGCTTACCGTGAACGGTACGGCCGAGGTTGCCTTAAACCTGGCCAACACCTATACCGGAGGAACGATACTCAATGGCGGCATTCTTACCATTGGAACTGACGGAGCGCTGGGAACGGAAGGGGATATTACATTCAACGGAGGGACGCTGGCCTATGCGGATTCCGCCGCCGGTGCGGATGCGACAGGTGATGACATTTCCAGTTGTGTCAACGTGGGAGACGGAGGTTCCCTGAACGTTTCCGTGCTTGGCGCGGGGGATACCGTTTCCTGGGCCGGACTGACAGCCGACGTCATGGGGGCAGGCACTACCCTGACCAAAACGGGAGCGGGCACTCTGGCCCTTGGATATGCAGGAAATACCCTGGCCCACCTTACTGTGGAAGAGGGCACGCTCGCTTTCACGGGCGGCGCGACCATCGGCGTAAATCCGAACAATGCTACTATTGTCCGCGTCAGTGAAGGCGCTTCCCTTGCTCTTTCCGGCGGAACCGTCAACCTGCATGCCCAGCTCAATGGGGCGGGCACCGTCACTATCGGGACTGCGGATACTGCGGGACTGGTCAATATCTCCAATACGGGCAATACCAACTTCACTGGCCGCCTGGAACTGGTCGGCAACGGGGTGAATATGAATACCAATGCCAACTGGGTAGCCTTTGGGGCAGGAAATACGCTGGGAGGCGGCACCGTTTTCATTGATGGCAAGGGCTTCCATTTTTCCGCGGGCGCGACGGCAGCCAATTTTGAAATCGGCGCAACCCACGGCGCGATGCAGAACGGCTCTTCCGGCGCCACATATACTTTCTCCGGAAGCCTTTCCGGTTCGGGCACGTGGGCCATGGCTGCGAACGTGCGGATGAACAATGTCCTCACGGGATCCCTCAAGGACTTCTCGGGAACTCTGGTCACCAATGAGACTTCCGTCCACAACAATCGCCAGGCCTGGAACTTCGGTTCCGGCGGGGCTTGCGCCACAGGAGAGGGGAATGCCGTTTTTGGAGACGGCGCCATTCTGGGAGGCAACACGGGCTCCGCGAATACCGGGCTGGCCGCACAATACAACGTCAATTACAACAATACGGAACTGGTGCTGAACGCGCTGGTTCAGGGCAATTCCAGCCTGACGCACGCAGGCGCGGGCACTCTGATCCTGGATCAGGCCAATACCGCTGCGGGAGCGCTCGGCATTACGAATGCGGGAGCCGTTGTTCAGCTTGGTACGGAGGACAAGGCCGGCCAGTGGGCCGGAACCGTGCTGAATGGAGCGGGAACACTGAAAATCGTCAATGGCGCGTTGACTTCCGCCATGACCCGGGCGGAAGGCGCGACGGCAGCCATTGTCGTGGACTCAGCAGCTTCTGTCAATTTGGGGGGGACTGACGGCAGCATGCTCAAGGGCATTACGCTGGCTGCCGGAGGCAGGCTTGCCAACGTTTCCGGAGATATTACGGTGGGGGCGGGAGCCACGGAAACATTGAATCTTACCCTGGGGGCGGATAACGTCAACCAGGATACGGCCGGTACGGCCATCATTGACCAGGGAGACGGCAGGCTTGTCATCAACAATCCCGCCACAGTCAATCTGGACATTGACGCTATTGTGAACACGCTCGTCGCCCATAAGGAAGCCGGTGCGGAAAGCTGGCTCACCCTGACGACCGGAACGCTGGAATGCGAAAATCTTGGCGATATCCAGTTCAGCAGGATTCTTTCCAATTACGGCATCCGGGTGACGGGCACCAACGGCGGAAGCCTGGTTCTCAGCGGGCAGGTCAGCGGGCTTTATATTGTGGATGATTCCTCCGCTTCCGACCCTGACACCGTCACCAGCTACGGTACGCTGGGGATGTACTCCGGCGTGGTGATTTCCCAGGACAAGACGCTTGCCGTTCAGTTGTCCGGAGCTCCCGGCGATTCCGACGGGGACGGCGCGGTCATCAACAACCTTCTGGGCGCTACGGGAAGCACGCTGAAAGTGGAAAACACCAGTGCGGACGGAGGCAACGCCGTTGTCATCCTCAACAACGAACGTCTGGAAACGGGCTTGCCTGCTCCTGATGATTACGCCGGTGCGGATTCCATCATGGGCGGAAACATCGTCGGGGAAAACGGAGTCACCTTCATCAAGCAAAACACGGGCAAGCTGACAGTCAACGGTTCTTTTGTGACGGACACCCTGCGCGTGGAAGGCGGTTCGCTCGCTCTTAACGGTGAAGGAAGCAACTTTAATCATGTGGAACTTGCCGGCGCAGCGGAAGGCGTTGTTCTGGACATCAACCGGAATACCGTCATGGGTGACCTGACGGACAGCGGCGAAGGCGCGGCCCTGAACATCGGCAGCGGAGCCTCCCTTTCCGTCAACGGCGCCAGCAGCCTTTCCTCCAGCACCATCCAGGGCAGCGGAACGCTTACCCTCCATGATGCGCTGGAACTTTCCGGAACGGCTTCCCTCCAGGGCGGCATTCTGCTCGATCTGGCGAAAGATGGTGGCTCCCAGGGAATACTGGACCTTGGTTCGACATCCGGCAGCACCGTTTCCGGAATCGGCGGAGAGGGCACTCTGAAGAGCGCTGGCGGCGTTTTGGCTGTCAATACCGGTAATTCGGGCAGCGGCTCCGTTTTCAGCGGTACGCTGGAAGGATGCGGGCAGCTTAATATTTCCGGCAATGCCGGGCAGACGTTTGAAAATGTCATGACCGCTGCCGGCAGCAGCTGGGCAGTTAATAACACGGGGCTCCTCAATATCCGGATGGGAGGCACGATGGACGACCCGAAAGCCAATACGGCGCTGACCCTCAGCAGTTTGACGCTGGGTGACGGTTCCAGTACGAATCTTGCCTTCAACACGGACTACGCCGGCCCCATCATCAGCGTGACCGGAAACATCAGCATCAGCCAGGGCGCGGAAATAACTCTCAGTTCCACTGGCGGGAACGAGCTGACTCTGGACGCAGACGGCAGTTACACGCTCATGCACGCGGACGGAGCCATTGATCTGGGAGGAAGCGACAGACTGGCTATCCTGCTGGATCCCTCCTCCTCCGCGTTCAAGAAATTTGAAAATGATGCGTACCTGGTGATGGAAAACGGCAACCTCGTTCTGATGGCCACGGCTTCCAGGGACAATAAATACGCCCGCCTTGCGGATACGTTTAATTCCGGGGCCGGGGCGGAACTGCTCTGGAACCTGCCCGGCGATCTCGCTGCGGATTCCATCCTCAAGAAGGTGGATGACGCCGTAGGTGCCCTGACGTCTTCCAACCCCTCGGAAGCGAAGCGCGCCATGGCGGCGGCGGCTGGGAGCACGGTCAACGCGCTTGGGACGGCGCAAAGGGACGCCCTGCGCGGCCAGATGGGCTGGATCAGGAACCGGACCACCCTCATGGGCGTCAACCCGGCCTACGTCAACGACGACCTCCCCCGCTTC
>PPYE01357913.1_pt1 | contig 18717 bp, 8 predicted proteins | sample 1559881 | NCBI WGS metagenome assembly PPYE01 (sample SAMN08240022, study PRJNA423297) | Human gut metagenome, whole genome shotgun sequencing project. | reverse complement strand
GGGTCATATAGAGAGAGAAGCTGATGCCTTTGCTCAGCATCTCGTCCATTCCTTCTACCATATCCTTGGCAGGGCGGGTTTCGTGGCGGGCTCCCCACTTGTCGAACCAGCCGCTCCAGAACTCTGAACACATCTTGGGAGCATTCGGACGAACCTCGCCGAGACGCTTAAACTGCTGGTCGATGTTGGCACCCGTACCGAAGTTCATGGTCCAAGTCAGGTCATCGAGACCATTGTTCAGGAAGTTGGATGACCAGTCGCATTGGAAGAGGCTTACCTTATCAAATCCGCTCTTGCGGACGATGTCGCGGATGGCACTTACGTATGGCTTGTCCTTACCGTAAGAACCATATTCGTTCTCCACCTGAACCATGATGATAGGACCACCATTCTGGATGGTGAGTGGAGCCAGCTGCTTGCCCACTTCCTTCTCGAAGATTTCTACTCGCTGCATGAAGTAAGGATCCTGCTCACGCAGACGGATATCCTTCTTCTTGAGGAGCCACCAAGGCAGACCACCCATTTCCCATTCTGCACAAACGTATGGACCCGGGCGAACGATGACATACATGCCGTTCTTCTGAGCGAGGCGGCAGAAAGCAGCCACATCGTTATTGCCAGTGAAGTCGAATTTGCCTTCCTCCTGCTCATGGATATTCCAGAACACATAGAGGCAGACGGTATTCATGCCAAGAGCCTTGCACATCTTGATGCGATGCTCCCAGTAGGCACGAGGAATACGAGGATAGTGTAACTCGGCAGCTTTAACCACGAAAGGTTTGCCATTGAGAAGGAATGTCTTGTCGCCGGTAGTGAAGGTGCCACCTTTTTGTGCCGCCATCATCTGAGCCGGTGCCAGTGCCAATAGTGAGGCAAAGGCTAATGTCTTGATTGAAGTTGTTACTGTCATTATACTTATTTTTTAGTATTCTTGATAAAACATTTGCAAAGATAACGGAAAATCTCCTTTATGAAGGATAAAAATCGTTCAATAAAGGGGATTTTTCGTTAAAAAGGGACTATTTCAATCATTTTTGCATAAAAGTCGTAATGCTTCGTGGAGCCAACTGCGTGGTTCCATCGCAACTTCCAATAGGCGCTAAACTCTCGGAAGAGATGTCACTGGTACGATACATCTGCCAGTTTTTCTGCTCATGATTATCGAGTTGGAAGTTGACAGGCTTCACATCCTCAGAATAGTTGATTGCCACAATCACCCATTTGCCGTTGGCATTCTGATAGGCAGAACACATTACTCCGTAAGGGTCGTTGTAGCCTTCCTCTATCTGCTTTCCGTCGGCAGAAGTTGTAGCGATATCGAAGCGCTGGGCACCTGGACGGATAAAGCGGGAATAGTTGCCGAGTGCCCACATCAACTTGGAATCTACTGCCCAGCCGCTCTTCCATCCATCCTTGCTGTATATGCGGATGAGTCCATCGCGGTAGTCACCGCCTGCAGAACGCCACCAGCTCCAGCTCTCGGCATTGGCATATACCAGGTCATGATGGATGACACGAGCCACATAGAGGGCTGTCTTCATCGAGAAGTCGTAAGGAGTTCCGCCGCCAATCTCCTCGTCGTTGCCCATGATGCAGAGTTCTGTTTGCCAGAACTTGATGTTCTTCTGCTTACATGCTTCCCTAATCTTCATTCTGATTTCTCTCATGTATGGGATAGGGGTATTGGTCCAGTAGCTATGAGCACCGATGAGAGGGAGGAGTTGCTTGGTCTTGCCCAGATAGGTCTGCGTACTGTCCTTGGTGAAGAAGGAGTTGATTTCGTAGCCTCGCTGCCAGTCGGCCATGTGGGTGCCAAGCATGCAGCGATAGTCGCTCGACTCATTGATGAGAATCTCGGTGTTGAGCTTGTTTTTTACCAATGCTTTGCTTACCTCCTTTGCCACCTTGGCAAACTCGCGGTTGGTGGCTGGGGTTCCTTCCTGCTTCGGTCCTGTCCAGTTCCAATGTCCATCCGGCTCGTTGATAGGGCTGATGTAGTTGAAGTGGATGCCATCGTGCTCTTCGATGCCTTTGAGAGATGTGGCGATGAACTTTCCGAATTTGCCGTAGCAATCATCCTTCAGATTGATGGTGCCGCCGCGCCCTGTGTTGGTTGCGAGTCCGTTCTTGGTATAGAACACGGGTGCTGAGTTGCAGAAGGCGAGGAAATAAGGCACACCTCTCTGCTTGGCGAGCTTGAGAAACTTGCGCTGTCCAGCCTGTTTGCTCCAGTCGTAGGTGCCGTCAGCATTGAGAAAGCATTGGGTTCTTGTGCCCGGCTGAATCTGCGAAGCCTCTCCCTGTTCCTCGCTTCCGGCTCCCAGATTGAATCGCCAGATAGACAAGCCGATGCCTTTAGGTTTGCCTAAGGCATCATTCTCGGTAGAGAAGAGCCAGTCGGCAATCTGCTCCTGCTGTTTCTCTGACCATAGACCGAGAAACTGCATACTCCATGCATCGCTGGCACCGAAGTGCTGGATGTGCTGCTCCGGGCTTTGGGTAAGGATGGTATAACGGGTTGTTCCTTCCTGTGCTGCCTGCATGTTGATGCTGGCGATGAGCAATGCAGATAAAGCACCGTATTTCATATAATTATGTGCCATAATAGAATTTTATGTTTGATGAGTTGTTCAAAAGCAGATGGATGCCCTTGCTGTTATTTTATCACGAATTTCTTTCCGTTTTGGATATAGATACCCTTGGCGAGTCCTTCTGTAGAATCTGCATGTTTGCGAACCAATTTGCCCTCGATGCTGTAGATGTCATTGCTACCGGCCTTATCTGCCTTGATATGGCTAATGCCAGTATTGATGGCATCTTCGAAATCAATCACGATGGTTACAACGCTCTTGGTTGGGATGGCAATCAGCTTATCCAGACTGAAACTGCTCTTGATGTGCTTCAGGTTTTCTTTCGCAGATGTGCGGTAAACGTTGATATCCTTGGCTGCCTTCTGTCCCTCAATGTTGATGCGTACACTGTTTTGTGATGCCATCATGTTTACATATACTAAAACGATTCGTTTGCCATCTGGAGAAAGATAGGCAGATCCCAGAAGCTTATTGAGATTTTCTTCCTTATTGGTGATATGGTCGATACGCTTGTAACCAGGGCGGATGAAACGGCTGTAGTTGCCGAGTACTGATGCCATATTGCCGTAGGTGAGATCGCAGTGGATAAGCTTACCCATATAGAGCGAGATGTCCATATAGCTGGCTGCATCGTAACTGGAAGGGAAACCTGCTGAAGTGGATGGCTCCTTATCGAGCATGCTCCATTCGGTTTGATATACATCGAGATTGTATTCCTGAGCCTTGTTCCATACGTTCTGACGGATGTCCTTCAGGTCGGCATTCGTGCCGAAGGTCCAGTAGCTATGACCAGCGATGGCTCTTTTCAGGTTTTTCAAGTCGCCGATGTAGGTGCTGCTGTTGCTGGTATTGAAGAAAGCCTCTATCTGGTTGTTGGCTCTCTTCTCGGTTCCGTCTTGATAGAGTGCCTTCCATTGGCAGGCTTCCGGCAGGAGTATCTGGGCAGAGAGTCCCTGGTCGGTAATGCTTTTGTCCAACTCTCGGGCGAGCTTGGCGATGCACTCGTTGGTCCATGGTGAACCTTCCTGACCTTCAGTCCAATCGTATTGTGGCTCGTTTACCGGATCAATGAGGGTTATGTTGTAGCCTTTGTCGGTGAAGTGTTTGGTTGTTGTCGTGAGGAATTTGGCAAAGTCGGCATAGTGATTGTCTGCGAGATTGCTTCCGCTCACACCCTTGTTGGCGCATGCCTTGCCGTTTTTGGTAAACTGTACTGGGGCTGAATTGGAGAAGAGCAGAAAATGATCTACTCCATATTTCTTGGCTTGCTGCATGAAGTATTGTTGACCTGCCGACTTGGTCCAGTCGTAGTTGCCATTGGCATCTAGATAGCAGTAGCCACGTCGGGTGATGTCTTCGATGCCGCTTTGGCTGCCTTGTTCTGCTGAACCGGCACCCAGGTTTACGCGCCACATTGAGAGACCGATGCCTTCTGGGTTACCATCGGCATCCATTTCCTGGCTGAAGAGCCATTTCGCCGATTTCTCTTTTTCTGCATCACTGAAATATTTGCCCACAAAATCGGCTGTCCAACAGTCGCTTGATCCGAAGTCTGCTATGGTCTGATAGCAGATGTTGGGGTTTACGGTGACCTTATATGATGATTGCGCATATAAGTTGGCAGTCATCATCAAGGCAGCTGTGAGGCTGAAGATGGATGTTTTTTTCATTTGCTGAGGCTTTATATATAATTAAGGTGTATGGATAACAATATTTTTATGAAAGAAAAGGGGGCAGGACAAGAGATTTGTCCTGCCCCTTTGATATTTTAGTTGTAACCTTCGTTCTGCTTGATGGTTCCGTTACTCATGGTAATTTCTGAGTTAGGGATGGCGAAGAGAAGGTCGCGAGGTGCCTGGAAGTTGATACCCTCGTTGCTGTTCTCCTGCTGGTTGGTGGTCTCGTATGGGTCGGTAGATTCCTCCATGTTGTACTTCACGAAAGTACCGTTAGGACCGAATACGTGTTCCATCATTGTCTTTCCATCATCCATCTTCCAGCGGCGCAGGTCGTCGAGGCGGGTCCCCTCAAGTGCCAGCTCCAGACGGCGCTCGGTGCGGATAGCATCACGAAGGGCTGTACCTGTGGCGGTAACTTCTGGAAGTTGAACACGCTGACGTACCTTGTTGAGTGCCCACTGTGCCTCACTGTCGTGATTGAGAGCATTCTCTGTCTCTGCATACATCAGCAATACCTCTGCATAGCGGAGCAAGCGGATGTTCAATGGATTGTGAGGTGCATCGTATGGACTAGGGCGCCTGTTCACTGGGATGAAGAGCTTCATGTTGCAACGGCCAGACTTATGCTTGCTGGCTGAAATCACGTATGGGTTGTCCTCATTCCATGTTGGGTCACCAGGAACTTCTGTCTGTCCATCGTGAAGGATGGTATAGCGAAGTCGAATCTCGTCTCCTGCATCCTTGAAAGCCTTTTCCAGGTTGCTGGTAGGAAGACCCCATGCCCAACCAGCGTCGTCACGTGAACCAACCAAGACAGAGTAGCGCTCACCCAGAGAATACTGGGTATCATCACTGGTCTGAATCTCGAAGAGACTCTCCTTGCCATTGTTGTAGTCGATGTTCCAAACCTGGCTAAAGTCATCCATCAGTTCATATTCCGGTGTTCCGCTGGCATGAGAGCCACGGCAGGTGAGTTCCTGCAGGATAGGCTCAGCTTCAGCATACTTACCCTGGTAGAGATATGCCTTTGCCAACATACCCTTGGCAGCACCGCTGGTAGCACGACCGATGTCGTTGGCAGATAGCTCTGCCTTCTTTGGAAGATCGGCGAGGGCATCCTTGAAGTCCTGCTCAATCTGAGCGTAGGTTTCTGCGCTGGTAGCTCGGGTGATACCCTGAACCTCAGAAGGCATCTTGAGTGACATTACCAATGGTACACCGCCAAAGTTCTTCACCAGTTCGAAGTAGTAGAAACCGCGGAGGAACTTAGCCTCGGCAATCAGTCGCTTCTGATACTTCTCGTCGTTGAATTTCAGTTGTGCAATCTTTTCGATGGCGATGTTGCACTGGGTGATACCCTTGTAGCGATACTGCCAGAAGTTCTGTACAGCATTACCCAAGTCGATGGTGTTGCCGGTAAACATGGCTGCTGCTCTATATTCACCCGGGTCCTGTGTGGTGTTACCCATCCAGCAATCATCGGTGGTAATGTTGCAGAGGTTGTAGAATTTGTAAATCTGCCACCAGTCATCACATGCGATGAAGTTGTAGCAACCGGTAATCTGCTTTTCACATTCTTCCTCGGTGGTGAAGTAGTTCTCCATATCCTGCTGACCGCGGATAGGCTCCTCAAGGAAGTCGGAGCAAGATGTCAAGCCCATAGTCAAGGCAGAAGCCAAGGTCAAACCTATGATATATCTTTTCATAATCTTGTTTCTTATTTTAATGATTACATATATTATAATAATGTATATTCCCTGCGATTAGAAGCTCATGTTCAAACCGAAGAGGAAGGTACGTGGGTTAGGATAACCTGTGTAGTCGATACCTGCCTCTGTTACACTTTTACCCATTGATGCTGCTTCTGGATCTGCACCAGAGTAGTTGGTGATGGTAAAGAGGTTCTGAGCTGAGAATGACAAACGCAAGTTCAGCTTGTTGTTGAACCACTGCTTAGGCAAGGTGTAACCAATCTGGAGCAACTTGCAGCGGAAGTAAGAACCATCCTCTACGAAGAAGTCGCTTACTCGCTTGTAGTTCATGTTGGAATCGTTGACAGAGAGGCGAGGGTATTCTGCACCTGTGTTGTCGGTTCTCCAGGTCTTGTCGTAAGTGCCGGCATATACATTCTGACCGTCGGTTCCTGCATAGCGACCGATGTTCTTGTTGAAGATGTCGTTACCGAAGGTTCCGTAGAAGTTGGCTACGAGGTCGAAGCCCTTGTATGCCGCATTCAGGTTCAAACCTACCATGAGGTCTGGGAATGGATTACCGATATGAGTCTTATCGTTGCTGTCGATAACGCCATCATTATTCAAATCCACGAAGCGGAGGTCACCTGGCTTGGCATTTGGCTGCAATGACTCGCCATGCTCGTTGGTGTATGACTTCACTTCTGTCTCGTTCTGGAAGATACCTGCTGTCTTGTAACCCCAGAACTGGCTGAGAGATTCGCCCTCGGCATTGCGAACGATGTAGTCGCCACTGAATCCACCTGTCCAGATGTAGTCACCATTCAGTTTCACTGCCTTGTTCTTCACCTGAGAAAGATTCAGACCTACGCCGTAGGTGAAGTCCTGGATTTGGTCGTTCCAGTTGATACCAAGTTCCCAACCAGATGCCTTCATTTTACCTACGTTCTCCCACATCTGTCCGTTCCACATTGGGTAACCGAGGATGAGGAGGTTGTCTTTCTTCATCAGCATATCGTGAGATGTCTTCTCGAAGTAATCCGCTGTAATCTTCAGGCGGCTCTGGAGAAGAGCAAGGTCAAGCCCCACGTTCCAGTCCTCCACGGTTTCCCACTTCAGGTTAGTGTTTCCGATACCGCTCACAGTAGAACCGATGATGCGGTTTGGAGTTCCACCGAATACATAGGTTGTTGTACCGATAGAGCTGAGATATGCCGAGTTGTCGATGTTCTGGTTACCAACCTTACCCCAACCAGCACGGATCTTGATGTCATCAAACACCTTCTGGTTCTTCATGAACTCCTCGCCGGTAAGGCGATAAGCTCCAGATACAGATGGGAAGGTAGCCCATTTGTTGTCCTTGGAGAACTTGGAAGAACCATCCACACGGATAGATGCTGTGAGGTAGTACTTCTCTGCGTAGTTGTACATTACACGTCCCAGGTAAGATACCAGCGAAGTAAAGCTGTCGGTACCCGTAGCTGCCGGGTTCTTGGTTCCTGAACTAGGGTAGCGCAGAGACTCATCATTATTTGGAATGTTCTCTGAGTAAGCATTAGCCCAGTAGTCCTGGAAGCGCTCCATAGTGTAACCACCCATCAAGTTGATGTTGTGTTTCTTGTTGATGGTTGTCATGTAGTTCACGGTGTTGGTCCAGTTCCAGTCCACCCAGTTCTCCATCTTTCTGGTAGCATTGTTGTTCTGGTTCTGCTCCAGGTTGTCGATGAAGAAGTTAACGTTGAACGAATCGGTTCTGCGGAAGCGGGCGTTCAAGCCGAATGCTGATTTGATGGTCAATCCCTTGATTGGGGTGAGACTTACGTATGGAGTGGCAAGCAATCCATATTCGCTAGCACCAGAGTCCATACGTGCCATAGAAGCCACTGGGTTCCATTCCTGGTTGTTGTGCGAACGGTCATAGTTGCTGTATGGATTGCTGGTCCATTCGCTTTTTGGTCGCATCACTGGAGTAGTTGGATCCATCGCCATGATGGCACTCATCAGTCCTGGGGTGTCATCCCACTGCTCGTAGCGAGGAGTGAAGTCAACACCAGCCTTGACAATCTTATTGAAATTGTATTCGGTAGAGAAACGTGCAGAGAGTTTCTGCCACTGACCTACCTTGTACTGAGAGTCCTGCTTGTAGTACCCGATGCTTCCAGAGTAGATCATCTTGTCGTTACCGCCAGAGAAAGAGATGTCGTAGTTCTGCTGTACGGCTACATCGTTGATACATTCTTTCCACCAGTCTGTATAGGTATCAGCGCTTCCCTTGAAAGGAGAAACGTTGCCATCATTGGTATAACGAGCATCAAACACTTTCTTGTATTCCTGAGAGTCTGCCATATTCTGCTTCTTCAATGTTTGGAGACCTACGGTGGCTGTGACATTGAATTTGGCATCTCCCTTCTTGCCTTTTTTGGTGGTGATCAAAATCACACCATTCGAAGCACGGGTACCATAGATAGCTGATGCAGAGGCATCCTTCAATACCTGCATGCTCTCAATGTCGTTCTGGTTGAGGAAGTTGATGTTGGTACCTACAGGCATACCATCTACAACGTAGAGAGGATCAGAACCATTCACGGTAGTGACACCACGGATGATGACACGAGGAGAAGCACCAGGACCACCGGCGCCACTGATCTGTACACCGTTCACCTGACCCTGAAGGGCGTTCATCACGTTACCGGTAGAGAGCTTTTCCAGCTTGTCGCCCTTGATGGCTGAGATAGAACTGGTGAGGTCGCCCTTCTTTACCTGACCATAACCGATGACAACCACCTCGTTCAAGTCGTTGGCATCGTCCTTCAGCACAAAGTTGATCTGTGAACGGTTGCCAACCTTTTCTTCCTGGTTTGCCATACCTACGTATGAGATAACAAGGGTAGCGTTCTTGTCGGCATCGATGGTATAATGACCATCCAGGTCGGTAACAGCACCTCTGTTGCTACCTTTCACCTTGATGTATGCTCCAATAACTGGTTCGTTGTTGCTGTCCACGACATTACCCGTCACTTTCACGCTCTGAGCGTTCATATTGAGGGCGAAACTGGTTGCCATGGCTGCTATGATATATTTCTTGTTCATATTACAATGTTTCTAATATTCTAGATGACTGTTCTTTCACACGTGTTATACTATTTGATAGGGATGATGCGAGAACGCAAGAGAGCGTAGTCGAACTCGAAGAGGTACTTTCCTGTAGCAGGAACCTTTACCGCTTTCATGTTGTCACCGCCGTTGAGCTTGTTGGCCTCGTTCTCATCCGAACCATCGAAGCGCCAGTAAGGCTCTGGCCACCAACCCCACCAGTGAGTCTGGCTGATGGTGAATTCAATTTCATCACCTGCCTTGAGGTTCATTTCGCGATAGAGGCGATATGGGTTGTTCTCGTCCTGATTCAAGATGAATGCACCTGCGTTCTGATTGGTTGTCCATTCGCCGGCTCCCTCTGGCAAGTAACCCTTACCTGCTAGACAAATCTGTGCAGGCTGTGCGCCAGAACCGTCGTTGAAGTCAATCGTGGTAGAACCGTTGAGGGTCATCTTCTTGGTTGTAGGAGTATATTCCTCTACCTTGTATTCACCTGTGATGATATTGAAGTTGATTTCGTAGTAACCCACCTTTTCCAAGATGATAGGCTTTGCATCGCTAGCCTTGCGGGTGAGCAAACCTGTCTTCTCGTCAACACCGAAGCAGAGAGGAACGAAATCAGTCTTCTGTGGAATGAAGCGTATGCCTGTGCCTGGCTTCTGGTTGTAGTAGCGGGCACGATACTGGAATTCGCCTACGTGATCAACCAGCATTGGTACACCATAAACATCGCTTGTCAGTTCTGCTGCTGAGTTGACATCTGCAAGATACATCTTCTCAAAGTCAACCAAGTCGCTGACGATGATGGTGCTCTTCTGCTCGGTCATGTTGTCCATACTGTCATACACCTTGATGCTCATCTCGTAATCGGCATCTTCTGATGGGAATGTATATTCCTCGCTGTATTCGTACTCGGTACCAGAGAGTGTTACCTCGTCGTGCTTGTTGATGCCAGGAATATCAATGACCAACTTCTTCAACGACTTGTTGTCGGATACGGCAACATTGAGCAGGAATATTGGGTCTTCCTTCATCACGTTCACCTTATTAGATGGTGCTACTGTGAATACCGGGAAGGTAAAGTCGCCGTCACCCTTGATGGTGATGTTGGCTGTTGATACTTTTCCCACCACGTCTTCAACGGTCACTTCCAATGGAAAGCTGGAGTTGTCGGTCCAGTCGTCTGCAGGAGTATAAGCATAGTCAAGGTTATACTCATGGAGCAGGGAATCTTTGTAGATGTCGAGCAGGTTGATGGTCTTGTCGAGGAGCATTCCCTCGTTCTTGAGTCGGATAGACTTGATACCGTCGGCATCGCTAATCTTACCTGTGATGTTGAAGGTACGTCCTGGTTCTGCATGAATCAGGTCTGATGTTAATGAAATCGTTGGATTCTGACCATCCACTGTAGGATAATCATCATCGTTACTGCATGCCTGGAATGTGAATCCACCCAAAGCAATTGCAGCCCATAAAAGGACATTCTTTAGATTAAATGGTTGATGTGCCATAAGACATTCTTTTTAGTTATTTATATTTGTTGTTTTGTTTATTATGCGTTAGTTGAGTAACTTTGTGTTAGTTGAACAACTTGCGTGTTGTTTATTCGGTTGCAAATGTACGGCGATTATTAGGAATTAATGGAGAAAAATCATTCAAAAGGGGGCATAAATCGTGCAGTGAAGGATTTGTGCCTCTGTTTTTCTCGTTTTTTTGCTTGTTTTTGCCCGATTTTTGGCGTTTTTTTGTTAATTTTGCAGCAAATTGAAAATTAAAAACCATATACCTTCGATGAATATGATAGAAATAAAAAAGACACTTTGGGTGGTCTTCATCTGTTTGATGGGGCATATTGTTGCCTTGGCTCAGAAGTATCAGGTAAGACCATTGGACTTGGAGCAGGGCTTATCGTGCAATTATGTTGTAAGCATAGCGCAAGATAAATATGGCTTTCTTTGGTTTGCTACCGAAGAAGGATTGAATCGGTTTGATGGTAATAGCTTCTTTACCTATTACAAGCAAAGAGACAGAAAGGGCATATCCAGTAGTGAGTTGAACTGTGTGATTGATGATGCCAAGAAACCTGTTGTCTGGATTGGAACCAAGAATGATGGTCTCAATTCCTTTAACTATCAAACAGAAGAATGGCATAGCTATAAGCATGACGGCAAGAATCCTTCCAGCATCGCAACGAATGATATTACGCATATCACACCCTCTGCCAATGGTAAACTCTGGATTACCACCTATTGGAAAGGTGTAGAACTGTTTGATCCCGAAACCGGCAGGTTTGTGCATTTTGATAAAGATAGAGTGCAAGGTTTGCCTGATAACCAATTGTGGTGTGTGCTCGATTTGGGAAATGGCAATCTTTTGGTGGGACATGTCAAGAGTGGATTATCCATCATGGATACCCAACATTTAACTGCCCGGAATTTTAAGCACAACGCCCAAGACATCTACTCTATTTCGGGTAATGAGGTAATTTGTCTGTATCGCGACAAAAAAGGAACGATATGGATCGGTACTAATATGGGTATAGATATTTACGACCCACTTAGCCAGCGATTTCTGCATGTGGCGGATCAAACCATCAAGAATCATCGTATTTTTGATTTCTGTGAATTGCCGAATGGTAATATGCTTGTAGCAACCGAGCAGATGGGTATAGCTGTATTGGATGTTGCCAACAAATCATTTACTGCAAGTACTCAAATTCCATGTTCTTTCATCAGCGAGGGGTTGGAAGAATTTAATCTTACGGGTAATAGTGTGCGAAGCCTATTGCTAGATAAATATAATAATGTATGGGCAGGATTTTATGGTAGCGGCATCAATTTCCTGACTCAATCTGTTGCACCATTCAGTACCATTCGGGCTGGTGTTCCTGATCAGCTGGAACGACTTACGGAGAAATCTGTGATGGGATTGGTTTTCGATAAGAATGGGCAGCTATGGGTAGGTACTGATGGTAAAGGACTGAATGTCTTCTCGCCAGAAAAAAAACGATTGGCTACCTATGAACATGAAGGTGGCAGTATCGTGGCAGCTGCAACTCGAGATAGCAATGGTAATTTGTGGTTTGGATCTTTCTTTCAGGGTGCTACCGTAAAGATGGCGGGGGGGGGAGGTTTCCGCAAGGTTTTGCCAGATGCGCATGAAGATGTCAGATGTTTCTATGAAGATGACAAGCAGCAGATGTGGATAGGTACCGCTCATGGCATCTATGTGGTTGATATCAAGCGGATGAAGGTGGTAAATAATTATCATCTTGGCAATGATATGGTACGTGCCATCTGTATGGATGCACAGCATAGAGTCTGGGTGGGCTATTTCGGCATTGGCATTGAGGTGTTTTCGCCTCAAATGAAGCGGATCAAGGCGTTTAATTCAACTAAGGGTGAAAAAGAATATATTCCTTCCAACGCAGTGAATCAACTGATGCGTGATTCCCAAGGTCGTATTTGGGCAGCTACCAACGAGGGAGCCATCTGCTTTGATGTAAAGCATCAGGATAGACACGTGATTTATGACCAGAGACAGGGAATGAGCAATATCCATGTGCGTGCCATTATAGAAGATGAGATGCACAACATTTGGATGAGCACCAATCGTGGTATCAGTTGCTTAAAGGCAGGACAAGCTGGTAGGTTTATCAATTTTAATGAGAAAGATAATGTCGTTAAGGCTAATTTTAACGATGGCAGTGTGGCTCGTTCCGAGCAAGGTGTTATCTATTTTGGTTCGGCTCAGGGATTATGCTGTTTCCTGCCAAGACAAGTCTTGTCTGTCAACCGAGCGCCTAAAACGATTATAACTTCGTTGCGGCTGATTCGTGGAATAGAGCAGACTGATAGTGTCATCAATCTTGCCATACGCAACCATATCTCGTTGGCGTATGATGAAAATTCCTTTGCGATAAATTTTACCGTGAAGAACTTTGCCATGGAGAACTATGTGGAGTATAGCTATATGCTTTCTGGTTTGCAGAATGATTGGATTACAGCACAGAATGGAACCATTACTTTACGTGATATTCCATCAGGAACCTATCAGTTGCAGGTACGAGCTCGCTTTCATAACCAGCCATGGTCTTCTGAAATAGCCGAGTTTACCATCATCGTTCGGCCTCCGTTCTGGCTTTCATGGTGGGCTAAGTTGTGCTATACCTTATTCGTTTTGGCGATAGTGTATCTGGCTTTGAGAATATATCAGCGTCATCTCCGCTTGAAATTCGAGTTGAAAGCAGAAAAGGTGAACCATGAGAAGGAACAGAAACTCAACGAGGAACGCCTGCGCTTCTTTACTAATATCACTCACGAACTTCGCACGCCACTTACGCTGATTCTCGGTCCGCTCGATGACATCTCGCATTCGTCGGATATTACAAAGGCCGTGAAGCATAAGCTGGCGGTGATATATCAGAGTGCGGTGAGATTGAACGAACTGATTACGCAGATATTGGAATTCAGAAAGACGGAGACCGACAACCGTCAGCTTCGTGTAGTGAAGGCAAACGTGGTGGATGCCGTGCATGAGGTTTCTTTGAAGTACGAGGAATTGGCACAGAAGCCTGACGTAGCCATCAAGTTTGTGGCTCCAGAGAATCCGATTATGATGTATATCGACAAGGAGGTCATCGCCATTATCTTGGATAATCTGGTATCGAATGCCATCAAATATACCGATCAGGGTAATATTGATATCAGTGTGGAGCGTCGTCGCAGCGGGGAACGTCATCTGGTAGATATCACGGTGAGTGATACGGGCCATGGCATCTCTGCAACGGCATTGCCGCATATTTTCGATCGCTATTATCAGGAGAATGGACCCCATCAGGCTTCCGGCACAGGTATCGGTCTCTCGCTGGTCAAGAAGTTGGTGACCCTGCATCATGGTGAAGTGAAGGTAGAAAGCAATCTGGAGCAGGGTACCAGTTTCATCGTCACTCTGGATGAGAATGAAATTTATCCCGATGCCTTGCGAGGTGATGAGAATGCTTCTGCTAAATTGCAGGGTAATGATACTGCATCTGGTGTCCTCAATTTGGAGGAAGCTGTGCTCAGTGTGGAGAATGGCAAACCGTTGCTCCTCGTGGTAGAGGACAATAGGGAGATACTCGACTATGTGGCAGAATCGTTTATTGACGAGTTTGATGTGTTGAAGGCTGGTGATGGTCGGGAAGGATTGGCTTTGGCATTGAATAAGGTGCCTGATGTAATCATTTCAGATGTCATGATGCCAAATATGGATGGCAATGCCATGTGCAGGGCCTTGAAGAAAGATATACGCACGAGTCATATTCCTATCATTCTTCTTACGGCGAAGGATTCTTTCGAAGCCAAGGAGAAGGGCTATGATTCGGGTGCCGATTCGTATATCACCAAACCTTTCACGCATTTGCTCTTGCGTAGCCGAATCCTTAACCTCTTGCAGCAGCGTCGGCGTGACAAGATGCTGATACAGGAATCGAAGGAAACCAATTTGGCACGGAAGAAAGAACAGTTGAGGGAATCGCTCAATAAGGTAGATCAGGAATTCTTTGACAAGTTGAATAAGCTGATAGAAGAGAATATCAGTGGTGATGTGGATGTTAACTTGATTGCCAGTAACTTGGCGGTAAGTACCAGTACGCTCTATCGCAAGATGAAGGCGCTCACGGGTATATCTACCAACGAATATATCCGCAAGTATAAGATGCAGTATGCCGAGCATTTGCTTCTGGAGGGTAAGTATAGCATCAGTGAGATCTCCTTTATGGTAGGTATGAATAGCGTGGCTTATTTCCGTCGGTGTTTCAAGGCTGAATATGGGGAGATTCCTTCTGAATATCTCAAAAAATTGCAGAAAATGTAATATTGGTATAATAAACATTAAATTAAAGTGAGCGTCATAACGCTCACTTTTTATTTGGTTATTTGAATGTTTTTTATTACCTTTGCACGAAATTTTGAAATTATGAAAAAAATGAAGCATATTAACAGCAATCACCTCGACTTTATGAAGAAAAGGTGTTTCGGAAGCTTAGGAGAACTCCTAAGCGAGCTGTGGTATGCTATAATTATTAACAATCGGTCGAGATGCCAGGTATCTGCGACCAAGTATCAACTTAATGCCATATCAACAACCAGAAAGTAAACACAACCTTACCCGCCCCCACACCTTACGATAGTAGGCGCTCGGCAGTCTCCAGCGGCTTACGCTAAAAACGTTAGCGCAAACACACGTCCTCTACTAAAATGAGGCGGAAACAGTTAACAATCAACATAAAAACAATAAAAGAAGATGAAACTTTTTTTCTATAGAAAATTTATTCGCTTCGTAATAAAGCACTTTACCATCGTTATCAACAATACCATACAGATGAATGGTGGACAATATATCGAACACATGAACAACTATCAGGGAAAGGAGGATGAGAGATGTCTGGACAAAGAATGATCATCATGAACGCTGGTAGCTCGTACTTCGAGCATGTGGAAAACTATTATGGCAGCAATGCCTGTGAGCAAAACTCATGCAGAAATGCTGAGATGCCGGCTGAGCTGAAAACGGAAAAGGCTCAGAGGATAAAGAACAACCTGATAGAGATAGGCTTGGTAACCGAAAATTTCATGCCCTCAGGACTGTCATCATCCGAAGCTGCCATCCTTGCCAACCAGATAGGTACAGAGTTGAAAATCGATAATATATGGAGCGTATTCGGCAATTATTGGGGTCCTAATCCGAACTCGATGAGAGCCGCCTACAACCGAGGAATGGATCAGAAGAAAACGATTCCCTTCCTCGAAAAAGTGATGCCTGCTATCAGAGGCTAATCTGGCAGGTAGTACTAGTACGCGTACATAGTACGTACTAGGTAGAAGCGAGAAATTTCCCTTACCTTTGCCCCCGGAATTCAGAACCAATGCGGTCTGAGTTTCGGGGGCTTTTGTGTATCTGCACATCAACCATGGTGGGAGCCCCCAATCTTCTAAATTATTTAATGATGGAAGTGAAAGCGTATGTGTTCAGTCCTCCTCCTTACAGACGGCTGAGAGTGGTGAAAACGGAAGAGGGGATTACCCCACAAACCAATCTTTTATTAACGAAATAACATGACAGAAACACAACATGTAATTGCACTGAACCCTTATCGCAAGGGCAATAAGGGGAAGGTGTTTTCAAACAGTATGGCGGTGTATGACAAGGTGATTGCATCGCCGGAAATCAGGAAGATGATTCAGCAGATTAGGGGCGAACTGCCTATCCCGAAGGTGAATGCCAACGATAAGGAGGCGGTGAAGAAGGCGCAGGACAGACTGAAGAGCGAACTGCCTTTCTTCTGTCCCCACTACGGCATCTTCAAGAACAACGTGCGCAGACAGGAGAATGCCCAGCCCGAGAGCTTCATGTTCCAGACTATCATCGACGTGGATGACAGGGAGTATGTAGACAAGGCTATCGAGAAGGCAAGGGAGCTGAACTGCTCTGACAGCATCTGGAACGGCTCGCTGCTGCACCTCTGCTACAGTGCCCGGAAGAAGCTGCACATCGGTATCAGACTGCCGGTGGGAATGACCATCGAGGAGACGCAGAAGGCGTATTGCGAGGCGCTGGGGGTGCCGTATGACGAGAGCTGCATCACACCCGAGAGAATGATTTATCTCACCGATAAGGACTCGGAAATCTACAGGTCGAAAATGTGGTGCGCCGTGCTGAGCGAGAAGGAGATTCTGATGCGAAGGCAGGCGTATCTGGACCGCGGACTGACCGTGGACGGAAGAAGTGGAAAAGTTAATAGTTTACAGTTTAAAGTTAATAGCAATGGAAAGAATAATGAAAATAATAGACTATCGGGCAACGACGGCAATCCTGCTGTTTCTGCTGGCTCTGCTGTTCAGCCTGCCCAATCTGGTGATAGCCATGGTACTGATGCTCCTCATATCGGGCATTCTGGAGGCAATCAGGATGCTGGCAGATTGGAAGCCAGGGAGAAGAATCTGATTGCGTTTGACCTCTTTACGCAGGCTGCCGGACTCGGGGGTATGGAGATTGATACCGTGGGGTCGAGACACTCTTCGCTGCTGGCTATCATGAGCGCCGGTGCTTCGAGGGTGATGGAGGAAGAGGAACTGATGAAGGTGGTGAGGGTGAAAATGCCGAGCTACTATCAGGAGAACGACTGCCATCAGCTGATTCACGACTTCTATGCGAAATATGCTGACAATACGAAGCCGATGTCGAGGGAAGTGATGAGGGTGAATGCGATGGCGGAGCAGAAGGCCAGCCAGCAAGTTAATAGTTTACAGTTGAAAGTTGATAGGGCTAAGCAACAAGTTAATAGTTTACAGTTAACAGGTAATAGGGCTGATGAGGATTATCCTGACCCGCCGGAGATGCCGAAGAAACTGCCGAAGCTGGTGGAGCTGCTGATATCGAGGACACCGGAAATTTACAAGCCGGCTGTGGCGCACGCTATCTTCCCGCCGCTGGCTACGCATCTCTGGAAGACGAGGTTCCGGTATATTGACAACGTGGAGCACGAGGCGAGACTGATGACGCTGCTGCTTGCGGGTACCGGAGCGGGTAAGAGCAGCGTGAACAGGCCTATCGATTTCATTATGGAGGATATCAGGCTGAGGGATGCTGAAAACCTGAAGCGCGAAAAGGCGTGGAAGGATGAGATGCTGCGCAAGGGTGCCAACAAGGATAAGCGCAAGAGACCTGAAAACCTGATTATTCAGGAGATTGATGCGGATATGACGAACCCGGCTTTCGTGATGAGAACGGCTGAAGCGCAGGAACATTTCCTCTATACTTCGCTCAATGAGCTAGACCAGTTTGATGCGCTCAAGGGCAGCGGAAGTCAGCAGTTCCGCATCATGTGTCTGGCAGCAGACCCAGGTAATAAATACGGACAAACTCGCGTGGGAACGATGAGTGTAACGGAGCGTGTTACCATCCGGTTCAACTGGAATGCATCTACCACCATCCAGAAGGGTCAGCGTTACTTCTCTAAGGTTCTTACCGATGGTCCTATCAGCCGTATCAACTTCTGTACCATCCCCGAAAGGGAAATCGGCGAAGATATGCCTGTTTACGGAACTTATGATGAATCGTACCGTGAGGCGCTACGGCCTTACATCGAAAATCTGAACAAAGTAACGGGCTTGATTGAGTGTAAGGAGGCGTTTCAGCTTGCCCTCAAACTGAAGGACGAGAATGCTGAGTTTGCCCGGCTGTCGCAGGACAGGACGTTTGAGAATCTCTCGTTCCGTGCCAACGTCATCGCTTACCTGAAGGCGTGCGTGCTGTATGTAGCCAATGGTTGCAAGTGGGAGCCGGAGATTGACGAGTTTATCCGCTGGAGCGAGCAGTATGACCTGTACTGCAAGATGCGGTTCTTCGGCGACATGATTGCGAAGGAGAACTTTACGGCGCAGAGGAGTTCGAAGCGTGGGCCTCAGAATCTTTTACAGATACTGCCCGATAGCTTTACGGCTGCGCAGTTGCTTGCCATCCGGCTGGAGCATGGTTTGGATGCGAAGGGTACCGATATGATGATCAGGCAGTGGCTGCACCGGAATTACATCAGGCGGGCGTATCAGTATACGGGCAAGCGTGACAGTTGTGACAGTTGTGACAGTTTTGAGAAGCTTAAGTACCGCCACGACGGTA
>PPYE01559810.1_pt1 | contig 18719 bp, 10 predicted proteins | sample 1559881 | NCBI WGS metagenome assembly PPYE01 (sample SAMN08240022, study PRJNA423297) | Human gut metagenome, whole genome shotgun sequencing project. | reverse complement strand
AACGTAGTGGTGCCAATCCCAAGAGGTTGGCATATAGGGGTTCAGATTTCGGAAATCTTCTGTTTTGTAAATCGATTTCAAGTTTTTTGTGTTTTCATGTCCCATTTCTATTACAGATATGAAAATGGCTGAAAACCTTGCTGTGTCAAGGTTTTCAGCCATAAAACACCCCCACCTAATCCGTCAGTCTCATACAAACTATTCAGATTAGGCGGGGGGCGTTCAAATCATTGAAGTGTAGTAGCCCACAAAATCTATATCCCATCTATTTGTTTTCATCTGCACTAGCTTTTCTTATCTTAACTAGATCGCTTAATCAACAGCTGCCTAGCTGAAAGGATGCTATATAATGTCTTCTCGTAGCAAAAATCCGAGAGGAGACCCTCTGTTTACAAGAAAGTCCAAGACATTTAAAACCTTGTGCTTACGCAGGGCATCCGATTTGAAGAGGTACAGCCGCTTTTGAACATAACGGTACATATACTCTTCCATATAGTAGATAGTGTTTGTGGGAAGAGCGGTTTGACGCAGCTGGGGGTTGTTGGATATAATGTCGCTGAGCCATTCCACGCCGTCTTCAAAGAACACTTGGGAACCGATGCTGTTCAATACCCGACCGACAGAGTACAAAATTGCCGGATGTGCTCCCGTCCTATTTACTGCCGTTTTATAAAAGACCGCACAGTCCTCCCGGAGGGAGTGCCAGGTTGTGATGCCTTCTCTCCATTCAGGTCCTGCCAAAAGATACTCCGTCAGGACATTTCCTATTCCAAAACTGATGGCCCGATCCTCATCCATCTGTTGCTCGAATTCGGGGGCCCGTTCGAAGGCAGAGAAGATGTAGTTTTTCAGCAAATCCCAAAATCCCCAAAAGGCGCTATACCTAGGTTTAATATCTTCGGCCTGGATAACATCCCGCAAAAAGCGGGTGAATTCCTTGCCGTATTTCACGTGCTTCACCAAATGGTCCAGAAAGATGCTCTGCTGCTCCGCAGATAGGCCCAGAACATAGTCGCCGAGCCACTGTGTATATGCGTACTCTCCTTCGTAGTCCTGATAGCCGTCTCTGTCCGTGTCCTCAGGTCCGAGCAATGTACCCCAGACCCGGTCCCCGATTTTTAATACGAAAACGAAGGAGCCTTCTACATTACCGGACGGAATCATCCGCTGCAGGGCAATCAGTTGGTGAACCTCAAGGCCGCTCAAAGGGATGTCTTCTAAATCGGAGACCTCCTCTTGAAACAGCGCCTGGATTTCTTGACTGTGCTGCTCAAAAAAGGTCCTTGTAGAAATGCCGTTGTAGCAAAGGACTTGGGAGAAATATCGGGGTGCGAGCACCGCATAGGTATGCATTAGCTTTCGGGCCACATTGGGGGCGGAGGGCCAAAGGATGGAGGCCACACTGTTCAGCGCTTCATTCTGTTTGCCGTTATACATCACAAGGGCCAGCAGCATGAAAAGTGGAGAAGACCAATCGGCGATGAAGTCGTCACTGGAAACCAGACTTGCCACTGCGGAGATAACTCCATTCAACTCATAGGGACCTAGATGGCAATCTCGATTCAAAAAGTTCAGACAGGTCGCCAGAAGTACCTCGGTGCAAAAGGCAAGCGTTGTCTCATTTATAGCCGTCCGTCGCTCCCGTAAAAGGACTGCACAGGCATTTACGGCACTGGAAATGTCGTGGGAGTCCGCTTCCCCCTCCTCCAGAATCTGATAGATCTCATTTACCACTGGCTCGATACCGCCCTCAAACTGTGGGTACTGTTGGGCAGCTTCCTGATTGCCTCGAAGTTTTGCATCTGCCCAAAGCATTAGCGGTACATGCCGCATAAAGTCCTCATAATTGCGTTGGGCCTGTTCGCTGAGGGCTGTGAGATTTTCCGGCATATCTGGCACCACAGAGATCATCACTCTGTCCTGGGACACCTTCTGGCTACTAATCTGACGCCTTCGAAGGTCGCTCCGATAGTACGCAAACTGATATACCTCCTCCCAGGAATCGATGCTCTGGGTTGCCTCGTCAAATGCGGCATACAGCTGTGTCTTTCTCTCTTCCAGCTCATTCTCAGACAGAATGCCTTTTTCAATCTGGTAGTCCACCAAAACTTGTTCAAATTGCTTTTTTCGGAAGGGTAGTGCATTGGTCTCCATCCGCTCATGGTCGAACCAGCGATGAGATGCCAGCGTTCCTTTCAGAAAATCGGCACTGTGCTCCGCCTGCAGTCGGGCGATGTCGAAGACAAAGGCCTCCTTGGTCTTCAACAGAATACAGCTGATGGGAAAGAGCTTATCTGGATAGGCAATCACCACACTCAGTACCACGGCAGTAATGGCTGCGCTTGCGGATTTCCTCAGCAGATACTCACAGAACTGGCATATGGTTTTCTCCTCGGTAAACTCGGCCAAATCCAGTAGCCATTTTTCCAGTGCCATCAACACGCTCTCCAACAACTTGGGGGCTACATGAGTACCTCGGTACATCTTCCACAGTCTGTCGCTGCACACCTGTCGCTGTACCGTGCCGTCAGTGAAATGGATTTCAATCTGAGAACATTCAGAATACTCTGTTGCCAATTTGGAAGAACTGTAGCAGTTTGTGGCGTAGTTCATGATCCGCAGGATCGTGTTCAACGCCCGGATTGGTGCCTCCTGTAATAGGAAAAACAGCGGAGTTTGAAGGGCGCTTTCCGCCTTGTATTTCATATCCAAGCTGTGGGACAGGCCGAAATAGTACTCCATGCTGTCATGAGAATAGTCATTATGTTCTCGTTGAGAAGAGTCGCACCAATAACGCTCCGCAAGACTGAGTACCTGCTCCGGAATTGCCTGGCAAACTCTTCCGCATTCATAAACATTGGACAGGCTCTTTTGCAGGAGTAAATAGTTTTCCTTGTAACTATCATCCGTCTGTGTATCTGTAAAGGATTGGAAGATGTCGGTCAGTTCCTGCTTCAGTTCCATTGCGGCAGCCAAAATCACATCGGTAAGGGTGATAAATCGCGAGTCTCGCCGAAGGGTATAGGGATACCGCTCCCTTTTCCATATCTCACTTTTCAAATAGAGGGCAATCCTCCCCGCCAGTCCCGTTGTCTCTCCTGTTTCATATTTCGCTGTCCATGTTTTCAATGTATTAGTGACGATGTCCAGATTTTGGGCTGTCCAAGGAATCAGGCCACGGTTATTATAAATATATTGAAAGACCGTAAACCAAGCCCGTCCTACAGGGCAGGTGAAGCGATACTTGTTCCCTGTTGGCGTGGACAGTTTCTTTAACAGTTCCCGGTCGATGTCACGGCAGGCGGTGTTCAGTAGAAAGACCATGCGGGTGAACAAAGAGTATCGTTCCTGACTCAGAATGGGGTCGATTGCCCGGAAACAGTCCACCTGATCAGACTGCATCAGTGCGATCAGCGTCTCATCCTTCCAAGCCTGATCCAGTCCGCTTTGGAGCATAGAGATCAAAAAATCTGCATAGCGACCCCCACCGCTAGCAAAAACGGATTCCAGCCAGATGCGATACAGCTTCCTGGCTCGTAGAGATAGGCCGAACCCCTCTAGAACCTTCTCGGCCTCTATTCCCTCCTGGTACCGCTGGGTCAAAATGTGTTTTATAATCAGTTCCTCATACACATCGTGACTCATCATCCACCGACGTGGAGAGTTGTCGTAAACGGCGATAATTCCGCTATCCTCCAGCGCGGTCAGCGCCATATAGTCATCGTTGGCACTGCTTATGTAAATGGTGGCTTACCGTTGCAGCATAGAGAACACGATGTGCGTTACCATCTCCTCTCGTCGGACGGGGAGGTTTTCTGCGCGACGGTGGCTGTCACAGATGACCTCCTTCCAGACCTGCTGCAGAAACAGCTCCTCAGAGGATACCAAATCCAAGCCAGCCGGATCTAGCTTTAAGTACAGCTTTAAATAGAAGAGATCCCTCAGGAGGCTTCGAAGATTCTGGTTTTGGGGAAGTGGGAAGTGATACTGCTCTGAGAGCGCTTCTAGCACCTCATCAGCTATGCTCTCCACCCGAAACTCGTCATAAGCGATGTCTTTGAGGAGAATATTGCAAAAGCTGTCCTTGTATACGGTACGGATGGTGAAGATCATCTTCCAGCCGTGGTCAATGAATTTATGGACAAGGGCAGCAAATACCTGTGGGCTATTAAGTGCGGAGAACTTCTCAGCGGATTCAATTACACAGACCTTTCGCTTCTCTTGACTGTAGAGGGTAAATAAGTCTTCCAGTTGGTAGTTTCCATACTTGCGTAAAAACAGACTTTCTTCCTCCACATCCAAGTCGGTGGAAGAGAACAAGAAGCAGGCAAACTCATCGCCCTGCTCCTGCCGCCGGGAAATGAGATCCTTCACTACGCCAGATTTACCCGTCCCTGCGTCACCATATATGATACAGACAGCTTTTTCCGACTCCCATAGTACATCGAGCTTCTGCATATCATAATAGATTTTGATCCGCTCACCCTGGCACGGAATCTCCGACTGAATATTGGAACGGATGGAGTCACTCCGGTTTTGGATCTGCTCAACCCACTGGGAAAGACCCGGCATAGGGTTAAAATATAAATCTCTTACTGTGGGTAGTGCCAAAAGTATCTGCTCGATATGGCTTGGCCCCCGCCATTCAACAGTGATGCCAAGGCTTTCGCCGTGTGTTTCGATATTCTCTTGATATATGGGCTTCTGGGTATGAGGGCGCTTGCTGACAGACATTTCCTTATTAATATAAAAAATAATCCGGCTGATTCCTGCATATTTCTGCTTTGCATCCGCAATAGCATTTTTGAAATCCGCTTCTTTGGATGAAATCCGAGTGGAAGCATCATAGTATTTCGCTTGAAATCCGGTCAAAAGGCCATCCGGAGCCATCACGGGCTGTGTTTCGATATATGGTTGATTGAAGTACCGGAAAATACCGTGCGAAAGCCCCATCTCGTGGCAGAACAGCGTGGTGACAAGGCCCTCAAAGGCAGCCCTGGGATTCTGAGAAAACTTGGACTCAAAAACCTTCCAGTCAACGGGGATATTCGTCATGTATAGCCCTCCCTGCGGTGCCGAATATAACGTTATTACAATTTCATTATGGCATAATTGTGGTAGATTTACAATGCTACTCTCATAGAGACATGAATCAGATTTCTGTTAATGGTATATGCGGTGTAGTACAATTCATAATCCAAAATAGGGTAGTTCCTTTCATGTGATATGCTAATTCATATCACATGAAAGGAGCAAACACCATGACCTACACAGATCAAGAGAAAACCGCTATCATCACACAGTACAGACAGGGCAGGCCAATCCAGCAATTATGTACAGAATGCGGCGTCTGCGCACGGACGATCTACCGCTGGGCAAGGACATACTGCCCAGTGGTTCCGGACGAAAAACGCACCTGCACCGTCAAAGAGTTTGATGCACTTCTGCGCAGAGTTGCCAAATTGGAAAACATGGTCGCTGTTTTGCAAACCGTCGGCTGCACAGTCCATGCTCCATTAAAGGAGCGGCTAGGAGAACTGGAGTTGTTATACGGCCAATACGACGTACACACTCTTTGTGAAGCTATGAATGTCTCCCGCGGAACCTTCTATAACCATATTCTCCGAAATAAGCGGAGCAATGCTTGGTTCCAAAAACGCAGAGAGGAATATTGCGGATTGATCCGTGAAGTATTTGATGAGTATCGTCAGGTGCTAGGTGCTGAAAAGATCCGCACTATTCTTGTTCAACGAGGTCATCAGGTTAGCCCAGAATATGTGGCAAAGTTGATGAAGGAGATGGGGCTGACCAGCATCCGCAGTACTGCGAAGCAGGATTACATGAAACTTCATGAGCCAGAAAAGAAACGGAATGTCCTGCGTCAACAGTTCCAGGCGGACAGGCTCAATCAAATCTGGGTCAGTGATGTTACCTGCTTTAAACTGGGAGAACTTTATCTCTATACCTGCGTAATTCTAGACCTGTTTTCACGCAGGGTTGTTGCCTATAAAGTGTCCAGGAAGAATAGCACCCAGTTGATTACCTCCACATTTAAGGACGCATGGGAGCAGAGAGCTCCCGATGCCGGCCTCATTTTCCACAGTGACCGAGGGGCCCAATACACCTCACATCGGTTCCGACAACTACTTCATGAGCGCGCAGTGGTGCAATCTTTCTCCAATTCGAGGAAACCTCATGGCAACGCTGTTGCGGAGTCTTTCTTCGCCACCCTAAAGAAGGAAGATCTGTATCGGAAGGATTACACCTCAGAGGCGGCTTTCAAGCGTGGCCTTGCCTCCTATATCGAGTTTTACAACACCCAGCGCCCACATCGTACCTTGAAAAATCTGACGCCATGCCAGGTTGAAGATGCGTTCATGAGTGACAAATCATGAATCCGTATCCCAGTGACACAGCTGGGGTTCAGATTCCACCGATTGCGCGTTTTGCGTTTTGATTTTGCCCTGTTTGTATTTATTGGGTGACATAGGGCCTCTATAATAAGAGAGCCAGAAACCATTGTGCCACAATGGTTTCTGGCATAAAATGACCCTACCTATTCTGAACATTGACATCTTTTTGTTCAGATCAGGTAGGGTCATTCAATTTTATATGGTTTGAAAAGGAGGATAATCGCAAGGCGCTCCGTGCCTCAATCAGCACGGACGGCAAGCTTCGTCTGGGAAAGACACTGTGCAATGTGCTTCCCCCGTATATCCGGGTCGGGTTTGATTCGAAGTTCAAGATTTTGGCTATTGCCGACGGCCATGGAACCGGCATTGGCCGGCCACACTGCGGAATTATGCCGGCGCAAGCCCTCTCTGCTCAAATTGCCTCTACCGGCCTGCGCTTCCCCCTCTCTTTTCGCCTGAGCCGCGACGAGCGTACCGGCTATTTCCTGGGAAGGATCATTCCAAGATGACGTCTGGATAAGAATTCTGCGCAGCCACAGTACGATCCAGAGCAGCTTCTCATTCTCTACCAGCACCTTGTGGATTAGATGGTAAGTCAGCTGGCCAAGAGCACACCGCTTTCGGAACGCCGGGCCTGTGCCACAGAGGCGTTTTATACCGCCGTGCAGAGATATTATCCGGCTTGTAGAGATTTAGAGACATATCTGCAAGAGCAGATTCAGCGAACGCTCTTGCGGGAAAACAAGCAACATGTCGCTGCCTATTCCCACCTGTCGCTGGATCAGCCGCTTACCAGCGACGGAGAGGATGGTTTCTGCCTCTATGATGCTCTTGCGGATGCCTCCTCTGATGGGTTTGCGGCGGTGGAGGCTCGGATTATGGCGGAGCAATTTCTGGACAGCCTTTCCCGCCAGGAAAGAAGGCTGGTTCATATGCTTCAGGAGGGATGCCTACTGTCAAGTATTACTGAGGAGCTGGACCTGACAGAGGACGAGATCACTGCAATGGGAAACGAAATCGGCCGGAAGCGAAAAGCATTTTACGACGTAAACTAAGAATTAAACATCCATTCGATTCAGAACTGTGAGGCCTCGGCATTCTGCCTGGCAGCGATTTTGTGCCTTAAAAAAGCTGGCCGCATGCAAAATATCGCTTGCGGCCAGCTGGAACATCGCAACACGATTGTCTTTTCCCAATCGATGGCCACATGGCCATTTGACGCGAGATATAATATCCGTATGGGATGCCCCTGGCGAAGACGCTCCTCTCTGAATCTTAAATGTTACTTATATGGAAGTTTTCTCTAAGGCAGCATGGAGAAGCCAAGGATATGTGGATTATAAACTTGTAAAAGGGCAATGGAGACTGTTATAATCCTCTGTTTTTACTGTTTCTAGAAAAATATCGTCCCTGAAACAGAAAGAAACCTGCTTTTGACCTAAATCAAAAACAGGTTTCTTTTCTGGAAGGGACGGTTAAAATCGATATTTTCATTAGTGCTGTTTGGTGTGTCTAAATTTCTTCATTATTCTGTAACCAATATATATTCTCCACTATCTGTTTGCTTAACTAAGCTATATAAGCAGTATTTTCCTATGATAACGAAAAAATAAGGGAATTTGTACGAAATAGTCGGTAAAAGTCAAAAGAAAAGTTGCGGTGATGTATGGCGGCGGGAGAAAAAAGTCAAAAGGTGTCATGAGAGAAGGCAGCATTGTTTTCTTGAGAAAAATCAAACTATTTAGTATGCTTACCCGCGAGGGAAGTACCTGAACTTAAAAACCTTGTAAAAGACAGCGGCATATTGTCGAAGAACTACACCGGGGCGCACCGCAAGGGGCGCCCCATTTTTATATCCATAAGGAGGGACCTGAAATGACTAACAGTTGGAATTTTGAGTATTATTACGGCGATGAAAGCGAACAGTTCTCATTCCTCCGTATTCCCCGTCAACTCATTACAGGGGCAGCGTATAAAAAAGTTTCCATAGATGCCAAACTGCTGTACGGCCTCATGCTGGACCGGATGGGCCTGTCCGCCCGGAACGGCTGGTATGACGAACAGGGGCGGGTCTATATCTACTTTACCGCCGCGGAGATCCGGGAAACCCTGTGTTGTGGAAATGACAAGGCATTGAAACTATTGGCGGAGTTAGACACGAAAAAGGGGGTTGGGCTGATCGAGCGTGTCAAGCAGGGGCAGGGCAAGCCCACGAAGATATATGTCAAGCGTTTCACCTCCGGCAAGGTCCCGGAAGCGTCCGAAGCGCCAACGGGCCGAGGTGCGGATCAACGCTTCCCCGAGGGCCAGACAACGGAAAATCCCCAGTCAGGAAGCCGGAAAAGCAGAGGTGCAGACCTCGAAAAATCCGATGCAAGTTATACTGATAAGAATTATACTGATTTTATCTATACCAATCCATCTATCTATCCATCACAAGACACCGGGGCAGAGGTCAGGCAGGAACCCCGGAGCAGATGCAGGGAGGCCGTAAAACATAACATAGGCTATCCCACCCTTTGCCGACAGTACGGGCAGAAGGGAGTGGATGGAGTGGCTGAACTTATTACCGATATCCTGTGTAGCACCCGCCCGGCTATCCATATCAGCGGCAGGGATATCCCCACGGAGGAGGTATGCCGCCGCTTTGCGGCATTGAGGTACAGACATCTGGAATATGTGCTCATGTGTCTGCGGAGGAACGAGGACCCTATTCGCAACATTCGATCCTGGCTCCTGACTGCCCTGTACAATGCTGCTGACTGCCAGACCGCCCCAGGATAAAATGTGCCTCAAACAGCGGCACACAGCGCCGCTGTCCGCGCCAGCATGGAATTTTGACAGCAAAATTCCGCTGTTCAGGGGCCACGCCCCTGAAACCCCACCGCAAGGGTGTTTTCCCCCATTAGGGGGATGAGCCGCCGCCCGCCCCCAGTCAAGGCCGCACGATTGCGGGCGCAATCATGCGCGGGCCGGCCAGTCTGCGGACTGGCTGGGCCTTGACAGGGTTCGTTCCCCGGCTCATGCGGTTATCAAGGGGAAAACACCCTCAAAGCCGCCAAAGGCGGCTTTGGCTATACTGGGAGCGCGGTAGTCTCACCGGAAGCATCCACGTTCTCCCGAGCATTTAAACACAAATTGACGGCCTGGAAATGCCTGAAAAACTTACCTCAAATTGAGGTAAGTTTCGACAAGGTTCGCGCTTCCGTTGCCGGGCGGTATCTTCCGGGCACTATTTGTCGAAATCTGCCTCAATTTGAGGCAGATTATTTTCCTTGCCTGGGCAGGACCGCATACATCCCCGCGGAACAGGTACAATAGCGGTATCTGAATAATAAGGAGATACCGCCATGAAACCAGAACGCCACGGCTTCACCGCCGTCCACATCCGCCGCTATGTCCTGTACCTGCGGGAGCAAGAGCGCGCCCCGGCCACCATCCAGAAGTATGTCCACGACCTCACCGCCCTGTTGGACTATCTGGACGGAGCGCCCGTCACCAAAGCCGCCCTCATTGGCTGGAAAGAGGCGTTGGCCGCTGACCACGCCCCGGCCTCTATCAACTCCATGCTGGCCGCCGTCAACGGCTTTCTCGCCTGGATGGGCTGGGGCACTCTGGCTGTGAAACTCTTGAAACTACAAAAGGCCCTGTTCTTAGACGAACACAAAGAACTGACCCGGAGCGAGTACACCCGCCTGGTCCATGCCGCCCAACGGGAGGGCAATCAACGTCTCTCCCTGGTCCTGCAAACCATCTGCGCCACCGGCATACGGGTTTCGGAACTCCGCTTCATCACCGCCGAGGCCGTGCAGTCGGGCCGGGCGGAGATCACCAACAAGGGCAAGCGCCGCACCGTATTTCTCCCGGATAAACTGCGGCGGCTTCTGCGGGACTATCTGAAAGCACAAAAAAAGACCGCCGGGGCGGTGTTCACCACCCGGACGGGTAGGCCCCTGGATCGGAGCAACATTTGGCGGGATATGAAAGCCCTCTGCGAGAGCGCGGGTGTGGAGCCGGGCAAGGTCTTTCCCCATAATCTCCGCCATTTATTCGCCAGGACTTTTTACTCCATGGAAAAGGATCTGTCCCGGCTGGCCGACATTTTAGGCCATTCCAGCGTCAACACCACCCGTATCTACACCGCCGAGAGCGGCTTGGTACACGCCCGGCAGGTGGAACGCATGGGTCTGGTTCTCACAACATAGTTTCTGTTCTGTTGTAGCCACGCAGAAAAATTCGCCCATATTAAGGTAATTATACATAAAACGCCTCAGTTTTGCAAGCGGATTTTTAGACAGAGGGCAGGAAAAATGGACAGGGTAAATAGACTTTTTCTACCCTGTCTGATTTGCTGTGTCTGATTAGGAAAATCTCGTAAAAACAGGTCGAACTTAATATGATAGGCTTTTACATTAACACTCACCATCCGGTATCGGCTACAACAGAACAGAAACCATGTTGTAAGAACCAACAGGCCACGCTCTATTTCCAATCCCTCCTGGAAACCAATGCAGATAATATTAAGAAAACAAGTGAATCTACTAGAGAAAGGAAATGGGGATAAGGGTGCAAAAGAGAGTATATGTAATAGCGTTAATAGCACTATTTATAGTCTTAGTTCTGAGTGGATGTTCAGACCGGGCAAAGAGCGAGTCAGAAATTATAGAGGATATTGAAGCCTGTGATTCGTTTAAGATACTCAATGCGGAAATTGAAAACCTTGAAGTAGTTAAGAGGCAAACGGATAAAGATAACAGATCTGACCTTGTATATGTCACTGTAGAGGCAAGAAATGACAACATGGAGTGTACTTTGAGTTTCATTTTGCAATATGAATTATATAATGAGGGCTGGTTTCTTGAGGGCGGAATAGTTCGCGATAGTAGTGGGCCTTGGGAGATATCTGGGCCTGATGAAGAAAGACTTATTAGTGATTTCAAGGAGAATAGTAGTACCTGCCAAGAGTGGGATTTTGATTATATTGATTTAGAGGTACTTGACTCAAGTTACAATTCTAGTGCTCTTACATATTATGAAAAAACAGTAAATGTTGATGTTGTTTGCTACTATGGAGTGCTTACTGGCTTTGAATATAGAGCTAATGCATCAATAATATATGAGTATGAAAATGGTGATTGGGTATTGTCGCGTGTTGAAACTAAAGATATGGATATGGTGCCCCATTATTCTCCTACAGTAAGTGCTTCTGATGAAATAATGGATACATTTGAAGCTTACTTTGGCCCCACTGTTGGCTATGATACTTTTGATAGTTATGAATATCTGCGCTCAGAAGAAGATTGGGAAGATGGTCTTGAGACCCGCTATTATAGAGCAACCAGAATAGATGAAGCGGACGTTGAAACTTATCTAGTAACAATACCTTTGACGTTCTATGTTGAAGAAGATGGTGACTATGGTTGGAGATATAGCCAGTATGATATTACATATGAGTTAGAATAATATGTGTTTAGTAGAAGGGCAAAATGAAAAAAAGTAGTGTACTTATTTCCTCAAGTACATTCTAACAAATTACAACTGGTTGCGGTAGAGGCTCCAGGTTTCACCCCTTTGGTGCCTTGCAACGCGGCGGAAAGGAATGGTTAGAAACATGAACAAAATGATTTCCTTGGTGGCTCTGGAAATGTGTGGACTTATGCTTTTAGTGGCTTGTGCGAGTACAACCGACCAGTTTGAGACCCAGGTCATAAATGGCGACTACAGCAAAGCCATTGAAACCTACACCACGGAAATCCAGGGAAATACGTCAGAGGAACTAGCGGCGGACGAGTTTCTCAATACATACCTGGAGGAGCGGTGGGATAGTTACCTTGCTGGTGAGTTGGAAAACAGTGAGTTCGACGTGACTATGGCTACCTATCAAAAACTCAGTGAATCCATTCCTCTTTTGGATTTCACTACTATCCAGCAGGAATACGCTACGGTGGAGCAAGCTAGAGAGAACTACGCAGACGGCTTGGAGGCACTAGAGAACAAGGACTATGCGGGTGCAGTAGAGGTTTTTATCAAAATTCCAGAAACGGCAGATAGCACCTATGAAGAAGCTCAGGAACAGTTGGAGAAGGCCACAGTTTCCTACTGTGAGGAAATATTGAAGATTGCTAGCGCAAGTGTGGAGGAGCAGGATTTCGATACCGCTATTACTTTGGTGCAGGAAGCGGTGAATCTGGTTGGTACGACTGAGCAGTTGACAGATTTTCTAAAAGAAACAACTACAGCCAAGTATGAAATAGAGATTGCGCAGGCAGCAAAATCGTCCGATTTTGCTAGGGTATTGAGCCTATATAAAGCGGCCGCAAGCAATAGCAATGTGACCATTTCCTCCACAATGACCGCTACCTACGCCACCAGCGTGGAGCAGTATCGCCAATCTATCATCACTCGCTCCATCGACACCTATAAAAAAAGCGGTGCTACTGACGCAAGACGAATTGTTGATGAAGGACTAGAACAGTTGCCGCAGGATGATAAACTAACTACGCTAGCTGAGTTATATCAATCATGTGTTCCTGTGAATTTTAAGGATGTTATCGAAATCAGCACTTATAATATGTATGATTCCGACTCTCAAGCTACTGATACGTTTGGCAATACAATAGATGCCAGTTATTACACAAGAAGTATGTGGACGGGAACAAAAAGTGTAACCTTGTATTTAAATAACCGATTCACATACCTTGATATATCCTTTATCGCGGAGCATCATGCCAACACGTTTGAGGCAGTAATATATGGAGATGACGTGGCTCTTGCACGTACAGGTACAGTCAGTGGTGAGGACGGTATAACGACACTTAGTGATATCAATGTCAGTGGAGTTGAACAACTAAAAGTGTCAATTACTTCTATTGATGGATATTCATCAATATATATGGGCGACGAACAACTATATAGAGTCCTCACCGACAAGGATTTTGCGGAATTTTTGTAAATCAAGAATTATCTATGGTGACGAATAAAAATATAGCAAGACAGGGCTAGAGAAATAGGAAATCACATTGGACATCTCCGACGAGTATGATTAAAAATCATCCGTAGTGTAAGGGAAGGTTGGGAAGGCGTGAGCCGATCCGGCCTTCCCTTCTGTTTGCGGATTTTGTCGAGATACCGGACTTTGATCCCCCCAGCAGCTACGAAAGAAAGAGGGGATGCGGGTGACATTCCGACCCTTTTGCCCCCCCGCCGGGCCGCTGGAGGCCCAGCCTGACATACATAACTTTTTTCAAACCGCAGATGGCCAACCGGCTATCTGCGGCTCTTTTTTCTCTCGACAGCGTTTCCCAGTATTCCCCTGCAAACGCAAGAGAATATTGGGAAACGCCGTCGGGATATGGCGGCAGATTCCAGAGCCTTTTGGCCCACGGCGCAAAAGACTGGGAAAATAAAGAAAAATTTTTGCTTTTTGGCGGGAAACGGTATTCCTGCCGGCCTCCGCCCGATTTTCGTTGTTTCCCCGCGCAACAACGAAAATCAAAGGAGGAGCGAAAATGTTTGACCGCAGGAGCGACTACGCGCTGAACAAGCAAGACCCGGAGGCCATTGTCTGCAAGAGCGTTACCGACATACATATCCGCCTGACCCGCTATGACTTTTCCAGCCCGGAGGAGTTTGAAGCCTGGAAAAAGTGGTCCGATGAGGACTACCACGAAATTGAGCGGCAGGATCATATCTACCATAACCACACCCTTACTTTAGACGATTTGACTGAGATTGTTCTTGCCACCCTCTCCCCGGAGGAGGAAGTGATAGACGGACAGGACCGGATGAAACGGGAGCAGTTGTACCGGGCACTCCGCGATGCTCTGGAAAATCAACTGACTTCTGCCCAGCGTCATCGGCTATGGCTTTATGCCGTGGATGGGCTGACAGAGGACGAGATTGCCAGCAGGGAACAAATCCGGCAGCAGAGCGTGTCCAGGCGGATCAACGCGGCCAAAAAAATTCTCAAAAAATTTTTGAAAAGGTGGGTGTGAAACCGCCATAAAATCGGCGATAGGTAAAGGTGGCTAAAATATTCTTGACTCAGCGGAGGACCAGCCAGCCTCCTCAAAACTTGCCTCAAATTGAGGCAGATTTCGACACCATTCGCCAAGCGGCATAGGCGCGCCTGCGGTGCGTCTGTGCGGACTGGCGAACAGCCAGCCAGATTGCACCTTGACAATCCCATGACCGTCCAAAGAGGATATGCCCCCGGAGAAGCACCGCGTCCGCGTGCCAAGGGGACGATACGCCGCCGACAAAGCAGGGGCAGGAACGGCTTTGGAGAGAACGGCACACCCTATCAGGGCCGCGCCTCGGCCTGCTTGAACCCAGACTGTGACCGGCTGGCAGATGGCTGCCTCAAAAGAGTTGATTCCATTACATTTTTTGTACTTTTCCCTGGAATTTGATATAATAATAGTGTAGAAATGGCACTTTGAAAACCGAATATCCCCAGCCGCCATATATACACCGTACCGAAGAAAAGGGGAGTATATATGGCTGAAAAAATCATTCAAAACATCGTAACGACCATTGAGAAAACGGCAAGTGCTGTTCAGAAACGCGTGGTCTGCCTGTACCGCGTATCTACGCTGGGACAGGTGGATAAAGACGATATCCCCATGCAGAAACAATGCTGCCGGGAGTTTTGCCGCAGGCAGTCCGGCTGGACCATCGTAAGGGAGTTTGCAGAAAAGGGCGTGTCCGGTTTCAAGGTTTCCGCCAAGGATCGGGACGCTATCCAGGATATCCAGAAGATGGCCTTAAACGGCGAGTTTGATATCCTGCTGGTATTCATGTTTGACCGCCTGGGACGCCGCGACGACGAAACGCCCTTTGTGGTGGAGTGGTTTGTCAAACAGAATATTGAAGTGTGGAGCGCCATGGAGGGCCAGCAGCGGTTCGACAGCCATGTGGACAAACTGCTGAACTATATCCGCTACTGGCAAGCATCCGGGGAAAGCATCAAGACTTCCCTGCGCGTCAAGACACGGCTGGAACAGCTCACCGAGGACGGCTTCTTTACCGGAGGCCGCGCCCCCTTTGGATATCAGGCGGTGAAGAAAGGCCGCATGAACAAGAAAAACCAGGAAGTGCGCGACCTTGCGATAGAACCAAGTGAAGCGGAGGTCGTCACGCTGATTTTTCAGAAGTATGTGTACGAGGGCTATGGGGCGCTCCGTATCTGCCGCTATCTGGCGGACAGGGGCATCCCAGGCAGGAACGGCAAGAATGTCACCGTGGCCGTGGTCAACCGTGTTCTCAGAAACCCGATTTACACAGGCGTTTTACAGCACGGGGAGAGCCAGTCCAAGGTGGTCCTGCCGGAACTGCGGCTGATCGACGCGGACCTGTTTATGCGGGCGCAGGAGATTTTGCGGGAGCGTTCCGCACACCGCAAGGCGCAGACGGAACACAACAGCGAAGTCCCTTTTACCACCAGAGGTCAGTCCCTTTTGGTGGGGAATGTGTACTGCGGCCACTGTGGGGCGAAACTCACACTGGCTACCGCCGGGCGGAGTTACAGGAAGAAAGACGGCACGTTGGTAAAAAAGACCTACCCCTGCTACAAGTGCTACAATAAGGCCATGTCCCCCGGCAAATGTGACGGCCAGACCACCTACGGCACCACCGTACTGGACAATCTTGTGGACCAGATCATCCGCATACAACTTGAGCGCATCCAGCACGCCCCGCCCCAGGCCCTGCTTCAAAAACAACATGACCGGGAAGTAAGCGTTGCCAAAGCCAAAGTGAAACTTCTGAACGACCAGTACCAGCAAAAGCAGAGGGACTACCAGGATTTAAGAGCCGAAACCCTGAAAGTGATCCAGGGGACCAGCCGCCTCAATGTAGACCTATTGAACAGCCTAGTAGATGAAACAACGGCCCAGTTGAAAGAACTGGAGGGTCAGGTACAGACAGCGGAAACGGAACTGCGGGAGATCGTATCAGGGGCCGAGCAGGTCCGGCAGGAATACGCCCAGGTGATGAACTGGGCGGAACTGTACGACAACTGCACGTTTGAGGCCAAGAAGATGATCGCGGCGCAGTTTGTGAAAGCGGTCCGTGTCAAGCGCGGCTACGAGGTGGACGTGGAGTTTAATGTGTCGTTTGAGGAATTTCAAAAACTCTATTTGGAGCCTGAAACAGAGGAAGAAAAAAAGACAAGAGCCGATATGTTCTTGTCTTTCGTGGAGAAGCCCCGGCAAGTCGGATAAGTCCGTCCCCGCCGGTATCTTTTCGACATTCCTTTTTATAGTTAGTATGATTACCCGCAAACGTACTACATAATAAATTCCTTTTTGCTAGAACTGTATGCTTTGGTTATCTGAAGAAATTATAATCATCGGGCGTGACGTAGTTGGAATTTCCACTTTACTATACGCAATATCAATGCTGTACTGCTTGTTGATTTTTCTAAGTTTATTGTTATGAATATGTTCGACCTGCCCAGTGAGAATGGTATACCCATCCTTTTGAAGTTGTTGCTTGATGGCTTGGACTTCTTGCTCAGAATAGTGTCCGTGCTTCATTAGATTTTCGAATGTTGCTTGAGAAATCGTATGGGTGTTTCTGATTGTTTCCATATAGTTCTCCATTTTAGGAATATCATCATGAGGATACACTTTGGCACCACGGCCCATCTCCTCAAATATCCACCTACAAAAGTCCTCATCATGTTCGATACGGAATTTGTCGAAGAGCGGATCTTCCAATAAATCATATGTTTCATCCTTAACATAAAGCATGTAGCCATGTTGAGCGCTACAACGCATAAATGGCTGATAGCCAATTGGAACAATCAGATCCGTTACGGTTTCGTCATTTGACAACGCCAACTGCATATCTGTAATTTCTGTAGGGGCCCGATATAGTACTCCGTATCTTGAATCTTTTTCTCTGGTACCATCCTGTGTATACACAAAGTCCCTTTTCTCCATCGGCCTCCATTGATGACCTTCATATTTGCAGCAGGCAAAGAACAGTGCAGTTTTTAAGTCGCTTGTAATATCCATTAAAGGGGTCTTTATACCATAATGTTGTGCTAACGCGTGATAATTCACACAGGAAGGACTCCACTTCTGAACGGCATCAAATTGATCTAAAAAGAAACAAGCTTCGTCTAAAATAAGCAGGTCAACCAGTTTCTGCATTGAAGAGATTCGGTTATCTGAACGAAACATTCCAGGCTTCGATGAACCATAAAAGGAATTTTCACCTCGATAAAAATACCTACGTTTTTGTTGAGTCATCACTGTTCCAACGTAAGGAAAGGTTAACTGTATTCCTGGCACAAATAATGTAGAGAGGAGGTCAATAATCAAAGCGAACAGTCTGATATTTCCAGAGATCTTGTTTCTAATCTCTTGCTTTTCTTTATCTGACAATCCTTCACGCTGGATCAGCCAGCTAAACAATCCGGGTATCTCTTGATCCGGCAAAATTCCAAGCATTGCCGCTGCACGGTATATGTCGTTTGCATTTGCATATGCACCTGAATCTTTGATAATTTGATTTAGTTGCAGGAAATTTTCAATATTAGTTTGATAGTCTTCATTTTCCTGAATCATTTTATAAAGTTGTTCTGCCGTAATAATCGGTATATCTTCATATTGCTTTGCATTATGGCAGAAGTCTCGATACACTGGGCTACGGAAATACATATCCACACATTGGGACCAATCAGCTCTATGTCCATAGAATGTTTGTAAATGCTCCTGAATAATTCGCAAATAATCTTGATATCCAAATGTGACATGGGCGGTTGATTTAAGATCTGATGGTAGCATATCATGATATGACTTCTCTTGAAATGTTTCTTGATGCATATTTGACCCTTTCTTTTTTAACATATCACATTACAATTCGGATAATGGTTCAACTATCGCCGTTCTCCCAATTATACGTCATAGCTAAGTTGAATTTTCTTCTCTACAATGGTATTTTACACCATTTTACAGGAGGAATCAAACCATGCGCATCAGCATAGAGGAAAAGCAAACTCTGGTTGCCCGCTACCGGGCCGGCGAGTCCGTCGCCGATATCTGCGCCGACACCGGCGTACCCAGGAGTACGTTCTATACATGGATCAAGCCGTACACTGTGACCATGACAGACTCCGGCCATGTTGTCAGCCAGCAGGCGTTTATAAAAATGAAACAGAAACTTCAAAAATTGGAGCAGATGATTGAGATTTTACAAAAGGTCAACTGCACAGTTTCAGCGCCGCTTCAGGAAAAGCTGCAAGAGCTTGCCAAACTGCATGGTCAGTACAGTGTCCATGCCTTATGCGAGGCACTT
>PPYE01433086.1_pt1 | contig 18722 bp, 19 predicted proteins | sample 1559881 | NCBI WGS metagenome assembly PPYE01 (sample SAMN08240022, study PRJNA423297) | Human gut metagenome, whole genome shotgun sequencing project. | reverse complement strand
TTTTCACCTGAAAAATTAACAGAGTCAATTCTTCTTGCGTACTTTACCTTTCCATTGTTTAATTTTCAAGATCCATTTTTCGCTTCCCTCTCTCGAGGACAGCTTATATATTGTATCACAACTTTCCGCTCTTGTCAAGCCCTTTTTCAAAAGTTTTTTTGAAATCCGCTTGATTTTTTTCGGTCTGTCGTGACAACGTAGGCTATCTTACCATGATCTTTCTCTCTTGTCAACACTTTTGAGAAAAGTCGTCGTATTTTTCCTTCTTTTTCCGAAGCAGCCCGAAAATGGGAAAAATCAGTCGAGCCAGGATTTTTCCGTAAAAAAAGGAAACCCACCTTAATTCCGGCAGGTTTCCCATCGCTTTTTCCTATATTTTCAAACTTACAGCCAGGAGGAACGCAGTACCGACACTGCTTTCTCCAACTGATCGTCTCCATCCATGCTGCCCATGGTTGCCAACTGATCCCGTCCCAAGGACACTTCATAATCCGGGGTCAAACCCACGCCGTCAAAATTTTCGCTGGCCGGAGGATCGAAGTAAGCCGTGGTGATCCGGACGGCGCTGCCATCGTCCAGGGGATACAAGGTTTGCAGCACCCCTTTACCGTAGGTGGTGGTTCCCACCAGATCCCCCTTATCGTAATCCCGAATGGCGACGGCAAACAGCTCCGCCATGCTGGAGGTATTTTCATTCACCAATACCGCCATGGGAAGGTCGATCTCGCTGTCGTCCGACGTAGCCAGAATCTGCCGCTGGCTGCTGCCAGTGCGGGTATACCCCAGCACCCCTTCCGGTAAAAGCTGGTCCAAGCACTCGGTGCAGCTGCCGGTATCCCCACCAGCATTATCCCGGACATCCAGCACCAAGCCCCGCACCTGCTGAGCCTGAAGGTTGTTTAAAGCGTCGTTGAGCTGGGAAGGGGTATTTTCCTCAAAGCTGCTGATCCGCAGATAGCCAATATCCCCATCCACTACCTGATAGGTCACAGAGGACTGGGAATACTGCCGCCGGGTGATCTCCGCCGTGGAATCACTGCCGTTTCGCCGGTACACCAAGCTCACCGCCGTGCCCTTTTCCCCAATCAAGGCGTCTGAGACTTCCTCCAATTCCATTCCCCGCACCGAACTGCCGTCCACTTCCAGAATCAAATCCCCGGGCTGCAATCCCGCAGATTCCGCCGGAGAATCGGGATATACCTGGACCACCGCCGCATAATCCCCGGAACTGTCCTCTTGGAGCAGCACGCCAATGCCCACCGCATCGCCGCTCTGCTCATCCAGCAGTTTTTGATATTCGCTGCTGGAATAGTATTCCGCATAGGGATCCCCGATCCCGGACACCACGCCCTGGCCAATGGCGTTAAGCAGGGTCTCGCTGTCCACATCATACAGGGAATTGTCGCTGACCACCTGGTCGATCTTTTGGATCTTCTGGTACATCTGCTCCTGCTGTTCCACATTGCTGATCTTCCGGTTAAAGGTGTCTCTGGAAACCAGCATGGTGATGCACACCGCCACCGCCGCCGCAATAATTACAAAAGCCAGAGCCGCTCCCAGGGAGATTTTTCGATTCATAACGCCTACTCCTTTTCCTTTCTCGCCGAAAAAAGCGCACCCTTCCTCCACCTATGGAAAAAGGGTGCGCCGAACACGTTTCCGAAATGCTTAGAAATAATTCATGGGATTGACGGTCGTGCTGGAGGAAACACCCATCCGAATCTCGAAATGCAGGTGGTTACCGGTAGAGTTACCGGTGCTGCCTACTCCTGCAATCACCTGTCCCTGCTCCACGGTTTCTCCCACCGACACATAGCGGGACTGGCAGTGGGCGTACATGGTGTAGGTTCCGTCGTCATGCTGGATCATGATGACATTGCCGTAACCTCCAAAGCCGGAGCCGGAATACCCCATCATGGAAACCACTACCACGCCGGAGCGGGAAGCGTAAATGGGAGTGCCTGCCGGGGCGGAAATGTCTATACCCCGGTGCATACTGCCCCACCGGTACCCGTAAGGGGAAGAAATGGTGTGGCTGGCACAGGGCCAAAGATAGGTGCCGTTATCGGGCTGGATGGTGCTGTTATCCACCTTGCTGGAGTTGGCCCGGGCAATCTCTTCGATCTGGGCGTTGTTGGCGTCGATCTCTGCCTGATACTGCTCCACATCGGAGAGCAGGGAATCCTGGCTGCTTTGCAGCTGAGCTTCCGCAGACTCCGACTGGCTCTGCAACGTGTCAAGCTCCGCAATTTTGGCGTCTTGCTCCGCTTTCAAGGATTGCACCTGTGCCTGGTTGGCTTCCAGAGAACTTCTGGTCGCTTCCACTTCCGCCATATCGGCGTTGATCTGGTTCTCCAGCTGGAGCAGTTCATCCAGCATGGCCTGATCGCTGGCAGCTAAGCTATCCACATATTGGCTGCGGGTAAGAAAATCCGCATAGGACTTGGCCCCCAACAGCAGCTCCAAGGTGGAGGTGTTGCCCTCCAAATACAGGGCCAGCATCCGGTCGTGGAAAAGATTTTCCACCTCTTCCCGGCGCTGCTGGGACTGCTCCAGCTGCATATTCAGAGAATCAATCCGGTCGTTCTGCTCTTGAATCTGAACATCCAACCCGTCGATCTGTTCCTGGTACAGCGTTACCTGCTGCTGCACCGCATCAATCTGGCTTTGCAGGTCATCCTGCACCGCCTGCTGCTGGTCAATCTGCTGCTGCAACTGGTCAATTTGCTGCTGTGCCTGCTGACGCTGGGTTTCCAACTCCTGGTTTCTTTGCTGCAAATCGCTGGTTTCATCTGCCCGCACCGGTTCTGCGGTGCTGGGGGCGCTCATCCAAAAGGCGCCCAAGCAAAGGCAGACGGCCATCAGCAGCGAAAGCAGGCGCAAACTGACACGCTTTCCCGTCCTCATAGGTTCACAATCCTCCAATTTGTTTCTTTCCTGAGATCCTTAGAAGTAATTCATGGGGTCTACCGTAGTGCTGGAAGAAATCCCCTGCCGGATCTCAAAGTGCAGGTGGTTGCCGGTAGAATCGCCGGTGCTGCCCACTGCAGCAATCACGTCTCCCTGGCTCACCACATCCCCCACCGAGACATATCTGGTCTGGCAGTGTGCATATAATGTATAGGTGCCGTCATTGTGCTGAATCATCACCACATTGCCGTACCCGCCAAAGCCGGAACCGGAATACCCCATCATGGAGACAATCACTACCCCGGATTTGGATGCATAAATATCTGTGCCGGCGGGAGCCGCAATATCAATGCCCCGGTGCATACTGCCCCACCGGTAGCCGTAGTAGGAAGAAATATTGTGGCTGGCACAGGGCCAGAGATAGCTTCCATCCCCTGGCGCAGTGACACTGCCGCCGGACCCGCCGGAAGTGCTGCCACCGGTAGAGCTGCTGGTGGAGCCGCCGGAAGAACTGCCCCCACCGCCGCCAGAAGAGGTGCTTCCAGAACTGGTGTTCCCGCCGGACGAACTGTTATCTTCCGGTTGGGTGGCGTTGGCGTATTTGTTGGCGTTGGCCCGGGCAATGGCTTCCAGTTCGGCGTTTGCCTGTTCCAACTCTTCCTGGTACTGCTGGGCATCGGCGCTATAAGCGTCCTGGTGCATCTGCAGGTCCGCCTCTTCCGCTTGGGACTGCTGCTGCAAGGTTTCCAAATCAGCGATTTTGGCGTCCTGTTCCGCTTGCAGGGACTGAACCTGAGCCTGGTTGGCCTCCAAGGAACTCCGGGTGGATTCCATCTCCGTCCGGTCGGCGTTCATCTGATTTTCCAAGGCGAGCAGTTGGTCCAATAAGGCCTGGTCGCTGCTGGCCTGGCTGTTCATGTACTGGCTGCGGGTGAGGAAGTCCGCATAGGACTCCGCCCCCAATAACAACTCCAAGGTGGAGGTGTTCCCTTCCAGGTAAAGAGCTAACATCCGCTGATGAAACAAATCTTCCACCTGGTCCCGCTTGGCCTGGGACTGTTCCAGCTGGGCATTCAGGGAATCAATCCGGTCGCTCTGCTCTTGGATCTGCATCCCCAAGCTGTCGATCTGCTCTTGGTACAGGGTCACCTGCTGTTCCACCACATCAATCTGGGACTGCAGGTTTTCCTGGATCTGCTGCTGGGCGTCAATATCGTCCTGCAAGGCTTCCGCCTGCTGCTGGGCTTGCTGCCGCTGGCTCTCCAGCTGGGCGATCTGAGCCTGGAGATCGGAAGTCTCGTCTGCCTGTACGGTGGGGGGAGCCCCGATCCACATCCCGCCGGCAGCGCAGAAGCAAACCGCCAGCGCCGCCGCCAACAGCCGTTTGCCCCGCCTATTGTTTCTGGCCGCGATCATAGACATCCTTCCTTATTTGGTCTTTCCAAAAAGGGTTTACACTTTAATGTGTTTGCGAATACTGATTAGGCTTCCCGCCACGCCCAGCACAACGCTGGCCGCCAGGAAGAAGAGGGCCAATCCCCAGGCGATGTTTTCGTAGGGGATCATCTGGCCAAAGAGCTGCTGCACCCAGCCGTCGGAAATGGAAGTGGAACCGGCGGAAAGGAGATAGCAATACCCGGCGCTGACCAGGCCGAAGGAGATGGCCGCTGAGAGGATGCCCAAGCAGATGCCCTCTACGATAAAGGGCAGCCGAATAAAGGCATTGGTGGCGCCTACATATTTCATAATGTTGATCTCTTTGCGGCGGCTGTAAATACTGGCCCGGATGGTGTTGGTGATAATCACCAGGCTCACCACCACCAGCGCCGCCACAATGGCCCAACCCACCACGTTGATCACCTGCCGCAGAGTGGTCATAGTGGAGGCCACCTGGGTAGATGCCTGAATGGAATACACCTCATCCAGGGACTGAATCTGGTCGATGGTGGACTGCAGCTGAGACAGGTCGCTGACCGTCACAACAAAGGAATCCGGCAGATTGTTGTCGGAACCGTAGATGTATTCGTCGTCAAACAGGGAAGCATAATCCTCTCCCACCTGATCCCGGAGGGAAAGCACCCCCTCCTCTTTGGAGCGGTAGGTGATGTTGGCGATGTTGCCCACCGCCTGGATTTCACTCTGGACCCGCGCTACATAATTTTCCCGGTTGGCCTGAGCTTCCTCCTCGGTCATACCGTTGGTGACGGTCTGGTACTCCGCAGGATCGTACCCTTCGGGAAAGCCGAAGTAGATTCCGCTATTGTCGTCGTATCCGTCCTGATTTTCGTCCACAAAGTTAAAATAATAATCGGTGTTGTCGTCGTATCCGTCGTGGTCGGCGTCGGTAAAGACGCCATACTGGGAAACAAAGGTGTCATCCTCTTCCCCGTAGTTGATACCGTCCACATAGCCCCAGGCGCTGGCGGATTCGCCGGTGTCCCCGGGGATGGCGATGGACAGATCGGAAGAACCGGAGGTGGTGCCTTCCTCCACCGGCACTTCATTTTCATCGTAAATAAAGACCACCATTTCATTCTGGTCTTCCACATAGCCCACCATGCTGTTGATGTTGCCGGTAAGAAGCACGGCGCAGCCCACAATAATCAAGCAGGCGCAAAGCACGCCCACGCTGGCCAAGGTCATCATCCGGTTGGCCCAAAGATTATGGAGTCCCTGCTTGAGCAGGTATCCGAAACTATTCGCCCTCATGTGTTCCTCCCATGACAAAATCATCAAATACGATCTGCCCATGATCCACCCGCAGGGTGCGGCCGCCGAACCGGCGCACCAATTCATGCTGATGGGTGACCATCAGGATGGTGGTGCCGCACTTATTGATCTCCTGCAAAAGCTGCACAATCTCGTAGCTCAACGCAGGGTCTACATTGCCGGTAGGTTCATCTGCAATGATCAGAGGCGGGTCATTGACCAGCGCCCGGGCCAAGGCCACACGCTGCTGCTCCCCGCCGGAGATTTCGTGGGGGTAACGCTTGGCTTTGTCGGAAAGTTCCATCAAATCCAAAATGTAAGGGACCCGGGTGCGGATATACCGGGAAGAGGTGTTGGTCACCCGCAGGGCAAAGGCCACATTGTCAAACACATTCAAGGTTGGGATCAGCCGAAAGTCCTGGAACACCACCCCTAAGGTGCGGCGAAATTCCGGGATTTTGTTGTTTTTGATCTTTCCCAAATCGTAGCCGTTGACCAGGACGGTGCCTTTGGTGGGCACCTTTTCCCGAAGCAGCAGTTTGATAATGGAACTTTTGCCGGCGCCGGAAGCCCCGACGATAAACACAAATTCCCCCTGTTTCACCGTAAAGTTGATGTGGTTGAGCGCTACGGTGTCCTCATCGTATTTCAGGGATACATCCTTTAATTCTATCATGGAGTCAGTCCTTTTTGCTAGGGTATTGTCGCTTTAGTTCTGACTGTTTCCGGAAGGGGCGCTGCCCTCTGCACAGGCGTCCAGGTACTTGCGCACCATCAAGGCAATCTTGAAGATGATGGCGTGGTCGAACTCCCGCAGATCCAGCCCGGTGAGCTTTTTGATCTTCTCCAGCCGGTACACCAGGGTGTTCCGGTGGACGAACAGCTTCCGGGAGGTTTCGGAAACATTCAGGTTGTTTTCAAAGAAGCGGCGGATGGTAAACAATGTTTCGTGATCCAAACTTTCGATGCCGCCCTGGTGGAACACTTCCCTGAGGAAGGTCTCGCAAAGGGTCACCGGAAGCTGGTAAATCAACCGGGCAATGCCCAAATTGTCGTAGCGGACAATGGTTTCTTCGGTGTCGAACACCTTTCCCACTTCCAGGGCCACCTGGGCTTCCTTAAAGGAAACTGCCAGTTCCTTCACCCCGGTAACGGCGGTGCCGATGCCCACCACAGCCTTGGTATAAAACTCCCCGCTGAGGGTATCGGCGATAGAGCGGGCCAGCTTTTCCAAATCCTTGCTGTCAATGCCCGGCTTGATCTCTTTGATCAGGACAATGTCGTTTTCCCCGATGGAAAAGACAAAATCCTTCTGTTTATCCGGAAACAGATTCTGCACCACATCATAGGTGGACACATCGTTGCTGCCGCTGACCCGGATGAGGAAAGCCACCCGGGTGGCGTCGGCGTTAAAGTGCAGTTCCCTGGCCTTGATATAAATATCGCCGGGGAGGATGTTGTCCAACACCACGTTCTTCACAAAGTTATTGCGGTCGTACTTTTCGTCGTAATACTGCTTAATGGAGGACAGGGAGATGGCCAAAAGCTGGGCATACTTGGAAGCGCTTTCGTCGGTCCCTTCCACAAACACAGCATAGTCGGGTTTGATGTGGGGGCCGAAGGGCTTGTAGGTATAGCCGTCCCGGATAAAGGTGTCGTGGGAATCACTCAGATCCAGGGCGATGAACTCATTGGTCAACCCTACTTTGGACAAGTCACTGCACGCAATGATGGCGGCCGTCTCATCCACAACGCCGATGACCCGATTGATCACATCCCGCATTTGGTGAACGACTCCCTGAAATAAACGATTCGACATCTTCATTCTCCTTTGCTGACAAAGTGATAGGTATACAGTATTATTTTACCTAAAATCCCGTGTTTTTGCAACAGGTTTGCCGAATCTTTTTGCGATTTTTTGGACAGTATTCCTCAGCAGGGCAGTTTGTTACAAATTGTCCCCGGAACTATGACAAATTGTAACACACTACAGCCTATTGTTTGTGAAAAATCTTTGAATCTTTGGCATCAAAGGGGATTTTGCCGGAAAATGGAAAAACAGCGAAGGAAGTCCTCCGCTGTTTCAAAAGATCAAAATTACAAGAAGCTCAGGCAGTGAAGCCGGACTCCACCAGGTTGACCAAGGCGTCTACGGCTTCTTTCTCATCGGTGCCATCGGCAATGATCCGGATTTGGTGCTGTCCCAGAATCCCCAGGCTGAGGACCCCCAACAGACTTTTGGCGTTCACCCGGCGTTCGTCCCGCTCCACCCAGATGGAGGATTGGAATTCGTTGGCACGCTGAATGAAGAAGGTGGCGGGGCGGGCGTGGAGACCCACCTTATTTTTGACGATTACATCTCTTACATACATGACGATCTTCGCTCCTTGCTTCTCGTTGCTTTTTGTTGGATTCGGGGCTGCATTCGCCGCAGAGCAGCAAAAAAATGCTCATTTTGCGCCTAACAACACTTATATTATAATCGTCATGAAAATTCCAGTCAATCCCTGAAAAACCAGTTTGGATTAAATGATAGATTGGGAAAATAAAAAAGCCCGGTTCTTATGAATTTTCCACAAACTCTTTCAACGTGCCGGAAAGAAACTAACAAAACCATCAAAATTCAGGGGGTGTCGGGCGGGGTTTTCTCGGTAAATTTCCTCTTTTTCCGCTTTTTTTCCGGCTGCGGCGGGTGGGCTTCCAGCCAGGCCTGGTACAGATCCGGACGCTTTTTTTGGGTCTGCTTCAGGCTTTCTTCCAGCTTCCAGGCTTCGATGTTAGCATGGTGGCCGGACAATAAAACCTCCGGCACCTCCCGCCCGTCCCACACTCTGGGGTGGGTATACTGGGGGTGTTCCAGCAGCCCGTCATAATGGCTTTCCCGGGCAAAGCACTCCTCCTGAGGCAGCACTCCCGGCAGCATCCGGGCCACGGCGTCGGTGACCGCCAAAGCCGGCAGCTCTCCCCCGGTGAGGACAAAATCCCCCAGGGAGATCTCCTCGTCCACAATCTTGTCCAGAATCCGCTGGTCCACCCCTTCGTAGTGGCCGCAGAGGAGGAACAGCCGGGGGCGCCCGCTCAGCTCCACCGCCTTTTTCTGGTTGAACTGGGCCCCTTGGGGGGAAAGATAGATCACCCAGGGCTTTTCCTGGGCCATGGCCTCCACTGCCTGATAGCACCGCCAGATGGGGTCGGGCTGCATCACCATCCCCTTGCCGATGCCGTAGGAATAGTCGTCCACCCGGTTATGCTTGTCCAGGGTGTAGTCCCGGATGTTGTGGCAGTGGACCTCCAGGCAGCCCGCTTTCCGGGCCCGGCCCAGGATGGATTCGCTGAGATAAGCCTCGCACATCTCCGGGAACAGGGTGGCAATGTCAATCCGCATCAGTCAAACAGTCCTTCCAAGGGGGTAATGAGAATTTTTTCCTGCTCCGGGTCCACCTGTTTCACCACCTGGGGAATGGCGGGAGCCAGCAGCAGCCGTCCGTCCGGGGCTTTGATGTGGTAGATGTCGGAAGCGCCGGTGTTGGTCACGTCCACCAGCACCCCGTACACCTTCTCCGGCTCCTCTGCGTCCGCCACGGTGCTGCCCAGCAGGTCCTGGATAAAATACTGTCCCGGCTCCAGCACCAAATCCTTCCGGTCCAGGTACAGCATCTTCCCCCGCAGCTCTTGGGCGTCCTCCAGGGAATTCACCCCGTCCAGCTTGAGAATCACCACGTTTTTGTGCACCCGGCCCTGCTGCAATCCGATGGGATGTTTCCCCTGGGCATCCAGGTACAGCATGGACAAATGGCAGAGGATCTCCGGGTCGTCGCAGTAACACTGGGCCCGGACTTCCCCCATGACCCCGTGGGTGGAGACGACTTTGGCGGCTTCCAGATAGGGTTTGATCATAACAACTCTCCTCCTGATAAGGAAAAAGGACTGCAGCAGGGCAGTCCTCACATTCCATCAATCAATTTCCACGGCGATCCGCTGGTCGGTCCGGCTGGCGCCGGCACGCATCACCACACGGATGGCTTTCGCAATCCGGCCTTGCTTGCCGATGATCCGGCCCATGTCTTCCGGCGCTACATGGAGATGGTAGACCACCACGCCCTCTTCATCGGGCTGGTCCACCTCCACCTGCACTGCGTCTTTGTTTTCCACCAGACCCCGTGCAATGGTTTCCAATAATTCTTTCACAAACAATCTCCTCTCTGCGATGTTCGGGAGCATTGCTTTCTTACAGCACGTTGTGTTCCTTAAACAGCTTCTTTACCGTCTCGGTGGGCTGAGCGCCGTTGGCGATCCATTTCTTGGTCTTTTCTGCGTCCACGCTGATCACTTTGGGGTTCTTGGTGGGGTCGTAGTAGCCCAGTTCTTCAATGAACCGGCCGTCCCGAGGATACCGGGAATCCGCCACTACAAACCGATAAAAGGGAGCTTTCTTGGCGCCCATCCGGCGCATTCTGATTTTTACTGCCATGTTTCATTTCCTCCTGTTCGCTTGCTGCGAAGAATAAAATATATCAATCAAGAATGGGGCCGGCAGCAAGTCCTGCCGAATTCCTTCTCAATTTACTTAAAATCCCATGCCGCCCATATTGCCCATGTTCCGAAGGAGGGCCCGGCGGCTCATTTTGCCCTTCTTCCCTTTGCCGGAGAACTGCTTCATGATCTTCTGCATCTGCTCAAACTGCCTTAACAGCTTGTTCACGTCCTCCACCTTTTGGCCGCTGCCGGCGGCAATCCGGCGCTTTCGGGAGGGATTGATGAGCTTGGGGTTTTCCCGTTCTGCCGGGGTCATAGACCGGATCAAGGCTTCCACATGGACCAGCTGTTTGTCGTCAATGTCCTCTTCCTTGATCTTGTCCCCGCCGGGAAGCATCCCGATGATCTGCCGCAGGGAACCCATCTGCTTGATCTGCTGCATCTGTGCTAAAAGGTCCTCCATGTTGAAGGTGTTTTCCTTCAGGCGGCGCATCATTTTGTCCGCTTCCTTCTGATCCACCGCAGTCTGGGCCTTTTCAATCAGAGTCAGAACATCTCCCATGCCCAGAATCCGGCTTGCCATCCGATCCGGGTGGAAGGGCTCCAAATCGTCCAGCTTTTCCCCGGTGCCTGCAAACTTAATGGGCCGCCCGGTCACCGCCAGCACGCTGAGAGCTGCACCGCCCCGGGTGTCGCCGTCCAGCTTGGTCAGCACCACCCCGGTGATGTCCAGCTGCTCGTGAAAGCTCTTGGCCACATTCACTGCATCCTGGCCGGTCATGGCGTCCACCACCAGCAGGGTTTCGTGAATCTCCAGGTTTTCCTTCAAACCCTTCAGCTCCGCCATGAGCTGCTCGTCGATGTGCAGCCGGCCGGCGGTATCCAGGATCACCAAATCGTTGCCGTGGTCCTTGGCGTGGGCAATGGCCTTTTGGGCAATCTCCAAAGGCGGGCGCTGTCCCAGTTCAAACACCGGAACCTCCGCCTGGGCCCCCACCACCTTCAGCTGTTCAATGGCGGCGGGACGGTAGATGTCGCAGGCCACCAGCAACGGCCGGTGTCCCTGGCCCTTGAAATACTTGGCCAGCTTGGCGGAATGGGTAGTTTTACCGCTGCCCTGCAAGCCTACCATCATCACCACACAAGGGGGATGGGCGGGGAACTGGATCCGGGCGTTTTCACTGCCCATGAGACGGATCAGCTCTTCGTGGACAATCTTGATGACCTGCTGGGCGGGAGTCAGGCTTTCCAGCACTTCCGCACCTACCGCCCGTTCGCTCACCGACTTCACAAAGTCCTTGACCACTTTGTAGTTGACGTCCGCTTCCAGCAGGGCCAGACGGACTTCCCGCATGGCCACTTTGATGTCCTCTTCGCTGAGCTTGCCCTTGCCCTTCAGCCGCTTGAAGACGGCGTTGAGCTTTTCGGATAATCCTTCAAAGGCCATGACGGAACCCCCTTACTCCTGAATGTGCTGCCCGGAAAGCTCTATGATCTGCCGGGCATTCTGCAAAAGCTGTGCGGAATACTTGTATTCATCGCTGATGTGATAGATATTTTCCGCCAGCCGGCGGATCTGCAGCATATCTTCCTGCAGCTGCTGCCGGCTTTTCAGCAGACCTAATTTGTCCTCCAGCTCATAGAGGTACTCTTCTCCCCGCTTGATGCTGTCCCGCACCCCTTGCCGGGTAATCTGCTGATGGGCGGCGATTTCTCCCAAAGACAGGTCTTGGTTGTAATAGAGGTCGATCACATCCCGCTGCTTCTCGGTGAGCAGTTCGCCGTAAATATCCAACAGGATTGCTACTTCCACATTTTTTTCCAAACGCTCACCTTCTCTGCCATTGCTGTAAAGCCAGCCGCTTTACAAGTAGCCATTATACCCAATCTATGGCAGGTTGTCAAGGGGTATGCCTTGCTTTTTCAGGTTTTTTCCTGCTTGTATTTCCCAAAAAGGAGGCTGAAACGGCCGTTTTTCCCAAAAAAGAACCCCTGCCGAAGCAGGGGCCCCAAACTTTTTAGGAAAATCCATCAGTTGGTGATGGTGGTTTCGGTTTCCTTGTCGAAGATGTGGATGTTGTTCATATCGAAAGCAACCTTCACATTGTCGCCGGGTCTGGCGGTAGAACGGGCAGAAACACGAGCGGTCAGGTTGACGCCGTCCACATTCAGGTACAGATAGGTTTCTGCGCCCATCATTTCGGTAACTTCCACGTTGGCGTCCACAATACCGGTGGAGACGCTGGACAGGAACATTTCTTCGTCGTGGATGTGTTCCGGACGGATGCCCAGGATCACTTCTTTACCCACAGCGGACTTCACGCCGTCGTTGATCTTGCTTTCCGGCAGCACCAGGCTGTACTTGCCGTCGCAGATGTCCAGGCAGTATTTGCCGCTCTTCTGGGTTACGGTGGCGTCCAGGAAGTTCATCTGGGGAGAGCCGATGAAGCCTGCTACGAACACATTGCAGGGATAGCTGTACAGGTTCTGGGGGGTATCCACCTGCTGAATGAAACCGTCCTTCATAACCACAATCCGGGTGCCCATGGTCATAGCTTCGGTCTGGTCGTGGGTAACGTAAATGAAGGTGGTGCCCAATTTCTGGTGCAGCTTGGAAATCTCGGTTCTCATCTGGGCACGGAGTTTAGCGTCCAGGTTGGACAGAGGTTCGTCCAGCAGGAACACTTTGGGTTCACGAACGATAGCACGGCCCAGCGCAACACGCTGGCTCTGGCCGCCGGACAACGCCTTGGGTTTCCGGTCCAGCAGGTGGGAGATGTCCAGAATCCGGGCAGCTTCTTCCACTCTCTGCTTGATTTCCGCTTTGGGAACCTTCCGCAGCTTCAAGCCAAACGCCATGTTGTCGTACACGGTCATGTGGGGGTACAGAGCATAGTTCTGGAACACCATTGCAATGTCTCTGTCTTTGGGGGATACGTCGTTCATCAATTTTCCGTCAATGTACAGCTCGCCTTCCGAAATCTCTTCCAGACCGGCAATCATCCGCAGAGTAGTGGACTTACCGCAGCCGGAAGGACCGACCAGAATGATAAATTCCTTGTCTTCGATTTCCAGGTTGAAGTCGCTGACCGCTACCACGTTGCCTGCATACTTTTTGTAAATGCCTCTCAGAGATAATCCTGCCATACCTTTGGCCTCCTAAACTTTATTTTTCATGCTGCTTTTCTCGTCATTCACATACAAGAAACATGAGAACGCTGTATCATTATAATACCAAATTCCGGCGGAAATAAACAGTATCTTTTTAACTAAACTTTCAAAAACAAAATTGTAGAATCCAACCAATTCTTTTTCCCGTCAAGGCGTTTCTTGGGGCCGTGGTGTAGAAGTTGTCAAAATTTTAAGCAATTCTTTGTGCAATATTTCCCTACACTCTCCCGGCTTCAATTCGGGGTCCAAAAACAGCCCTCCCAGCCGGATTCGTTTCAATTCCAGCACCCGGCTGCCGCAGGCCGCCGCCATCCGCCGTATTTGATGGTACTTTCCTTCCCGGAGCACAATCTCCACCATGGCGTTTTCCCTCTGCTCCAGCAGCTTGATTCGGGCAGGAAGGCATTGATAACCGTCTTTGAGCACACAGCCTTTTTCAAATTGTTCTGCCATGGCCGTGGTGAATTTTCCGGCCAGCAAGGCCCGGTAGGCCTTCTCTACATGGTGTTTGGGAGAAAGCATCCGGTGGGCAAATTCCCCGTCGTCGGTAATCAACACAAAGCCGGTGGTTTCCTTGTCCAGCCGCCCGGCAGGGAACAGTCCCGGCCTCCGGTACTCCTGGGGCACCAAATCCAGCACCGTCTTTTCCCGGCTGTCCTGGGTGGCGCTGACCACCCCTTTGGGCTTGTTCAGCATCAAGTATATGTGCTGCTGCCAGCACAACGGCTTCCCATCCAGACAGACCACATCCTGGGCCGGATCCACTTTTTCCCCTCCCTTGGCAAGCTGCCCGTTGAGGGTAACCCGCTTCTGCCGCAGGGCCGCCTTAATCTGGCTGCGGCTGAGCTTTGCCGCCTGCCCGCAATATTTTTCCAGCCGCAGTTCCATGACAATCTCCTTTTTGTATTTTTCACTTACATTATCCTATTTGTATAATCCAATGCTCCCAACGCCAACCCAGCCTGTTTTCCAGGAAAACCTCTGCCAAAGTCCTCCTGTTCCGTTGCGTCAAGCCTTGCGCAGCGGCAGGCTTTCTTTCCAATCAGTATTATTTTTTTACATTCTCCGAATTGTATTATCCCTCCGGCATAATCAGCCCGGTAAGGAACCCATCCAGCCGCACCGAACAAAGGTCGCCGCCGATCAGCTCCCCGTCCAGGCAGAGCAGATGCACCAGCACCCCCTCCTCCTGGTTGGGATAGTTCAGCACCGTAAAGCAGCTGCGCTGGACGGTACTGCCCTGGTAGGGGGTAAGATCGAACCCCGCTTCCAGCTGCAACTGATTGTACTGGGTGTAGATTTCATCGAAGGGCTGGGGAATGGTAACAGTGTCCTGAACCAAGCTGTCCGGATCCACTTCAATGCCTTCCCCTGCCAGCCACTCCACCATCTCGCTGACGGTGCTCAGCCGTATCGGTTCCGGGGCGGCCACTTCTTCCGCCGGGGCCTGGCAGCCCCCCAGCCACACTACCAGCAATCCGATGACGGCCGCCGCCACCAACAGAATCACTGCCACCCGTTTCCAGGTGGCCTTCACTGCACAGACAAACATCCGGCTCACTCCTCGTTTTTTTCCATAGGTATGAGCCGGAAGTTCCAGGTATGTCAGCTATTTTCAGAACTCTTTTGATGCTGGCTGCGCCAGCGGTCCATGTTAATCACCGGTTTCAGGTTAAAGTTCCGGTACGCACCCTGACGGTAGGTGTAGTGGTTTTTGTCCCCATCGGTGGTGAGCAATCCCTTGGGAGTCATGCGGTAAAGGTTCCGCTGAATCACCAAACCGCCCCGATTGAGATACTCCGTCTCCAAAAAATCGTAGATGGTGCCGGGGGAGAGGATACCGTTGATGTTCAGCACATCCAGTCCCATTTTACCCAGAAGGTCCAGGGCCAGCATGGCGCAGTTGGTGGTAAAAAGGAAATAGGTTTTGTACTTGCTTTTGGAGAATTTATACATCTTGGTTTGGGTACAGACACTCAGCCGGCTGGGATAGTCAGTGAAATCCTCCAGCTTGGCTTTGGGATCCAGTTCCAACGCCTGTTGATAAGGGGGGTACCAGCGGTAGGCATTGGACATAATCTGTTTCAACCGTTCCCGCACCATATCTTTCTGCTTTTCGGTGAGGCGCAGCCCGAAACCGAAGATGGTGGTGTGGGCATAGCCGGAAGTAAAGGGAAGGTATTCTTCCTTTTTGGAAACAATCATCACTCCCGGCGCAATGCCCAGGTGCTGGGCCGCTTCATCGTAGCTGCCGTAAGCATACATCTTCCCTTCAAAGCAGATATCGCAGTGGCCGATGGCGTTGCCGCCTCCGTCCGCCACATGGATGAACACCTCCAAGCCGGGTTTTCCCCCATCCCGCGGGGGAATCTCCTCCTTCAGCTCATCAAAAGTTTGGGCGCGAGCCAGGTAACGGTTCACCCGGCACTGCACCGTAAAAGGCATCAGGGCTTCCAGTATGGCAGGCAAGGGGAAACGGATATGCCGCCGCACCTTCTGTTTAGCCTTGTTGGGAAGCAATTCGTCAATGGCCTGGGCCAGCTGGAAGCCACCTAAAATCAGCAGGTATACCGCCACGATGGTAAATACCACCGAAATGTGCTCCCAGGGGGCAATAAGCAGAATCACTCCCACAGACAAAAACAGCAGGCTCTGGGCGGTGGAAAGCAGAAAACCTTTCTTTTCCTCCTGCCACAGCAGCACGGCGTCGATGGCTTTGATCACCCCGGTAAGCAGCAGGTACAGCCCAAACAGGATCACCACGATAGTCAAAGGGACCACGGTGTTGAAGATAATCAACACCCCAAAGGGGATACATAAAAACATCCACAGCAATTCAAACCATTTCCGCCCCTCGTGCAAAAACCAGCCCACAATGCCCGCTACGCCGATAACCACCAGCGCCGCCCCCAGCAAATAGGAGGCGGACAGCACCACAATATCCTGGATCACCAGCAGCAGCACGCCCCCTGCAATCAATCCCAGACTTACCAGCAGCAGACCTAAATTGTTTGCCGTGCGCAACACCGTCGTTCGTTTCAATCCGCTGTCCTCCCTTTCCAATCATCCGGTTTTCTGAGTGATAACTATGTGTCCTCCTGGAAAATTATACAGGATTCTGCCCAAACTGTAAAGGATGCGCCGGGAAAATTCATCTTTTCGCAAAAAAGTGTTGACAAACCCTTTGGTCGGTGGTATACTAAACAATGTTCTGAAAAGAACTTCCATAAGGTGTGCGCCAGTAGCTCAGTTGGATAGAGTGTTTGGCTACGAACCAAAAGGTCGGGGGTTCGAATCCCTTCTGGCGTACCATTGTCGGAGCAGTTGTAAGCTGCTCCGATTTTTGTTTGTCTTATTTTAAATTCTCTGTACCGTCGCCCCTCTGCCAAAAGCTGAACTTTTCCATACCCCCACACAAAGCAGATCCCCCTGCCTTGCACCGACAGGGGGATCTTTTCTTTTTCATAAAGGGGACTTTCCTGCTCTGGGAACCCATCCAGAACATCAGCCTTTTTGATACAATACCAAATCGTAGCTGTAAAAATAGTATTTGGTGGCAATGTTGATGGTTTCCACCTGCCGGGTGTCCGGCAGCTGCTCCACCAAATCGCAGAATACACTGTCCTGGTTGAACACCCAGATGTTGCCGGTGTAATCCTGCAAATCCTCTTCCACCTGCTGGGTATCGTGCACAATATTCACCTCATGGGCCAGGGCTTGGAAAGCCCGATCCTCATTGTGGTCATAGGGGTTGTAGTAATACAGATCCAAATCCGGGAATTTCACCGTGATAAAAGCACCCATCCGGTCATTGAGCAGCATCACATCTCCATCCTGCATCACGCCGCCCAGCTTATCTTCCACTGCCGTGGCGGACACATCGTAGTTGGATTCATAGGCAGGAATGGCCCAGCGCACCGTCATCGCTAAAAAGACCGCCGCTACCAGAACCTGCACTACCTTCCATTTCACCCCGCTCATCAGGTAAGCAAAGAAGAACACAATCAGCCCGTAGAACACCATGGTGTAGCGCACGAAATAGATTTCCCGGAACAGGGAAACAAAAAGGGTTACGGCGATGATTCCCAGATACGCCAGCAACGCCACCACTGCCGGCTTGGCGTCCTTGGGATTTTTCCGCAGCCGCAATACCAGCATCACCAGGAAAAAGGCCCAAACCACGCCGGCTACAATGGTGCTGGAGTAGAAGTCCCACTGGGACATGTCGGTGGCGTTTTCCGTATAACCGCCGATAAAGTAAAAGTCCAAGGTGTTTTCCAGCACCTGGGGATATTTTACCTCAATCCAAACAGCGCCGCCCTCGTTCATCTGCCGCAGCAGCACCCAGGCCCCCGGCAGATAAGCCACAATCTGAATCAATCCAAACAGCAGCCAACGAAGAATGTGTTGCCGGTTTTTGAGGGTATACGCCAGCAAAAACAGATTGATAACAATGACTGAAAACAGACCGAAATAGTGGGTGTAAGCGCTTGCCAAAGAAAACACTGCAAACAAAATCCAGTTTTTCTTCCAGCACTCCGGCTGATATGCCGCCCGCCAGGCATAGATGGCGGTGAGGGTGATAAACAGTGCCGCCCAGGTGTACATCCGAATCTGCAGGGCGTACTTGAACATCACCGGCATGGCAAAGGTGAAGAAAGAAAACCAAAATCCCACCCTGGCCCCAAAATCCCGGCGAATGTGGGTATACCCCAGCAGGCCGATCAGCGCCCCGCCCAGCACGGAGAACAAGCGCATCACAACAATGCTGTTGCCAGTGACCATGGTCACCAATTTCAAAAGGATGTAGTACAGGTGGGGATGTACGTCGTAGGACGCAATAACGCACATATCCCAAAAATCATGATTCATCAGCCCCACGGTGTAGCTTTCATCAAACCACAGTACGGGAGTAAACGCCCCGGATGCCAAAAATGCAGTACCCAGCACCAGCAAAATAATGTGGGCCAGCTTCCATCCTGGGCGATCCAGCTCTTTATCCAGCTTTTTCAAACAGACTCCTCCTTGTTTTTCTAACCCAATTTCTATTCAGCGTACCACGGTTTTTGGGAGGTGTCAAGGAAAAAGGAGGTTTTTCGTACAATCTTATAAAAAGATTAAAAAACTCATCGCTTCTGTTGGAGGGCGAAAACACGGGGCAGAAGGAAGGCCGATTCACTCCATGAAAAAACCGCCGTGAACCTAACATTCACGACGGTTTGGTGCCGGAGACCGGGGTCGAACCGGCACGGGCATTACTGCCCACGGGATTTTAAGTCCCGGGCGTCTGCCAATTCCGCCACTCCGGCAACAGGTATATTATACCCGCTGCCGCCCGGCTTGTCAATGTTTCCAAAGGCAAAAAAAATTCGCTCCCTGTAGGAGTACAATACATATTGGACAGAGAGATAAAATAGAGGGATAAAAAAGTAGAAGAATACAGTCTCATGAGTTAT
>PPYE01627396.1_pt2 | contig 18727 bp, 10 predicted proteins | sample 1559881 | NCBI WGS metagenome assembly PPYE01 (sample SAMN08240022, study PRJNA423297) | Human gut metagenome, whole genome shotgun sequencing project. | reverse complement strand
TAACAGCATCAGCACAGAAAGGGATAACGGTGAGGGGAACGGTTCTTGACAGTAATGGTGAGACAATCATTGGAGCCTCAGTAGTTTTAAAGGGTAATAATTCAATAGGTACGATTTCAGATATAGATGGAAATTTTGTATTGACTGTACCCAATGAGAAGTCTACCCTTATTGTTTCGTATGTAGGAATGAAACCACAGGAGGTAAAAGTGGTTTCCAAAGGTCTTTTTAAAGTGGTGTTGGAAGATGATACTAAACAACTGGAAGAAGTAGTAGTTGTAGGTTACGGACAACAGAAGAAAGCGAGTGTGGTAGGTGCTATCACGCAGACCACTGGAAAAGTATTGGAACGGGCGGCTGGTATTTCTGATATTGGTGCGGCGTTAACCGGTAACCTGCCGGGGGTTATAACGACTCAAAGTTCCGGTATGCCAGGTGAAGAAGAACCGAAAATCACAATACGTGGGACTAGTTCATGGAATAATAGTGACCCGTTGGTACTGGTGGATGGCATAGAACGTCCGATGAGCAGTGTGGATATTGCTTCTGTACAATCTATTTCTGTCTTGAAGGATGCTTCTGCAACTGCTGTTTATGGTGTGAAAGGTGCAAATGGTGTCATTTTGGTAACGACTAAACGCGGAACTGAGGGAGCTGCCCAAATAAACATAGCAGCCAATGCCACGATGAAGATACCTTCCAAGCTTCCTAACAAGTTGGATTCTTATGATGCTTTGATGGCACGCAATATGGCTATTGAGCATGAGTTGAGCTTGTATCCGGATTCATGGTCGTACATAAAGCCGCAGTCAATAATTAATAAGTATCGTAATCCGGCAAATTTGGAAGAAGCGGAACGCTATCCGAATGTGGACTGGCAGGATGTATTGTTCAAAGACTATGCGATGTCCTACAATGCAAATGTGAATGTCAGCGGTGGAACTCGGTTTGTAAAATATTTCGCTTCTGTCGATTATGTGCATGAGGGGGACTTGTTCGATGTATTTGATAATGGGCGTGATTATAATTCCGGTTATGGATATGACAGAATTAATGTACGTAGTAATCTGGATTTTCAGATAACCAAGAGTACTGTTTTTAAGGTTAATGTAGCGGGCTCTAATGGATACAAGAAAACTCCTTATAATAATTCCAATTATGATAGCTCGGCCGACTGGTCGATTGCCCAGCAGTGGGCGGGGGCGTATAATATTGCTCCGGATGTATTTCTTCCAAAATATTCGGATGGTTCATGGGGATATTATCCGAATATTTCGAATGTTACCAATTCTGCAGAAAATGTTTCATTGGGAGGTACGATGACTACCACTACTACACAGATAACAACTGACTTTGCATTGGAACAGGATTTGAGCTTTATAACGAAAGGATTGAGTGCAAGGGCTATGGTTTCTTGGGATAATACTTTTGTAGAATGGAAGCGCGGTATCAATGACCTATATAACGACGCACAACATAAATGGATTAATCCGGATACAGGGGAGGTCAGTTATAAAAAGTCGTATGACAACAATACAGGTTTTGATTTTATGCAGGGTGTAATGTGGAATACGGAAGGTGGTGAAGTCAAGAATTGGGCGACACAGCGTAACCTTAATTATCAGGCACAGTTAAATTGGGCCCGTAGTTTTGGAAAGCATAATGTTACCCTTATGGGATTGTTCAGTCGTCAAGAAACGGCTACAGGAAGTGAAATTCCTCACTATCGTGAAGACTGGGCATTCCGTACTACTTATAATTGGGCGGATCGGTATTTTATTGAATATAATGGTGCTTATAATGGTTCCGAGAAGTTCAGCAAAGAAAATCGTTTTGCATTCTTTAATTCCGGTGCTATCGGATGGATGGTTAGTGAAGAACCGTTTATGAAATTCTTGAAAGAACGCAGAATTTTGGATATGTTGAAAATTCGTGCTTCTTATGGTGAAATCGGTGATGATAATGTAAAAACACGTTGGTTGTATATGAACCAATGGGCTTACGGCGGAACCTCGTCTTTGGATGTAGATCGTGGTGAAAGTCCATATACTTGGTATCGTGAATCAGCAGTAGGTAATTCTGATGTGCATTGGGAGAAAGTAAAGAAATTGAATTTTGGTATTGATTACTCTTTTTTGGATGGTTTGTTTGCAGGTAGCGTGGAAGTCTTTCGTGATAAACGTACTGATATTCTGGTGGGTGGAAGCGATCGGGCTATTCCTTCTTATTTTGGTACTACAGCAGTTACTGCTAACTTAGGTAAGGTTAGAACCAAAGGTTATGAGTTGGAACTTCGTATCAACAAGACATTTTCCAATAAGATGCGCGTTTGGGCTAATATGAGCATGACCCATGCGGAAAATAAGATACTTGAAAAAGACGATGCTCCATTGTTGGCTGGGTATCAAAAGGTGGCTGGTTATGCCATTGGTCAGAATAAGGCATATATTGATAATGGATATTTGAATTCTTATGACGATGTGATTGGTAGCCCGCAGCATGATACAAACAATTCACAACGTCTTCCCGGAGACTATTATATTGTCGATTTCAATGGGGATGGTGTCGTCGACAGCAAGGACCAAGCTCCTTACGGTTACTCTGATACTCCACAGAATACATATAATGCTACTCTTGGCTTTGAGTGGAAGGGATTTAGTGCTTTTGTTCAGTTCTATGGTGTAAACAATGTGACTCGTGTCGTTCAGTTGACCAGTTTTGGCAGTCAGATGAATACGGTGTATGACCAGGGTAGCTGGTGGTCTGAGGCTGGCGATGCGGCCGATGTTGTAACTCCGCGCTGGTTGTCAAAGGTGAGCGGTTACAGTAATGGTACGCAATACTATTATGACGGTTCTTATATTCGTCTGAAAAATGCAGAGATAGCCTATACCTTTACAGATGGATGGGTGCGAAAACTCGGGGTGAAAAATTTGAAGATTTACTTAAATGGAAACAACTTATGGGTATGGTCTAAGATGCCGGACGACCGTGAATCGAATTTTGCAGGTTCGGGTAATCAAGGGGCGTATCCTACGGTGAAACGTTTCAACTTAGGTGTTAAATTTACATTATAATCAAAGTACTATGAGAAAAATATATAGAACTCTTTTATGCGGTAGCTTATTGCTCTTCTCGTTGGGATTTTCATCTTGTGAGGACTATCTAGACAAGGAAGCTGACTCTACTGTATCTGAAGAAGAAGCATTTAAGAACTTTAGGAATTTTCAGGGGTTTATCGAGGAAATATACAACTGTATTCCTGATAAGGAGAAGAACAATTATACTACTTCCTGGAACTGGGGAGATGATGAAATATTCAACCCGGAAGGTGACAGCCACATGACGCATCAGGTCGATTTGGGTAACTTCCGTGCATGGTCTACCAATAATCAATGCTGGCTCTATCGTACCGGCAGTGATCCTACGGCTACTTATCATCCGAACAGTGACGGCAATGCTAAGTTTAAACATTCACTGTGGCCACATGCATGGTATTGTATACGTAAGGCTAACATCGGTATCGCTAATCTAGAAAGGTTAACGGAAGCTACGGATGAGGAGAAAAAACTGATTGCCGGTCAGCTTTATTTTTTCCGCGCATGGTGGCACTTTGAAATGATGCAATATTTTGGTGGCTTGCCTTATATTGATACAGTCTTATCTGCTACAGAGAAAATGTCTTTGCCACGTCTGAGTTATCAGGAATGTGCAGATAAAGCAGCAGTCGATTTCCGTATGGCAGCGGATTTGCTTCCTATTAATTGGGATAACACAACTGTTGGCAAACAAACCGCGGGTAAGAATGATTTGCGTATCAACAAGATTATGGCATTAGGCTATCTGGGCAAGAATTATCTTTGGGCTGCCAGTCCTCTGATGGAACATGGTGCGCAGCTAGGTGGAAGCAATACTTACAATTACAATACAGAATATGCAAAAAAAGCAGCAGAGGCATTCGGAGAGTTACTGACACTTGTCGAAAGCGGGCAGACGCAATATGCATTGGCGCAGTTTGATTATAGTGATATTTATAATCATACCAAATCGGCATCTGCTTCTAATAGTTATTCTGAAATATTCTATACTACTGGTCAGAACTGGAAAATGCCGGGTACTACAGAAGCTATTTTCCGTGGTCCGTCCGAAGACTTCAACGGTAGTAACTGGAATATGACCAAGTTGTGGGGACCTAAAATTTATGGTTTGGTTGAACATGATAATATCATCCACCAACCTACTGCCAACTATGTGAATTTATATGGTATGGAGAACGGTTTGCCATTGAGTGAAGATGAAACAAAATCCGGTTTTAGAAAGAATTTTCCATTTAGAAATCGTGATGCCCGTTTTTATCATGACATAGTTTTTGACGGATTCCATTATGTCAATGCAGCTATTCCTGAAGCAGACAAGGAATTCTTGCGCTATTGCACTCTGTATACGGGCGGAGCTATGAGAGCCGTGGCCAATGCTAGCCGTACCGGCTATTTCATCCAGAAATTAGTACCGCATCAGGCTAATAAATATGACGGACTCTATAATTGGTCGGGTAACCTGCATACATATTTACCTTACATGCGTTTGGCGGATATTTATCTGATGTATGCTGAGGCTTGTGCGGCAGTAGACGGTGCTGCAGGTAAATCTACGAATTTTGGTAAAACGGCTGAAGATGCGATCAATACTTTGCGTAAACGTGCGGGAGTAGGCCCTGTTGGTGGAGGGGAACCGGGTGATGAAAAAGGTACTCTTTGTCCGGAATATATTTCCAATTCCCAGAAATTTATGGATGAAGTTCGTCGTGAACGTGCTGTCGAGTTGTCTTTTGAAGGTTTCCGCTTTAACGATTTGCAGCGTTGGTTGCTGCTGACCGAAGAGCCCTATACTATTAAGACTTCACAAGAATTCGAACGTGTAGAGAATGAAGACTTTTATAAGAATAATGATCCGGCAGAGGCAGAAGTGAGAAACTTCCGTGAGGAGACTATTTTGAAACGGGTATTTGGAACGAAGCATTACTGGTTCCCCTTATTGGATAATGACGTGTATCTGTATGCTGAATTCCCGCAGAATCCGGGATGGTAATCCCTTATGGTTACTGAATGTATAATTATAAATGAATAAACAATGAAACATATATATAGAAGATTCATTCTCAGTGCAGTGCTTGTTTTTCCGGTTGTTATTTCTGCCGGTGCACAAGAGTTGGCAGGGGATAATGCAAGTTCGCTGCAAAACGATTCGTTGGTGCAGGTAGCTTTCCGAAAGGTTTCTCAGAACAATTTATTAGGAGGTGCCTCAGTAGTAAATGTAGAGGAATTGACGAAGAAAAATTACAATACATGGAGCTTGACCGATATGCAGGGATATGTCGGTGGTTATAATGGTAACTCATTGTGGGGAATGGATGAAAAGCTGATATTGGTGGACGGGGTACCTCGCAATATTGATTATATTTCTCCTACGGAAATCAGCCAAATAACCTTTTTGAAAGGTGCGCAAGCTGTGGTGCTCTATGGAAGTCGTGCGGCTAAAGGAGTAATTATGATTACAACCAAAAGAGGTAAGAGTACGGATCTTCAAGTAGATGTACGTGCCAATACAGGGTTTTATGTCGCAAAGAGTTACCCCGAATATTTAGGTTCGGCCGAATACATGACTCTTTATAATGAAGCACGTGCCAATGACGGGCTCGGTGCTCTCTATAGCGCGGAGGATATTTACCATTATGGATCCGGTGAGAATCCTTATCGTTATGCTAATGTGAATATGTATTCGTCGGACTATATCAAGAAGGCATATAATCGTTCGGATGTTACAGCCGAAATTTCGGGTGGCAATCATCGTGCCCATTTTTATACGAATATAAATTATCTTCGTTCCAATGACGTTTTCAAAATCGGTGAGGCGAAGCATAATGGGACCAATGGTTTAAATATTCGCGGTAACGTAGATTTGACATTGAATGACTTTATTACAGCTTATGTGAATGCTAAAGTATCTTTCTATTCACGTCGTAGTGCCAATGGGTCTTATTATTGGAGTGCGGCATCTACATTGCGTCCCAATCGTATTTCTCCGTTGATTCCGTTGAGCTATATTGATGCAAATGCAGCCAGTGCATGGGATTTGGTGGCGAATAGCAATAATATAGTTGATGGAAAATACTTTTTGGCAGGAACACAATCTGATATGACAAATGTATTTGGCGATTATTATGCTTCAGGTTATAGCAAAGCAACAGATCGTTCGTTCCAGTTTGATGCGGGAGTGAACATTGGTTTGGACAAGGTGTTGAAAGGACTCTCTTTTCATACTCGGTTTTCTGTAGATTACTCTACTGCTTATATTACTTCTTATAATAACAGCTATGCCACATATGCGCCTACCTGGTCTAATAATGGCGGGAAAGATATTATTGTCGGTTTGACAAAATACAATGAGGACAAGAAGTCCGGTGTGCAGAATATCAGCGGCAGTTCGGATAACCAGACTGTTTTATTCTCCGGCCAGTTCGATTACGAAAACACTTTTAATGATGATCATCATTTGGCTGCCATGTTAATAGCCTCTGGTTATCAACAAAGTTATTCAGGAGAATATCATAAGACAAGCAATGTAAATTTGGGCATGCAGTTGGGATATAACTTCCGCAATAAATATTATGCCGATTTTGGTGGGGCTGTTATACATTCTGCAAAGTTGGCTCCGGGACATCGTAATGCTTTCTCACCTTCTTTGACATTGGGCTGGAAATTATCAAACGAGAGCTTTCTGGAAAATTCTCCGGTAGTGGACGAACTGATGTTGAGTGTGTCCGGTAGTATCTTGAATACGGATTTGGGAATTGACAACTATTATATGTATGATGGTTATTACAACCAGTCGGACGGTGCATGGTGGGGATGGCGCGAGAGTGTATCCCTACACTCTACTAACTCCAAACAAGGGGCGAATGAAGACTTGAGCTTTATCAAGCGTAAAGAGCTTTCAGTTAATCTGAAAACTTCTTTATGGAACCGGATGATAACAGCGGATGCATCTTTCTTTGTTAATTCAATCGAAGGTAAAATCGTGACTTCTACTACTCAGTATCCGGAGTATTTCTTCACTTATTATCCGACTGCTTCGTTTCGTCCGTACATCAACTACGATAATGACCGTCGCATGGGATTTGATTTCAACGTAAACTACAACAAACGTTTCGGCAAGGTTGATTTTACAGCGGGCGTTACCGGAACTTACTATACAACGAAAGCTACCAAGCGGGATGAATTGTATCAGGATAAATACCAATACCGTAAAGGATATGCTGTTGACGGTATTTGGGGATTACAGTGCATCGGATTCTTCAAGGATGAGCAGGACATCATCGATTCTCCAGAACAGCGTCTTGGCGGTACAATAAGACCGGGTGATTTGAAGTATGTAGATCAGAATAATGACGGTATAATTGATGATAAAGATCAGGTTTATCTGGCTCGTGGAGGTTGGTATGGAGCTCCCTTGGCGTTGGGTATAAACTTGACTGCTAAATGGAAAGGATTAACTTTCTTTGTATTGGGTACAGGTGAGTTTGGCGGACATGCCATGAAAAACAACGAGTCTTATTATTGGATATCCGGTGAAGATAAATACTCGGCAGTAGTCCGGGGGCGTTGGACTCCGGAAACGGCAGCAACAGCTACTTATCCGCGTCTGACTACAGAAAGTGGAACTAATAACTTTTATTCTTCCGACTTCTGGATGTATAAGACGGATGCTTTCCGTTTGGCAAAAGTACAGGTCACGTATGACCTGCCTTCCAAGTGGTTTAAGAATAGTTTTGTTCATGGAGTATCCGCATATATCAGCGGTTCTGATTTGCTCACAATATCCAAGGAACGCAAGGCGCTGGAATTGAATGTTGGCTCCAGCCCGCAATGCCGCTTCTATAATTTAGGTGTGACTGCAACTTTCTAATACAGATTATTTCAATAATTAAAGAACGAAATTATGAAAAATATATTCAAATTATTGGCTTTCTTACCTCTGCTGACTGCTTGTGACGATTTGTTTGAACCGGCACTGGAGAACAACAGAGATCTTGAGGCTATGTATAAAGAACCGAGCTATGCGCAGGGTATACTTGCGAACGCTTATATTATACTTCCTTACGAAACTTCACCTACAAGTGACTTGGCTACGGATGATGCTGTGACTAATGAGATTTCCAGTAACTATCTGCGAATGGCTACAGGTTCCTGGACTGCCAATAATAATCCGGTTTCCCAGTGGCAGAATCGTTTCAATGCTATCCAGTATATCAATCTTTTTTTGGAGAATGTAGATAAGGTAGAATGGGCAAAAGATGAACGTATCTCTACCATGTTTCTTGATCGTTTGAAAGGAGAGGCTTATGGGTTGCGTGCACTGCATATGTATTATTTGTTACGTGCACATGGTGGCAAGATTGCGGACGGCACATTGATGGGAGTACCTATTATTTTGAAATCGGAAGGACCGGATGCGGATTTTAATCATGCTCGTGCCACTTATTCCGATTGCGTGAAGCAAATAATGGAAGATGCTGATAAGGCTATCGAATTATTGCCGCTCGATTATAAGAAATTTGCAGATAGTGAGATACCGGAAAAATATAAAAACATCGGTGTGACGAATGCGAGTGATTATCGGCGTGTTTGTGGTGAAGAATATAGAGGGTTGATGAGCGGACGGATTGCATTGGCAGTCCGTGCACAAACGGCTCTGTTAGCTGCCAGTCCGGCATTTCAAAGCGGGTCGGGAATGACTTGGGAACAAGCTGCCGATTATGCTGCTGAAATTATAGAGAAAGCTAACGGTGGCGGCGGCTGCGGGCTGGATGCAGATGGATTGGAGTGGTATACACTTGCGGATAAAGATTATGGAACGGGCGGCAGTCCCGCCGAGGTTATTTGGCGTAGTAGTACAGATGATAATAATACATTGGAAACAGCTAACTTCCCTCCATCACTTTACGGAAACGGTCGTGTCAATCCTACCCAGAATTTGGTGGATGCCTTTCCTATGGCGAACGGTTACCCTATTTCTGAAACATCAGGCAATTACGATGCAGAAAACCCGTATGATAACCGTGATCCGCGTTTGGCAAAATACATCGTTTACAATGGTAGCAAGCAAGGTCCTAGTGATACGGAAATTATTACAGGAACTTACGGAACGAATACAGACGTTGTGAATAAGGAAAGCGGAAGGTCTACTCGTACAGGTTATTACTTGCGGAAACTATTGCGTAAAGAGTGTAACCCTAATTCACAGTATAATACAAAGAAGAAGCATTATACCGCACGTATCCGTTATACAGAGATGTTTCTGATTTATGCGGAGGCGGCTAATGAGGCTTGGGGGCCACAGAATAATCATGGACATCTTTTTAGTGCTTATGATGTAATCAAAGCCATTCGTACGCGTGCCGGTTTAGGTATCGATAATGGAGATGCTTATTTGGAGAGCATAAAGGATAATAAAGACAAGATGCGTGAACTAATCCGTAATGAACGCCGTATCGAACTTTGTTTTGAGAATTTCCGTTTTTGGGATTTACGTCGCTGGAATGTTGATTTGACCAAACTGAATGAAACTGCTCTTGGGGTGGAAATAAGCAAGAATGGTTCTGTAATGAACTACTCTCCGCTTACGGTAGAGAAAAGAAAGTATGAGGAGTATATGATTTACGGGCCAATACCTTTTGCTGAAGTAATGAAGTGGAGCAATCTGGAACAGAATGTCGGTTGGAAATAATTGTAAAATAATAAATAATGAAGCATATGAAATTAATTAAATTAATATTTGCCATGTCAGTTGGAGTCTTTGTTTCATGGACGATGACATCCTGTGAAAATCAAGATAATGAATTTCCTGATTATGAGGGCGGCACTTCAGTCTATTTTGCAACCCAGTATCCGGTGAGAACGTTGGTTATGGGTGAAGATGAGTATGATACGACGCTGGACAATGCTCATAAATGTAAGATTAATGCTACTATGGGCGGTGTTTATGCTAATAAGAAGGATATCACGATAGATATTGAAGTAGACAATACATTATGTGATAACCTTTATTATTCGTATACTTCTGCATCTGAAAATGTGCCGGTAAAAGCTATGCCTTCCAACTACTATACATTATCTGATGATAAGATCACTCTGAAGAATGTATTGATGGATGGTGTGGAAGTCTCATTTACTGATGCTTTTTTTGCTGATCCCGAAGCATTGACCGCTACCTATGTTATACCTTTGGTAATGACAGGTGTGACTAATGCTGACCGTATTTTGAATGGTACTTTGTCCGAAGGGGCAGAAGCCGTCAGATGTAATTCGTCAGTGTGGTTGGTGCAACCACAGGATTATGTACTTTATTGTGTGAAATACATCAATAAATGGACTGGTAAGTATCTGCGTCATGGCGTGGACAAAGTGACAGAAAACGGGACAACTACCGAGAATGATCGCCATAACGAGTATGTAGAAGATGATGAAATATGTCAGACTGTAACAAAATCTTTGACTGAAACCATTCTTACAGTTACTACCAATTTAGGGACAACAGACAATCCGCGTAATATCAGTTATAAGTTGCTGCTGGTTTTTAATGGCGATGAATGTGTGGTTTCCGGGTTGGACGGCGTTACGGCTACTGGTACTGGTAAGTTTGTTCAAGACGGTGAGAAGAATAGTTGGGGTAATAAAGACCGTGATGCCATTTATTTGAAGTATACTGTGGATTTCAGTAATGGATTAAAGCTTGAAACAGAAGATACACTGGTTGCGCATAGTCGTGGCGTGGCAAGAGAAGATTTTACGCCGATCTATGTGAAGAATTAATCGTTAAATCTAGAAGAATATGAAATACTATAATAGAATTTTACTGCTTGCTATGGTTGCCGGAATAACTGTATCTTGTGCGGATGCGCTTTTTGCGGACTACAAGACAGAGAAACCGGAGAGTCTGAAAAAGTATGAGTACTTGAACGAATATGGTGATTTGAAAACATATATTGACCGTATCTCCCATCCCGACTTCAAGTTGGGAACGGGGGTCACGGTGAGTGATTTCTTGAAGCAAGATTTGGTTTATACTTTGACTGTCAACAACTATGACGACGTGACGGCTGGTAATGCCATGAAATATAGCTCCTGTGTAGATGCCAAAGGAAATATGGATTTCGGCACAGTCAAGAAGTTTGTGAAAACTGCAAAAGAAACAGGAATTAGTATTTACGGGCATACGCTCTGTTGGCATTCACAGCAGCAAAATGCTTATTTGAATGGGCTGATTGCGGATAAAGAACCGGAACCGGTTCCTGGTAGTTCAGAAATCGCACTTCATATAAAAACCTCGAAACCTCAAGCGAATGTATGGGATTGGGAATTGTATTATGATTTGGATGAAGCATTAATAGCAAATCAAGAATATACTATAAGTGTGCGGATGAAGGCTTCTTCGGCTATAACCTTTCCGTTCTGGCCGGGGAAGAAAGATGGGACTGACACTCAATATGGTGCAGGGACCTTTTCAGCGGGTGAGCAATGGTCAACTAACACATTCACGTTTACGCCTTCTGCTGATATCGATAGGTTACGGTTCTGTTTCGGTTTGTTTGGCGGTGATTTGTATTTTGATGATTTAACATTGACTGCCTCGGGCTCTGATAGAAATTTGATTATGAACTCTACTTTCGAAGAAAGCAAAGATCTGTCCCGATGGAGTAAAGCGAGTTGGATTGATTTTGCTTATGGGATAGAGGAGGTCCAGGAAAGTGGATCCGTGTTAACTAATGTATATATATTAGAGGATGACTTTTCAAGCGGAACAGCTATGATGGGTTGGGGAAATAACTCGACTCGGCTGGTGATTGACGGAGTACATCAAATGACAAATCCGTCGGAAGTAAATTCTTGGGAAGCACAGGCTGGCTATGATTTTTCAGCTCCTTTGACAGAAGGGACTACCTATTTCTTAAAGATGAAGATTAAAGGCAGTGTAGCAGGTAGTATTGGGGCGGTCTTTCAAAAACCGGACGGATTTGCCGGGCGTGGTGACTTCCCTTCCATACCAATTACAACAGAATGGGAAGAGGTTACTGTATTTACCAACTGCACGGGAGATGCGGCTACTCGTATTCTTTTTAATTATGGGAAGTATGCCGGTACCATCTATATTGATGATTTGTCTATATATTGGCAGAAGTCGGGTAATACGATTCCTCTGACTCCTGAAGAGAAAGAAGAAATCCTCACGAACGAACTGGAACGTTGGATTAAAGGTATGTTGGAATCTTGCGGTGGTTATGTTAAGGCATGGGATGTCGTGAATGAACCTATTTCCGGAAAAGATTCGGATGGGGATGGCTATTACGATCTTCAGTCAGCTTCTCAAACAGATGATAATGGTGTTTCCGGTGAAAACTTCTATTGGCAGGATTATTTGGGTGATGATTACGCCCGTATTCCGATTAAGTTTGCGCGTAAGTATTTTGCGGAGTCCGGTGGTAACCCTGATGAGTTGAAGCTTTTTATTAACGACTATAATCTGGAATCCGACTGGGATCAGAATAAGAAGTTAAAGAGCTTGATACATTGGATCGAACGTTGGGAGTCTGACGGGGAAACAAAGGTGGACGGTATCGGTACTCAAATGCATGTGTCTTACTATATGAATCCTGCTACTCAGGCTAGTAAGGAAAACGCCATTATCAATATGTTTACCCTGTTAGCTTCTACCGGTAAGCTCATAAAGATCACAGAATTGGATATGGGTATTGTCGATGCAGCTGGTGAAACGATACTGACAGAGAATCTGACAGACGAAATGCAGCAGAATATGTCTGATTTCTATCAGTTCATTATTGAGAAATATTTTGAGATTATTCCGGTGGCACAGCAATATGGCATCACTCATTGGAGCCCGACAGACAGCCCTTCTGAAAACTCCTTCTGGAGAAAAGGCCAGCCAATTGGTCTGTGGGATTTGAATTACAACCGCAAACCTGTCTATGTCGGTTTCCTTGAAGGTTTGAGAAATGGTACTGCCAGTAAATAAATGAGATAGAAAACTATCATGTAGTTTATGCTGATTTAGATTAGGCACGCTCGTCCGGATAGCGGAGTCTCTCGATAGAGCTCCGCTATTATTTTAAATAGATGTAATTAAATAGATTGATGAAATTATGAAAAGAATAATAGGTATATTAACTTTGTCTTGTCTGTTGTTTTCTGCTTGTGGCAAGGATGAAATTCCGCAAGAGGAAAACGAAAAAAAAACAGAAGAAACAACACCCGGTGATGATACCGGCGGTGATGAATCGGATGATGATCCTGATTCTCCGAAGCTGGTTGTTCCTTTACATGTAGAGGGACGTTATCTGAAAAATGAACAAGGGAAAATTGTCAACTTGCATGGATTTACGCAGACTTATAGTCCTTATTTTAATAACAACGCATGGAGTAATTATGATGTAAGCAGTTGTCTTAGCTATAACAAAAGTATGGTGGATAAAATACTGGCTGCCGGATGGAAATTTAACTTTGTACGTCTGCACATGGATCCTTATTGGAGTGATGATACTACGTTGCCTTATGTGCGTTATGAAGGACATGAACGTTTCTCGGAAACACGTTTCAAGAAGTACCTGAAAGAGTTATTTGTCCCGATGGCGGAATATTTTATTTCTAAAGGGATGTATGTGGTGATGCGCCCGCCGGGAGTTTGTCCACATGCAGGTGATACTGAAGATAACAGGTATCTAGGTATAGAGTTGGGAGATTCTTATCAGGAGTTTCTGCTGAAAGTATGGGACATTGTATCGCAGAATGCTGTTGTGAAGAATAATCCCGGGATTATGTTCGAGTTGGCTAATGAACCCGTTCATATAAAAGGTACAGACGGTAAATATGGTGGTGACGGTGATGCTTGCTTCATCAATATGCAAAAGTATTTTCAGGCGATTGTTGATAAAATACGTGGAAATGCTTGTAACAATATCATTTGGGTACCCGGATTGGGCTGGCAATCTCAGTATAGTGGCTATAAAGACCATCGTATCGAAGGAGAAAATATTGGTTTTGCCGTACACTGTTATCCGGGCTGGTATGGAAGTGATGCCGAACAGGACAGTGGTGAAGGAAATGGCTCCTCTACAGGAGGGGGATATGAACCTTTCCAACGTGGTTGGGACAAGCAAGTAGGTCCGGTAGCTAGTTTTGCTCCTGTCATGGTGACTGAGATAGACTGGGCACCGAAGAAATATGATGCAACATGGGGGAAAAGTATTACGGGAGTGGCGAAAGGCGAAGGTTTTGGAGCTAATTTCAAATACATAGCCGATCAATCCGGCAATGTTTCCTGGCTGTTCTTTACTACAAAGTCTCATGAACTGGCTGCTTTTAAGGATGTAGCGGGTGAACCGGGAAACTATACTTTTTTGAATGATCCGGAAGCGTGTCCGTGGGCTATTTATCACTGGTTTAAAGAGTATGCCGAAATGGATGAATAATAATATCAGTTTTGTTACAAGATGAAGAAGATTATATTATTAAGTTGTTTATTATGGTACGTTGCCATACAGGGTTAACACCGGCCGATTATTTCGGACGTACGTTAGTGGAAAGGTTGCCTGATAATATTAAGGTAGGTGTCGTCAATGTAGCTGTTGGTGGTTGCAGGATTGAGCTGTTTGATGAGGAGAATTGCGAAGAGCATATTGCCTCTCAACCGGAATGGCTGAAAAATACCGCGAAAGCGTATGGTAATAATCCTTACCGCAGACTAAAGGAATTGGCTGTAGAAGCACAAAAAGCGGGAGTGATTAAAGGTATCCTCTTGCATCAGGGCGAGTCTAATACCGGTGATAAAGAGTGGCCTCAAAAAGTAAAGAGAGTCTATGAGAATTTGTTGAGGGATTTGAATCTTCAGGCAAAAGATGTTCCCTTGTTGGCGGGAGAAGTGGTGCATGCCGACCAGAATGGCAGATGTGCAAGCATGAATGAGATAATCAATACGCTGCCGCAAGTGATTCCGACCGCATACGTGATTCCTTCTTCGGGCTGTCCTGCCGCAGAAGATAATTTGCATTTCACGGCAGAAGGATACAGGAAATTGGGAGTGCGGTATGCCGAGAAACGACTCCTTTTGTTGGAGAAGGAACTAAACTCCGGGATTACTACCGAACCGGTATCCACTAATATTCCGGGATATGACTATCCCCGGGTGGATAAAGAGGGGCGTGCTCATTTTCGTTTCTATGCTCCGCAGGCTAACAGGCTACAAGTGGATTGTTGCGGAAAGAAGTATGATATGTGGAAAGATACCGGAGGACTCTGGACGGCAACGACCAACCCTCTGCCTGTAGGATTCCATTATTATTTCCTGATTGCAGACGGGGTGTCGGTAACAGATCCTTCCAGTTATACGTTCTTCGGTTGTTGCCGTATGGCAAGTGGCATCGAAATCCCTGAAGGTGAGGAGGGGGATTATTATCGTCCTCAACAGGTACCTCACGGGCAGGTTCGTTCCTGTACGTATTACTCCGAAACGCAGAAAGAGTTCCGTCGGTGTATGGTATATACGCCGGCAGAGTATGAAACTCATCCGAAGAAGCGCTATCCGGTATTGTATCTGCAACATGGCATGGGTGAAGATGAAACCGGCTGGAGCACGCAGGGAAAGATGAATCATATTATGGACAACCTGATTGCATCCGGTCAGTGTGTGCCGATGCTCGTGGTGATGGATAGCGGTGATGTGGAAGCTCCGTTCCGGCCGCGTCCGGGAAAAGATGTGAACGAGGAGCGGGCTTTGTATGGCGCCACCTTTTATGACGTTATTCTGAAAGACCTGATTCCTATGATAGACCGGACATTCCGTACGAAAACCGACCGCGAACACCGTGCTATGGCAGGACTCTCGTGGGGAGGACATCAGACTTTCAATACGGTTCTGCCTCATCTCGATAAGTTTTCTTATATCGGAAGTTTCAGCGGGGCGATTTTTGGTCTGGATATGAAGACTTGTTTTAACGGAGTGTTTGCGGATGCGGACAAGTTCAATAAGAAAGTGAATTATTTCTTTCTCGGCTGTGGCACGGAGGAACAAATGGGAACAAAGAAGATGGTGGATTCACTCCGGAAACTGGGTATCGAGGTTGATTATTATGAATCGCAAGGCACAGCGCATGAATGGCTCACGTGGAGACGTTGCCTGAAAGAATTTGTACCACATTTATTTAAACACTGAAAATAGCATGAAAATGAAATCTACATTTATCGCAGCTACATTGTTGCTCGTTTCGGTTATGACCGAAGGAGGACTGTCAGCGCAAAACCCGATTGTGCAAACTTGCTTTACTACAGACCCGGCTCCTATGGTACACGACGGCACCTTGTATGTGTATACGGGACACGATGAAGACAAAGCGGATTTTTTCTGGATGCAGGAATGGCGTGTATATTCTACCAAAGATATGGTGAACTGGACCGATCACGGCTCTCCTCTTTGAATGACGACATGATTTCCTTGAAAGGTGAAGTGGGCAAACTGGAACAGACTGTTGAGAGCTTTGGTGCACCCAATCCGGAAAAACGTGTCAAAGATGTTAAGTATAAAGATACTTATACAGAAGGTCCATGGCTTCATAAACGGGAAGGAAAATATTATCTTCTTTATGCTGCCGGAGGTGTACCCGAACATATTGCCTATTCCATGAGTGACGGACCTCTTGGGCCGTGGAAGTATATGGGAGAAATCATGCCTTTACAAGATACGGGCTCGTTTACTAACCATTGTGGAGTGATAGACTATAAAGGCAATTCTTATTTCTTCTATCATACGGGTAAGCTGCCGGGTGGTGGAGGCTTCGGGCGAAGTGCGGCGGTGGAGCAATTTAAGTATAACGCTGACGGCACTTTCCCGATTATTAATGCTACCCGGGAAGGGGTGTCACCGGTAGGTACGCTCAATCCTTACGAAAGGGTGGAAGCTGAAACAATCGCTTTTTCTGAAGGTGTGAAGTCCGAACCAAATGTGAAAACCGGTATATATATATCTGAAATTCATAATGGAGATTATATAAAGGTACGTGAAGTGGATTTCGGCAATAAATCCCCCAAACGGTTCACTGCTACCGTTGCCAGTGCCCTTCGTGGCGGAACACTTGAAGTACGTACAGACAGTATAAGCGGACCATTAATTGCGGAACTGACTATTCCTTCAACGGGAGGTTGGGAATGCTGGAAAACATTGCAGACTGATATTGTAAAACCGGTCACAGGAATACAAGATATTTATTTTGTATTCAAAGGACGTAAAGGCTGCAAACTGTTTAACTTTGATTGGTACAAGTTTAACAGATAAACATGCTAGAGAGCAGTTGGGTTACTCTTCTTTTTTACTCAACTGCTCTTTCATATACATTGAAGGCGGCATTCCATACAATTCTTTGAATGTTGTCGAGAAATTATTAGGATCAGTGAATCCTGTTAACATGGCTATCTCGGATATGGTATGCTGTTTTTCGGACAATAAACGAGCGGCTTCTTTTAAACGTATATTACGTATAAAGTCACGGGTTGTCTGGTTGGTGAGCTCTTTGAGTTTCCTGTGAAGATGTACGCGGCTAATACCTACCTCGGTGGTGATTGTCTCTATTGTCAAGTTAGGGTTACTGATGTTTTCATTGATCACTTTCATAATACGTTCCATCAATTTCTCATCGGGTGATTTCACTTCCAGTTTCTGAACCTTGTTTTCCAGATTTTGCTGGCCTGTAAATACTTTGCGTAACTGCTGCCGTGTATTAATCAGATTTTCTACCGTCTTTTGCAGAATTTCGATATTGAATGGCTTCATGATATAGGCGTCGGCTCCTATATTCAGACCTTCAAGGTTGTCTTCTTCCCTCGTTTTTGCAGTAAGCAAAATGACTGGGATATGGTTGAGGTTTACATTCTGCTTGATCTTCCGGCATAAGGTGAGTCCGTCCATTTCGGGCATCATGATGTCACTAATGACTAAGTCCGGAGCCTTTTTAAATATTTGCTCTAATGCTTCTTTACCATTACGGCTTTCCATGATATGAAATTTGTCCCCAAACTCCTTCGCTATATAATTTCGGATTTCTTCGTCGTCTTCTACAATTAATACGCGATATTTAGTTTTTACCCTGACTTTCTTTTCTTCCTTATTTTCTATAATGGGAGAGATGACAGGAACAGTTGGTACGGCTACTGTTACCTTTTGCTCATTGTTGTCAACTTCTTCAGGTCGTAGATGCTTGTTACCCAACGGTAATCGGATAATAAAACGGCAACCCGGTTGTTCTTTATTATTTTCTACATAGATAATTCCATGATGTAATTCCACTAATGAACGAGTAAGATGTAATCCTATTCCTGTTCCGCCTTTCGGATTCTGTTGGCTGTTACGGATCTGATAGAAACGTTCGAAGATATGTTCTTTTTCCTGTTCATCGATGCCTGTTCCGGTATCCGCGATAATTATTTCGGCATATTGTTTCAAGGGATCGGGCAGTGTATTATCTTCTCCAGTACGGATGGTAATATCTATGTTTCCTTTTTCAGGAGTAAACTTGAAGGCATTAGACAGAATATTCAGGATAATCTTATCAAAATTACCTGTGTCTACCCATACATTCAGTTCCCGGAGCGTACTGTGAAGTTGTAGC
>PPYE01385007.1_pt1 | contig 18737 bp, 16 predicted proteins | sample 1559881 | NCBI WGS metagenome assembly PPYE01 (sample SAMN08240022, study PRJNA423297) | Human gut metagenome, whole genome shotgun sequencing project. | reverse complement strand
GTTTTTGTGGGAAATACGTGCAATTGTGAAAAAATCCGTTTGGAAATGTCGAATTTTGGAGAAAACTCATCACCTAATTCATTTGATTTTTGAATCTGCGGATAGTAATATGGAGAATATAAAAGAGAGGAAAAGAAAAAGGGGAAAAGAAAAAGGGACTATTCTCTGCTCCGGCAATTAGCAGAAATTTGAATTTGTAAAATTGCATTTTCCATTGAGGAAATCAGGAGGATTCATATGAGAAAGTTGAGTGAGTTACAGCAGGAAATCGAATCCGTTCGATTTGAACTGGATCAGGCACTTTTACGACAGGATAAGTTTGATAATTACTATCAAAAAAGTACAAAACTCGATCAGCTGATTGAAGAGTATATCGAGGAAACAGAAAGAAGTAAGTAGAGAAGAATGGAAAATAATGCCAAATCAGGAAATAACTGGTCTGGCATTATTTTTTTGCGCTAAAATATTGATTTTTTCTTAAGAATAGTCTAATATATGTTTAAAAGTGGTGGAAAGTGGTAGAGAATGGTTCGAAGTGGTGGCAAATGACCACAGAAATGGAAAATCAAGAGGAACCAGCTGCCGCACAAAGGCAGGTGATTGTGTCATGTTTATGGGAGAATACAACCACACAGTTGATCCAAAAGGCAGACTGATAGTTCCGGCAAAATTCAGAGAGCAGCTTGGCGATGAATTTGTAGTGACAAAGGGACTTGATGGATGCTTATTTGTGTATACGTCAGAAGAATGGCACAACATCGAAGAGAAATTCAGAAACATTTCCATGACTTCCAAGGATGCAAGAAAGTTTTCACGTTTCTTTTTTGCAGGAGCAGCTTCCTGTGAACTGGACAAGCAGGGAAGAATCCTTCTTCCACCAGTTTTAAGAGAATATGCAAATCTGACAAAAGATGTCGTTTTAGTCGGAGTCTTAAGCAGAGTGGAAATCTGGGACAAAGACAGATGGCAGGAGAATACATATGATGAAGATGAGATGGATGAGATTGCAGAACACATGGCAGATTTAGGGTTCAGCATCTGATCCACAGAGAATAAAAAAAGAGAGCCAGAGCAAAAGTCAGGCAGAGAGGATCACAATGGAATTTAATCATTATTCAGTATTGCTAAATGAGACAATTGAAAATTTGAATATCAAGCCTGACGGAATCTATGTGGATGGAACACTTGGCGGTGGCGGACATGCTTACCAGGTGGCTTCACGGTTATCAGAAAAAGGCAGGCTGATCGGAATCGATCAGGACGCGGATGCAATCGCAGCCGCCGGAGAAAGATTAAAGGAATTTGGTGACAAGATCACCATTATCCGAAGCAATTACGCCAACATGAAAGAGGAACTTCACCGCATTGGCGTGGAAAAGGTGGATGGAATCGTGTTGGATCTTGGCGTATCTTCGTTTCAGTTAGATACACCGGAGCGTGGTTTTACTTACCGTGATGAGAATGCTCCACTTGATATGAGAATGGATGACAGACAGAGCCTGACTGCAAAAGATATTGTAAACGGATACAGTGAGATGGATCTTTACCGTATCATCCGTGATTATGGTGAGGACAAGTTCGCAAAAAATATTGCAAAACACATCGTGCAGGAGAGGGCAAAGAAACCGATCGAGACAACCGGAGAACTGACGGAAATCATCAGGGCTTCCATTCCAATGAAAGTTCAGGTGACCGGTGGACATCCGGCAAAAAGAACGTTTCAGGCAATCCGTATTGAGCTGAACAAAGAGTTAGAAGTACTGCAGAATAATCTGGATGATATGATCGACCTTTTGAATCCGGGTGGAAGAATCTGTATTATCACGTTCCATTCCTTAGAGGATCGTATTGTAAAGACGAATTTTAAACGAAATGAGAACCCATGTACCTGTCCGAGTGATTTTCCAGTGTGCGTATGTGGTAAAAAATCCAAGGGAAAGGTAGTTACAAGAAAACCAATCCTTCCTTCCGAGGAAGAATTAGAAGTGAACTCCCGTTCCAAGAGTGCAAAATTAAGAGTTTTTGAAAGGGTGTAGCAGATGCCGAACAGAACAGTAAATCACAACAATCGAAATAGAGCAGCCTATCAGGTAGATGGCAACACCGTACGCCGTATGGAGGCGATGCCGGATTACCGCAAAGAGCGCAGAGACAGACAGGAGCGGGAACGCGAGGAAGAGCTGAGAAAACGCAGACGTGCCGCAGCCAGAAATCAGGAAAAAGCGCTTCGCATGAGCAAAAGTTATGTTGTATTCCTGACAATGGCAGTGACCGTATTTGGCATTTTCTGTGGAGCTTATATTAAGCTTCAGTCTGATGTGACGGCAAGAATGAAAAAAATCGCAAGCTTAGAGAGCCAGGTGACAGACCTTAAGGCTGACAATGACGAGGCTTACAAGAGAATTAATACCGCAGTAGATCTCGATGCAATCAAGGAGAAGGCAATCAATGAACTTGGTATGTTTTATGCAACACAGGATCAGATCGTCTACTACTCTGTAGATAAGACAGACTACATGAATCAGTATAATGAAATCCCGCAATAGAGGGAATTTTCAGGCAAAAAAATAATTCAGGTGGTAGAATGGCAAAAAGAAGACCGAAAAAGCCGATGTTAAAGTTTCCAAAGCGTATGCAGAAAAAAATGATCGTCATGTTTACGGTTGTTGCAGCGCTTATGATCGGACTCATCGGAAGACTGATGTATATTGAATACACCAGTGGAGAAAAATATGAGAAAATCGTTCTGGCACAGCAGGGCTATGACAGCCAGACAATTCCTTATCAGAGAGGAGACATTGTAGACGCAAAAGGAACTGTGCTGGCAACCAGTATCGCAGTTTATAATGTGATTCTGGACTGCTCCGTTTTAAATGATGATGAAAAATATGTGGAGCCGACGATCAATGCGCTTGTAAGCTGCTTCCCGGATCTGACGAGTGAACAGCTTTATTCTTATGTGAAAGACTCTCCGGACAGCAGATATATTGTGCTTGCCAAACGTTTGTCCTATGATACGATCCAGCCCTTTGTGAATCTGCAGGAGGAGCGGGATGAAAAGGGAAAACTGGTCAATCCATATATCAAGGGTGTCTGGTTTGAAAAAGAGTACCAGAGACAATATCCATATGGAAAACTGGCAAGTTCCGTGATCGGGTTCACAACATCCGGTAACCTTGGAATTAATGGACTGGAAAATTATTATGATGACACGTTAAATGGAATTAACGGCAGACAGTATGGATATCTGAATTCGGACAGTAATTTTGAAAAAACGATCAAACCGGCAGTCAACGGCAATACGTTAGTGACAACGATCGATGCGACGATCCAGTCGGTGGTAGAGAAGAAAATACAGGAGTTTAATGAGGCCTATACAGATGGTTACAGAGAGGGTGAGGGCGGAGCAACAAGAATCGGCGTGCTCATCATGAAACCGGACAATGGCGATGTCCTTGCAATGGCACAGTATCCAAATTACGATCTGAGCAATCCATGGGATTTATCTGAGTATTATACACAGGAAGAGATCGATGCGATGGATGATGATGCGAGACTCGAAGCGTTAAATCAGTTGTGGCAGAACATATGTCTGACCTATACTTATGAGCCGGGATCAACGGCAAAACCATTTACGGTTGCAGCCGGGCTTGAGACAGGAACACTGTCGACCAATGATACCTTTTTCTGTGATGGAGCCGAACAGCTCAGCGGATTTACCGTAAAATGTGTTGCCTATCGAAAAGGCGGACACGGAATGCAGACATTGGAGCAGACATTGATGAATTCCTGTAATGATGCCCTGATGCAGATGTCCTACCGGATCGGGGCAGAGAATTTCACGGAGTACCAGCAGATTTTTGGATTTGGACAGAAAACGAACATTGATCTTCCGGGAGAATCGAGAACTGATTCCCTGATTTACACATTGGATACAACATCACAGCTGAGTCTTGCAACCAATGCTTTCGGACAGAACTTTAACACCACGATGATCCAGCTTGGAACTGCTTTCTGTTCTCTGGTCAATGGCGGTAAGTTATATCAGCCGAGAGTGGTAAGCAAGATCACGGATCAGAATGGAAATACGATTCAGGATATTTCTCCGACGTTGCTGCGTGAAACTGTATCTAAGACAACAAGTGATACATTAAAACAATACATGTACTCAACCGTGACATCCGGTACCGGAAATACGGCAAAAGTAGACGGTTACTCCATGGGAGGTAAAACCGGAACGGCACAGAAAGTGCCGCGTGATGGTGTGAACTATCTGGTTTCTTTTATCGGTTTTGCACCGGTGGACGATCCTCAGTTAATGATCTACTGTTTTGTGGATGAGCCGAACTCGCAGGATCAGCCACACAGCACATTTGCACAGAATATTGTGAGGGAGATTTTAGAAGAAGTACTTCCTTATATGAATATTTATCCGGATGAGGAGACGACAGGCTTACATTCTGGGTGGGATATTACCGGAACAGATACAGGCGCAGCCGCTGTGACAGACCGTGTGACAGGAAATATGGAAAATATTCCGGAGGAAGAACCGGAAGGAACAGATGATGTGCCGGATACCATGGAAGATATTCCGGGAGCCGAGGAAAACAACGAAGAAAACGCCGAAAATGATGGTGTAAATGCAGAAGAAGCAGGAACAACATCCGATAACAGTGAATAGAAACATAACCTCATAAAAGTTGGAATAAAATGCAAGGAAGACTTTTATGAGGTTTTTGTTTTATGTATCGGAATAAGACCTTTAACCGCAAAAAGGTAATGATCGTATTCGTGGCAGTTTTTTTTATTATGATGTTTCTGATTGGAAGACTGGTCTATCTGATGATATTCTGCTCCGAATATTATGGAAATAAAGCGGAGAATCTTCATGAGAGGGAGCGAGATATTAAGGCGGCACGGGGAAAACTTTTAGATGCAAACGGCACAGTGCTTGCCACAAACAAATCTGTATGCACGATCTCTGTGATTCATAACCAGATGGAAGAACCTGAGAAAGTCATTGCTATGCTTGTGAAAGAACTTGGCATTTCGGAGGAGGCTGCGAGAAAGCGTGTGGAGAAAGTCAGTTCCATCGAGCGTGTGAAAACAAATGTCGCAAAGGAGACCGGGGACGCAATCAGAGCCTATGGACTCTCCGGAGTGAAAGTGGATGAGGATTATAAACGATATTACCCTTATGGGACGCTTGCTTCCAAAGTACTTGGTTTTACCGGGGCCGACAATCAGGGAATTTTGGGACTTGAAGTAAAGTATGATGAATATCTTCAGGGAACCAACGGAAAAATCTTAACGTTAACCGATGCGAGGGGAATTGAAATCGAGAATGCCGGGGAGAGCAGATTAGAACCCGTGAACGGTTATGACCTCTGCTTATCGTTAGACTACAATATCCAGATGTACTGTGAGCAGGCGGCAAAAAAAGTCTGCACGAAAAAATCGGCGGACAGTGTTTCCGTGATCGTGATGAACCCACAGAACGGTGAACTTATGGCGATGGTGAATTATCCTGAGTTTGACCTGAACGATCCGTTTACACTGGTTGGGGACAACGGGGAAGCTGTGTCAGCGGAAGAAAAACAGAATCTGTTGAATAAAATGTGGCGAAACCAGTGCATCAGTGATACCTATGAGCCGGGTTCTACATTTAAGATTATTACGGCAGCGGCAGCGTTAGAAGAGGGAGTGGTAAAACTGGACGATGCATTTTTCTGTCCGGGCTATAAAATAGTGGAGGACAGAAGAATCCGGTGCGCGAGAACGACAGGGCACGGTGCGGAAACATTTGAGACAGGGATCATGAACTCCTGCAACCCGGTTTTTATGGAACTTGGCGAGCGGTTAGGCGCGGAAAACTTTGCCGGTTACTTTAAGCAGTTCGGGCTGTTATCCAAAACAAATATTGATCTTCCGGGGGAAGCGGGAACAATCATGCATAAGACGGAAAATATTGGACCGGTGGAACTTGCGACAATCTCGTTTGGGCAGTCGTTTCAGATTACCCCCATCCAGCTTGTTACGACGGTATCTTCTATTATTAATGGGGGAACGCGCGTGACACCACATTTTGGCGTAAGCGTGCAGGATGCGGACGGAAATACAGTAAAAACGTTCTCCTATGAAACGCATGAGAATATCTGCACAGCAGAAACTTCGGAAACGATGCGCTATCTGTTGGAGAAAGTGGTGTCAGAGGGAACCGGAAAAAATGCCAAAATTGAGGGCTTTTCCATCGGCGGAAAGACAGCAACCTCACAGACACTTCCAAGAAGCGACCATAAATACATTTCATCGTTTCTCGGATTTGCGCCCGCTGACAATCCGCAGGTGCTTGTGCTTGTTGTTATTAACAATCCGCAGGGGATTTATTACGGCGGAACGATCGCTGCTCCTGTGGCGAAGGAAATATTCGAAAACATTTTGCCTTACCTTGATAAATGAGATGAAATAACGTATACTAGTTAGGCGAATTGAACGTTAGAAAAAATACAAGAGGTGTTTAGTCATGGATTATGAAATAGTGATACCAGTTTTGATTTCTTTTGCAATCAGTGCAATTTTAGGACCGATCGTGATCCCCTTTTTGAAACGGTTAAAGGTGGGGCAGACGGAGCGTAAAGAGTTGGAATCCCATTTGAAGAAAAATGGAACCCCGACTATGGGTGGACTTATGATACTGGCAAGTATTATCATTACCTCTCTGTTTTATGTCAAAGATTATCCGAGAATTATCCCAATCCTTTTTATGACCGTAGGATTCGGTGTGATCGGTTTTCTGGATGATTATCTGAAGGTAGTGCTCCGCAGATCAGACGGACTGCTCCCGTGGCAGAAGATGATCTTACAGTTTATTGTGACAACAGTATTTGCAGTTTACATGGTGCGTTATTCCGGAATTGAACTTACTATGTTGATCCCATTTTCCGGCGGAAAGTACTTAAATATCGGATGGCTTGCGATTCCATTACTTTATTTTGCAGTGATCGGAACCGTAAACGGTGTGAATTTTACCGATGGTGTGGATGGCCTTGTGTCAAGTGTTACCATTATGGTTGCGACCTTTTTCTCCGTTGTGGCAATCGGAACGAATGCAGGGATTGCACCGATCACCTGTGCAGTAGCAGGAGCCCTGCTTGGATTCTTATTATTTAATGTGTATCCGGCAAGTGTTTTCATGGGAGATACCGGTTCCCTGGCACTGGGCGGCTTTGTTGTGGCAACTGCCTATATGCTCCAGATGCCATTATATATCCTGATCGTTGGACTGATTTATCTGGCAGAAGTCATATCTGTTATGGTTCAGGTTACTTATTTTAAATACACTAAGAAAAAAACAGGTGTTGGAAAGCGGATTTTCAGAATGGCTCCGCTCCATCATCATTTTGAGCTTGGTGGATGGTCAGAGACGAGAGTTGTCGCAGTGTTTGCAATCGTGACAGCACTGCTTTGCATGCTTGCATTATTAGGCTTATAAATCGCATTGGAAAATTGCAAAATGACCTGCCGGATTCGGACAGGAGATTGGAAGGATAAGACGATGAATTTAGAAGGAAAAAGAGTGTTAGTAGTAGGTTCTGGAAAAAGCGGAGTTGCAGCCGCAGAACTGCTCAGAAAAAAAGGAATCACATTTGTACTTTTTGATGGAAATAAAGATTTAGATGTGACAGCATTGATCGAGAAAAATCCGGTATTTGCCGGAGCAGAGATTCTTTTGGGAGAACTTGCACCGGAAGATATGGCGCGCATTGATCTTGTTGTGTTAAGTCCGGGCGTGCCGACAGACCTTCCGATGGTCAATGAACTTCGAAACAGACAGATTCCAATCTGGGGCGAAATTGAACTTGCCTATCATTTTGCAAAAGGAAGAATTATTGCAATTACCGGAACAAACGGAAAAACTACGACAACTTCGCTTGTGGGTGAGATCATGGCGAATTATTTCGATGATGTGAAAGTGGTCGGCAATATTGGAATCCCATACACATCGGTAGCGGCAGACACGACAGAGGATACTGTGACAGTCGCAGAGATCAGCAGCTTTCAGTTAGAGACAACACATGAGTTTGCGCCGGAAGTGACAGCTATTTTAAATATCACACCGGATCATCTGAACCGTCATCATACGATGGAATGTTATATCGAGACAAAAGAGAGCATTACAAAGAATCAGACCGCCGGGGATACCTGTGTGTTGAATTATGAGGATGAAGTGCTGCGCAGGTTTGGCGAGACACTTCAGACAAAAGTTGTATTTTTCAGCAGCAAGCGCAGACTGGAAAAGGGACTTTATCTGGACGGAGAAGATATTTTTTATGCAGACGGCACAACGGACACAAAAGTGATCAATGTAAATGAGCTGAATATTTTAGGAAAACACAATTATGAGAATGTCATGGCGGCAGTCGGAATGTCGGTAAGCTTTGGCGTACCGATGGATAAAATTGTGGAAGTGCTGAAACGTTTCCAGGCAGTCGAGCATAGAATTGAGTATGTGACAGAAAAACGCGGCGTGAAGTTTTACAATGATTCCAAGGGAACAAACCCGGATGCGGCAATCCAGGGAATCCGCGCGATGAACCGTCCGACACTGTTGATCGGTGGAGGTTATGACAAACAGTCTGAATATGATGAGTGGATTGAGAGTTTTGACGGCAAGGTGAAGAAACTCGTGCTGATCGGTCAGACGAAGGAAAAGATTGCGGAATGTGCGAAGAAACATGGCTTTGAGGATGTCATACTCTGTGATACATTTGAGGAGGCAATTGACACCTGTTATGCAAACGCAGTGAGCGGGGATGCGGTATTGCTTTCCCCTGCATGTGCAAGCTGGGGCATGTTCGCAAACTATGAGGAGCGCGGACGCATTTTTAAGGAATACGTGCGCAATCTGGCAGAATAAAAAATGTCAGGCATAATGGCATGACGTGCAGTAAATAAGAAATGAGGAATTGGAATGGCAAGAGGTCAGCAGACGGAAAAGAAAAAAAAGCCAATTAAATATTTCGATTACAGTCTTTTGTTTCTGATCATTTTTCTTTTGTGTTTTGGATTGGTCATGTTGTACAGTACCAGTTCCTATGCAGGTTCCAATAAGTTTGGGGATGCTTCCTATTTTGTAAAAAAACAGTTGTTTGCAACAGGACTGGGGATCGTGGGTATGTATATCGTATCTAAGATCCCATATCGGTTCTGGATGAAGGTGAGTTCCATGGCGTATCTGGCAGCTATCGTGCTCTGTACCGCCGTTATTTTTATTGGTACAGAGGCAAACGGTCAGGCGAGATGGTTAAAAATCGGGCCGTTATCTTTCCAGCCGTCAGAGTTTGCCAAGTTTGCGGTTATTATTTTTCTGGCAACGGTTATTTATAAGACACCACAGAAGATGGGAGAGTTCATGAGCCTTGTCAAGATAATGGCAATTGTGCTTCCAATCGTTGCAGTGGTCGCCTACAATAACTTAAGTACAGCGATCATTATACTTGGAATTGCAGTCTGTATGTTGTTTGTTGCCAGTCCGAAGTATTCCCACTTTGTGTTGATGGCAGCGGCAGTCGGTGTGGTAGGTGTTGTTTTCATCAGTTTTGAGGCATACCGGATGGATCGTATCAAGATCTGGCTGAATCCGGAAGCCTACGAGAAGGGTTATCAGACCTTACAGGGACTGTATGCGATCGGTTCCGGCGGTTTATTTGGAAAAGGGCTTGGCGAGAGTATGCAGAAGCTGGGATTTATTCCTGAGGCGCAGAATGATATGATTTTCTCTGTTATCTGTGAGGAACTTGGACTTTTTGGCGCGGTGTGCGTGATCTTATTGTTTCTGCTGATGATCTGGAGATTTATGATCATTGCCAATAATGCGTCAGACCTTTATGGGGCGCTGGTCGTGGTTGGTATTATGGCGCATTTGTCCATCCAGGTTATTTTAAATATTGCGGTTGTGACCAATACGATCCCGAATACCGGTATTTCACTGCCGTTTATCAGTTATGGAGGTACTTCGGTTTTATTCCTGCTTGCAGAGATGGGGCTTGCGCTTTCCGTGGCAAAGGGAATTAAATTTGAGGTTAATTAAATATGATAAAAGAAGAGAGAAGAAGAAAAAAGCGCAGAAAGATAGGATTGTACATCCTGTTGATATTGATTCTGCTTATCGCAGCGGGCGTTTTCATTGTCATGAATGTTTTTACCGTGGAAAACGTTGTCGTGGAGGGAAATGAACTGTACAGCTCCACACAGATTGAAAACATGGTGCTGAATGATGAATATTCCTGGAATTCCCTGTATGTAGATCTGAAATACAGATTTGTGGATATCGGGGAAGTTCCGTTTGTAGATACGATGGAGGTTTCACTGGACAATCCCCATACCGTACATATTAAAGTTTACGAAAAAGGAATGCTCGGCTATCTTTATATTAATTCCATTGGTCAGAATGCTTATTTTGACAAAGATGGATTTGTAGTCGAGACATCTACGGAAGTGATTGACGGTGTGCCAAAGATCACAGGAATCTCCTGTGAGGAAGTGGTACTTTATGAGAAACTGCAATTAGAGAACAGTGATATTTTGCGGGATTTACTGAACCTGACACAGACTTTGAAAAAATATAATCTGCTCCCGGATGAGATCCAGTATGACAGTAACATGGAGCCGGTGCTTTACTATGGAACAATCCAGGTGAAAATTGGTTCTGAGGACAACCTGTCGCAGAAAGTTGTGAGGTTATCTATTATTTTGCCACAGCTTGACGGACTTAGCGGCACACTCCATTTAGAGACATGGACACCGGAGACGACCGACATTATCTGGGACAGGGCAGAAGAACAATTGGAAACAGAAGAGGAGACGACAGAAGAGCCTTCTGAGGAGCCGTCGGCAGATACGCCAGCGGAAGAACAACCTGCACAGGATGTGCCGGCAGAGAATACACCGGCCGAAGAGCAGCAGCCAGCCGAAAATGCACCGGCGGAGGATATGCCGCCAGTGGAACAATAAAAACCGTAAAAAAACTTGATTTTTTTTGAAAAAGCGGTTGATTTGTTGTGTGAAAAATTATATTATAGATTATAAGAGTTAAAAAACGCAAAATATAGTATGATTTTGAGAGTAGATAACTAAACAAAGTAGAAATAAGTTTGTCTGGTTATCATATTTGACATAAATATAGGGAGATATGAAGGAGGAACTACCTTGCTGGAAATTAGAACAACAGAAGCAGATGCCAGTGCAAAAATTATCGTGATCGGAGTTGGAGGAGCTGGCAATAATGCTGTAAATAGAATGATCGATGAAAATATTGGTGGTGTTGAGTTTGTTGGTATCAACACAGATAAGCAGGCATTACAGTTATGTAAGGCACCGACATTGATCCAGATCGGCGAGAAGCTTACCAAAGGGCTTGGTGCAGGAGCACAGCCTGAGGTTGGACAGAAAGCAGCGGAAGAGAGTGCAGAGGAATTATCGGCTGCAGTGAAAGGTGCAGACATGGTTTTCGTTACCTGTGGTATGGGTGGCGGAACCGGTACAGGTGCAGCACCAGTCGTTGCCAAGATCGCAAAAGAGCAGGGAATCTTAACCGTAGGTGTTGTTACAAAACCTTTCAAATTCGAAGCAAAACAGCGTATGTTGAACGCAACCGGTGGTATTGAACGTTTAAAAGAGAGCGTAGATACACTGATTGTCATTCCAAATGATAAATTATTAGAGATCGTAGACAGACGTACTACAATGCCGGATGCATTGAAGAAGGCAGATGAAGTATTACAGCAGGCAGTACAGGGAATCACAGACCTTATCAATTTACCTGCACTCATTAACCTTGACTTTGCGGATGTTTCCACCGTTATGAAGGACAAGGGACTTGCACATATCGGTATTGGTTCTGCCAAGGGAGACGACAAGGCGATCGAAGCTGTAAAACTTGCAGTTGCCAGCCCATTGCTTGAGACAACTATTAACGGTGCAACACACGTTATTATTAATATTTCCGGAGATATCTCCTTGATGGATGCAAATGATGCAGCAAGCTATGTACAGGATCTTGCAGGAGATGATGCCAATATTATCTTCGGTGCGAAGTTTGATGAGTCTATGACAGATGAGGCAACCATTACGGTTATTGCAACAGGACTTGAGACTGCCGGTGCAAACGCAGCAGGCAAAATTGTTCCTAAGATGCAGTATCAGAACATGGGAACTGTTCCAAGACCGACAGCACCTGTAACACCAAGACCAGCAGCACAGGCTGGTTATACAGCTCCGGTACAGCCAAACCCGGCACCAATTTTCTCTGGTATTCAGAAACCGCGCCAGCCAGAAAGCTCTGTACAGCAGATGGATATCAAGATTCCGGATTTCCTTAAGAATTCCAGAAGATAATTACATAAGAAGATGACAGGATCGTTACATGAAGATCATAAGGTTTTCATGTAACGGTCTTTTTTTGTCAGAAAAACTGGATGAACTTCTGAAAGTAGAGGGAGTGTTTTGACAAAAAAGATGGTTCTAAAAAAATATAATGTGACTATGGAGAAGGAAAAGGAGGGAGTGGTTCCAAATATATATTTTTTATGCAGATGTCTATCTGTTACAGAATCTGTGGATGGATTTTATTGCGCTTGCGGGCGCAAATTGTCTTTTGCGGCGCAGGGTAAAGGGAAGAAGACTGTGGTTTATTGCATTTCTGTCATCCATAGGAACTCTGATCATTACATTGACAGTTACGGAGCCTTTTTGCAGGGCGATTCTGATTCACTTCCTGCTCAATACAGGAATGGTTGTTCTGTGTTTTGGAAAAAGTTCGTGGCGTGAGTTTTTAGAAAACTGGGCAGTCATTTATCTGATGGTCATTTTCCTTGGCGGGGTTATGGAATTATTGAGAAGCAGTGCAACAGGAATGACATTTTTCTGGATTCAGGCGGTCATTGCGGCACTGGTTCTGTCGGTTGTCACATGGTATCTGGGACGTAGAAAACAGTTTGGAAATCAGCTTTTTCCAGTGACATTGGTGCATCGGGGGCATGCGATGGAAACTATGGGATACTGGGACAGTGGAAATCAGTTGAGAGATCCATATAATCATAGACCAGTATGTATTTTAAGTAAAAAAGTGGCCGCAAAGATCTTAAATCCGAAAAAGGACAGGGTACATTTTATCCCTTATTGTTCCCTGGGGCAGAAGGAGGGGCTTTTGCCGGTGACAGAGATCACATGCATAAAAATTCAGAATGGAAGGCACGAAGTCGAGATAAGACCGGCAACGGTTGGAATTGCAAATGAAGGATTATTGGAAGGAAAAGAATATGATATGATTCTTCATGCATCTATGCTGGAGTGTCAGGAAAGAGGAACAAAACATGATCATGAGACTTGTACTGCCAAGATATGAAAAGGTTCATTTTCTGTCCGGGATTTGCAGCCTTTTTTTGCGAAAGGAAGATGAGGTGCACTATATTGGAGGTGCAGAGATTTTGCCGCCACCGTTGGAGGGAGAGCGGGAAGCATACTGTATCCGGATGCTCGATGGTGTGCATGCAGAGCGGGCGAGAAAGGAGCTGATCGAACACAACCTGCGGCTGGTTGTATACATAGCAAAAAAGTTTGATAACACAGGGGTCGGAGTGGAGGATCTTATCTCCATAGGAACGATCGGTCTCATCAAAGGGATCAATACCTTTAATCCGGACAAAAATATTAAATTGGCCACTTACGCATCGCGCTGCATTGAAAATGAGATTTTAATGTATCTGAGGAGAAACAGCAAGACAAAACTGGAGGTGTCCATCGATGAACCGTTAAATGTGGACTGGGATGGAAATGAACTGCTCTTATCGGATATTCTGGGGACGGATGAGGATGTCGTGGGGAAAGACATGGAAACGGATGTAGAGCGGAAACTGTTAAAGACTGCGATCGAAAAGCTGTCCGGAAGGGAACGGATGATCATCGAACTGAGGTTCGGACTGAATACTTCTGATGGGGAGGAGAAGACACAGAAAGAGGTGGCAGATATGCTTGGAATCTCCCAGTCCTATATCTCAAGACTTGAGAAAAAAATTATGGGAAGATTGAAAAAAGAAATTGTACGATTTGAATAACAGGAGTATAATTGTGTTATAAATTAAAGGAGAAGTCGAACTATTTGACAATGGGAACAGACAGTGGACAGATGAGACAACATGCAGCAGATGACTGCATGGGGATCAGATGAAAACGGACTGGAATTTACAGACAGGGGGAAGGACAGATGCAGATAGAATTTTTGGGTGCAGCGCATGAGGTGACAGGAAGCTGTCATTATGTAACATTCGGGGATAAACATGTACTGGTGGATTGTGGTATGGAGCAGGGACCGGATCTGTATGTGAATCAGGAGATTCCGGTGAATGCAGCAGCGGTGGATTATGTGTTCGTGACACACGCACACATTGATCATTCCGGTCTGCTGCCGCTATTGTATAATCATGGATTCCGGGGACAGATTTTTGCGACAGAGGCAACAACGCAGCTCTGTAATATCATGTTAAAAGACAGCGCACATATCCAGATGTTTGAGGCAGAATGGAGAAACCGGAAAGCAAAACGGGCCGGAAAACCGGAAGTGGTACCAATGTACGATATGAATGACGCAATGGGGGTGCTGACACACTTTGTGCCGTGTGAATATAACAGCATTGTGGAGATCTGTGACGGATTAAAGGTACGGTTTGTGGATGCAGGACATCTGCTCGGCTCATCAAGCATTGAGATGTGGATCAGAGAGGATGATGAAGAAGTCAAAGTTGTATTTTCGGGGGATATCGGAAATGGTAATCGTCCACTGATCAAAGATCCACAGTATATCAAAGACGCGGATTATGTTGTAATGGAGTCCACGTACGGTGACAAAGAGCATGAGACACCGCCGGACTATGCAGCCGCACTTGCAGGGGTATTGAAGGATACCTTTACAAGAGGTGGAAATCTTGTGATCCCTGCATTTTCCGTAGGAAGAACGCAGGAGATGCTTTACTTTATCCGAAGGATCAAGACGGAACATCTGTTGCCGGAGTTTGAAAATTTCCCGGTGTTTGTCGATAGTCCGCTGGCAGTGGAGGCAACTACGATCTTTAATAAGAACGTGGAGGACTGTTTCAGCGAGGAAGCGTTGGATCTTGTGCATCAGGGAATTAACCCAATCGGTTTTCCAGGACTGCGCATGGCGATCACGAGTGATGAATCCAAGATGATCAATTTCGACGAGCAGCCGAAAGTTATTATTTCCGCATCCGGTATGTGTGAGGCAGGACGTATCCGTCACCATTTAAAACACAACCTCTGGCGAAAGGATTCCACGATTTTATTTGTTGGTTATCAGGTTCCCGGAACACTTGGAAATTCTCTTTTAAATGGGGCAAAGCAGGTAAAGCTTTTTGGTGAGACCATCGAGGTACATGCGAAGATTGAGAATCTTCCGGGAATCAGCGGTCACGCAGACCGGAATAATCTGACAAAGTGGATTGGGGCATTTGAGACACCACCGAAAAAAGTGTTTATTGTACATGGGGACGACAAAGTGACGGAGAATTTTGCGGCGCATGTGCATGAAGTATATGGGTATGACACGTATGCACCATATAGCGGCGATACGTTTGATCTTGTGACGGGAGAGCAGATTGCGGACGGAAGCAGAGAGATGATTGAGAAGAAGAAAAATGGATCATCAAAAGCTTCCAGCAACGTATTTGCAAGACTTCTTGCGGCAGGACAGAGGCTGCTTGAGGTTATTAATAAGTGCGAGGGTCTGCCGAACAAGGAACTTGCAAAATTTGCAGATCAGATTAATGCATTATGTGATAAATGGTCGAGATAATATTATAGGGTAAGATATTGGCGGATGGTTTTCAATGCAGACTTTTCCAGACGGCTGACCTGTGCCTGGGAAATATGGATCTCATCCGCCACTTCCATCTGTGTTTTTCCTTCAAAAAAGCGGAGGTTGATAATGAAGTTTTCGCGTTCTGACAGGTGGTTCATGGCATCACTTAGAGAGAGCTTTTCCACCCAGTTTTCTTCTTTATTTTTCTTATCACTGATCTGATCCATGACATAGAGGGTATCGCCCCCATCGGTGTAGACCGGATCATAGAGGCTTACCGGACTCTGAATCGCATCCAGTGCGTATAAAATGTCTTCTGCGGCAACCCCGGATTCCGCTGCGATCTCCTGCAGGGTAGGTTCCTTAAATGAATTTCTGGACAGAACTTCCTTGGCATGGATCGCTTTGTAGGCGGTGTCGCGGAGGGAGCGGCTCACACGGATACTGTTGTTGTCACGCAGATATCTGCGGATCTCCCCGATGATCATCGGTACCGCATAAGTGGAAAATTTTACCTGTAGATCAGGATTAAAGTTGTCAATGGATTTGATCAGTCCGATACAGCCGATCTGGAACAGATCATCAAGATTTTCATGGCTGCCGGAGAACCGCTTGATCACACTTAACACAAGGCGCAGGTTGCCTTTGATATACATCTCTCTGGCTTCCTGATCGCCCTGCCGGATCCGTGCAAACAGAGCTTCTTTTTCGGTTTCTTTTAAAATTGGGAGTTTGGCGGTATTGACGCCACAGATTTCTACTTTATATGCAGGCATGTTGCTATCCTCCGGTCTTTTCTAAAATCAGGATCAGCTCCGAGGTCTGTCGATGTCGGATGCTATTAATGAGGATGTGGCATTTAAGAAAAAATTATACAGAAAGAAACTTTTTTTTATTGGAAAAAAATGCTATACTATACACAGTAAGAAAATCGTTTCAGTAGAGACGGATTGTTTAAAAAAAGCATAATCAAATGGGATACGAAAAATACAACAAGAAGCTGGTGCATATATGAAAGATTTGATCGATGAGAAGAACAGACAGGAAAAAATGAAAAGAAGTATCATAAAATACTGGAATGTTTCCTATGGTTCCCCGGAAGCAATTGGCGGCGAAGAGGAAGAAAAAGAGCGGGAACATGCCGCCGGCATATATCCACAGGAAAATTATGTCTATGACGAAGAGTCAGAGTTAAAACAGGCAGAGATCGAGGCAATCGACGAGGTGTCACAGACAAAAATCCAACAGATCCTGCATGAGAAAGATGACAGATTACAGAACCTCATCGAACATGAGCAGCATGAGGGACAGGAATCCTGAAGCTGTTTTGGCAGGACAGCGTGGCAGATGCACATTTTGCAGTCTGTCACATAATGTAATAGTAAGAACAGGCGATGGTGGGATCGTTTTGGTTACATTAAAAAAGTATCACGGCCTTGGGAATGATTATCTGATCTATGATCCGAATCAGAACCGTGAATTATTACAGGAACGGCAGATACAGCTGTTGTGCAGGCGCAATACCGGAGTGGGAGCAGATGGTATTTTATCTGGTCCTGTGTTGGAGAATGAAAAAATAAAAGTACGTATTTTTAATCCGGATGGAAGTGAAGCTGAGAGAAGCGGCAACGGCATCCGGATTTTTTCAAAGTATCTGAAAGATGCCGGATATGTGAAAGAAAAGTGCTATGAGCTTTGGACAAAGGCAGGACCGGTACAGGTGGAGTTTTTAGATGAGGATGCATCGCGCATGAAAGTCGATATGGGATATGCCGCATTTGGAGCAGACAGTATCCATGCAGTAGGATTTGAGGGAGATATGATCAATGAATCCGTTTTCTTCTGTGATAATTTTTACAATATCACCTGCGTGTCCATGGGAAACCCAAACTGTGTCGTGATGATGGAAGAAATCAGCAAGAATAAAGCGTTGCATTTAGGACCATATGTGGAAAATTCAAAATATTTTCCAAACCGGATCAATATGCAGCTCTGTCACGTAGTTGACCGGGAAAATATTCAGATTGAAATCTATGAGCGGGGAGCCGGGTACACATATGCGTCAGGCACAGGAGCCTGTGCGGCGGCATCTGCAGCACATAAACTCGGACTGGTGGGAAACCGTGTGCAGGTTCATATGCAGGGCGGAGATCTGCTTGTGGAATTTGCAGAGGACGACCGCGTGTTTATGACAGGACCTGTGGTTTATATCGGAAGTATTACGCTGGCGGAAAATTTTTTTGCTTAAATTGGAAAATTTCTTGGTGTTATGAATACCGCACAGCAGCAGGGAATATGGGAACATATGGAAACCATTATAAAAAAGTCTTGCAATTGCAGGCAGAATATGATAGTTTATAAATCGTTGTGTGAGGAACACAACGATTTTTTCATGCAGAGGTACAATTCTGCAAAAACAAACGTCAGTTCGGAACCTTCCTGACGAAAAACAAAACTAAAGGAGAAAAACATATGAGAAACAAAAAGGTATTATTTCTTACCCAGGCTGCAGTGATCGCAGCGATCTACGTTGTGCTGACTATTTTTATCAGTGCATTTAACTTAGCTTCCGGTGCCATTCAGGTACGAATTTCCGAAGCACTTACCATTTTACCATTTTTTACACCGGCAGCGATTCCGGGACTGGCGATCGGTTGTCTGTTGAGCAATCTGCTGACAGGGGCAGCGGTTTATGATGTCGTGTTCGGAAGCCTTGCAACATTACTCGGTGCAGTCGGAACGTATTTACTGCGGAAACATAAGTTTTTGTGCACGCTTCCTCCGGTGATCGCAAATATGGTGATCATTCCATTTGTATTGCGCTACGGATACGGACTTGCGATGGAAGTTGGTGGACATGATG
>PPYE01320595.1_pt1 | contig 18751 bp, 16 predicted proteins | sample 1559881 | NCBI WGS metagenome assembly PPYE01 (sample SAMN08240022, study PRJNA423297) | Human gut metagenome, whole genome shotgun sequencing project. | reverse complement strand
GGGACAGTACCATGAGTTTGAAACAAATCCAATCCTCCTTCTATGAGGTTGTTGGTAATTTCGCTCGTAACACTTGCAACATTGGATATGAGGTTTATCATTCCTTGTGTCTGCAGTTCGTGTTCCCTGTTATTCTGTTGCAGGGCAAAGTCTATCTTAGAATAACTGAAACCCCTATCCACTTTAGAACCATTGAAAAGATAACCGTTCTTTTCAAAGATGATACCCTGCACTTCCTGTGAGTTGCCTTTGTACTTGAAACGGACACCAATATCCTGCTTTTTCAAATGAGCAAGTAAGGCTTTCCAATCCCTGCACCGAGCTATTTCTTCTTTCAACGCCTGATAGATTTCATACTTGGTCTTGTCAGGTTCTTTTAAGCGATGCTCCTTGACTTTTCTATTGGCAAAATATAAACAGTATTTGTTTATCTTTCCGATAATTTAATGTACCTTTGTATTCCGTAAAACAAAAGCAGTGGCCTATGGAATGTCGAAATGAAGAAATTGATTGTAAACAATCTAAAAACATATATTCAATGAAAGACTATTCATATATCATAGATGAAGCGTGTACTGGAGAAAAAACTCCAAAACTCGTCCGGCAAATCATACCGATCTTGGTCGGATGGGCAAAAAGGAAAGAAACAAATCATACTTATGGTGATTTAAGCAGGTTGCTTGGCTATCAAGATGGGCGATGTATTGGCCATCAACTCGGTAGTGTTCAGTTGGTCTTCCAACAATTGCAGGAAGAAGCCGGTTTGGAGAAAATACCCACTCTGAATGCATTAGTCTCAAATGCGAGGACAGGTATACCTTCCGGAGGCTTTAGTTATGTGCATCCTAAGTATGACGAGATGGATTTCACGGAAAAGCAGATTATTGTGGAAAACGCAAATAATGAAGCTTTTAACTACGAGAAGTGGGATTATGTGTTGGCTTTACTTGGATTAAAACCTTATCTTAGCCAAGCTGATGAAGATATTATTCGTTCTGGTGCATTTGGATTTGGAGGAGAGGGGAAAGAGCACAAACTGATGAAAGAGTTTATTGCTGCCCATCCAGAAGCTATTGACAAGCAAATAAGCGAAGAAGGTATCTTGGAACATATATTATTGTCAGGTGACAGAGTAGATGTTTTCTTCCCCAAAGCAAATGTTGCGGTAGAGGTCAAGCCCAAACTCGCTTCTGATGCTGATATTCTCCGGGGGCTTTTCCAATGCGTAAAATACAAAGCAATATTGGATGCTGAAGCCGAAGTTAAAGGTGAAATACCTGATAGCGAGATAATCTTAGTCATTGGTGGAAAACTTTCCCAATCAAATAGGAATGTGCAAGAATGCCTTGATATAGAAGTCATTGAAGAATTTTAATACAAAAGCCTTTACAGAAAAACATAATAACTAGTATAACCCTATACGGCGTAACTATAGTGTACAAAATAAGTTGATAACTTCTAATCCCTAAAGGAGTAAAAAGTTATGAGTCAGCACAATGAAGCCAATAGTACCTATTTTGTTAAATCAGTATGTTGCAAGTGGCATGAACATACATGATTTCTCATCGTATTATGGCATCTAAAGATTGGTTTTGCAATTAAAAGACAATTATCAATTAATTATGAATTCAAAAAAAGGTCACTACAACAGCATTTGAACTTAACAAACGATATGGGTAAAGTCGATTTCCAATTAAGGACCAAAGTTGTCAATTAATTCCTGTACACAGTATTCCTATTCATATTACTAAATGATTTCTTCCGAATCAACGGTTTTGGACACGTTTGTCCAATTAATTGGACAAGTTAGTCCAAACGATTGGACAAACGTGTCCAATATCCCATGTCTTATATCTGTCCATAAGAACTGTTAAGGAACTGCCGGCCGTATCTCAAGTACAGAGGCTCGGAGCCTACTCGTATCTTGCCAGCCGCATCAGTGCGGGATACTGTTCTTCATAGCGGTCGAATTCGATGGCAGCGCCGTCGTAGCCCATTTCGGTAAAGGCGAGGCGGACGTCTCGTTGCTCTTCCTCGGTGATGGCGCGGCGCAGCTGCTTCACCTTGTAATAAACGTCGGCGCCGAAGCACGACATGACTTTCCATTTTGCTCCGTGCAGGTCGGCAGCGCGCACGTTGTCGTAGATGCGGGAGATGCCCCACGCATAGCGTTCCTTGTGGTCGGGGTCGAAGAGCGGACAAGGCTGCGCACCCGTTATCACGGCCGGATTTGCCACGGCATAGCTCTCCCGCGTGTTCTTTGCGAGCATCTTGTGTGCCGTGTGCCGCAAGCATTCGTTTGCTCGTTCGCAGTTTGCTCCGCTACAATGGGCGAAGTTGCTGCCTAATTGGTTGTATTCTTCGAGGGTCATGGTAGGGAAGTATTATTAAAAAGTTCTTTATTACTATCAATAAAGACATAAAAAGTTTCCACTAAATCTTTATCGTAGTGGAAACACTTATTATAACAATAAGTTTTATGACTTAACCCTTACATAGATATGCTTATTGGGACTATTTTCTATATCCCTTGAATCAATCTCAAAATTTGAACTACAAGAACTTATTAGAGGGGTCAGTTTTTCAAATCCATAATTACGAGGATCAAAGTCTGGTTGTTTCTTGATAATAGAATTACCGACATTAGCAAGAAAGGCCCAGCCGCTTTCATCTGTAACATCATTGATTGTATCTTTGAGCAACTTTATTACTTCATTAGGTACTTTAGGAGAATGTCTGCTCACCTTAGTTACTTTCTTAGAAGAATCTTTTTTCTCAGTATCGCTTTCAACTTTTATATCATTCGTTTTTGCCTCTCCTAGTATTTCTATATAAATGAACTTATCGCATGAGACAATAAATGGCTGTGGGGTTTTCCTTTCACCTATGCCTACAACAAATTTCCCTGATTCTCGTAATCGAGTTGCTAATCGAGTAAAATCGCTATCACTTGAAACGATACAAAAACCATCTAAATCTCCGCTATGTAAGATATCCATGGCATCTATAATCATCGCTGAATCTGTAGCATTTTTTCCAACAGTATAGCTATACTGCTGAATCGGAGTTATTGCATTCTCCAATAGAACAGATTTCCATCCAGAAACTGTTGGCTTTGTCCAATCACCATAAATTCTTTTTATGGTAGGAATACCATACTTTGTGATTTCATTTAACATCCCTTTTACATTGGCATAAGGGACATTGTCAGCATCAATTAATACTGCTAATTTAAGTTCTTCTTTTTCTTTCATTTTTTGTTGATTTAAGTAAAACATAGAAGGACATACGTATACGTATGTCCTTCTTGAAATTATTGAATATTACTTGACTTCCTCAAAATCTGCGTCTTGAATTGTTTCGTCCTGCTTTGGCTGCTCTTGCTGTGCCTGCTGACCTGCATCTGCGCCCGGCTGTGCACCGCCTTGATACATCTGCTGGCTGGCGGCCTGCATCACGGTGTTGAGGTTGTTGATGGCAGCATCAATGGCAGCAACGTCGCCAGCCTTGTGAGCATCACGGAGCTGCTGGAGGGCACTCTCGATGCCGGACTTCTGGTCGGTCGGAATCTTATCACCGTTGTCCTTGATGAAGTTTTCGGTGGTGAAGATCATCGAGTCGGCCTGATTGAGCTTGTCGATGCGCTCACGCTCAGCCTTATCGGCAGCAGCATTCTGTTCGGCTTCGGCCTTCATGCGGTTGATTTCATCCTCGCTCAGGCCGCTTGAAGCCTCGATGCGGATGCTCTGCTCTTTGCCGGTAGCCTTGTCCTTGGCACTCACGTTGAGGATACCGTTGGCATCGATGTCAAACGTAACCTCAATCTGAGGAACACCACGGCGGGCCGGGGCTATGCCTGTGAGATTGAACTGGCCGATGCTCTTATTCTGTGCAGCCATCGGGCGTTCACCTTGAAGCACGTGGATGGTCACTTCGGTCTGGTTGTCGGCAGCAGTAGAGAACACTTCACTCTTCTTGCAAGGAATGGTCGTGTTGGAGTCGATGAGCTTGGTCATCACGCCGCCCATTGTCTCGATACCGAGAGTAAGCGGAGTCACGTCAAGCAACACGATGTCGCCCACGCCGCCTTCCTTGTTGAGGATGGCACCCTGAATGGAAGCACCTACGGCCACCACCTCATCGGGGTTCACACCCTTTGAAGGCTCTTTGCCGAAGTAGTTCTTCACGAGTGTCTGTACGGCGGGAATACGAGAACTACCACCTACGAGAATCACTTCGTCTATATCACTGGTAGAGAGCTTGGCGTCGCGGATGGCGTTCTGGCAAGGAACCAGACAAGCCTGGATGAGGTCGTGGGCCAACTGCTCGAACTGAGCGCGGGTGAGTGTCTTCACCAAGTGTTTGGGAACACCACCATCAGCTGTGATATAAGGCAGGTTGATCTCCGTAGAGGTCGAAGAGCTCAATTCTATCTTAGCTTTCTCGGCAGCTTCCTTCAAACGCTGCATGGCCATCGGATCCTTGCGGAGGTCGATACCCTCGTCAGCCTTGAAACCGTCGGCCAGCCAGTTGATGATCACCTGGTCGAAGTCGTCACCGCCGAGGTGGGTGTCACCGTTGGTAGACAGCACTTCAAACACACCGCCACCGAACTCAAGGATGGAAATATCAAACGTACCACCACCGAGGTCAAACACGGCAATCTTCATGTCTTTGTTAGCCTTGTCCACACCGTAGGCCAAAGCTGCGGCTGTCGGCTCGTTGACAATACGTTGTACGTTCAGTCCGGCAATCTGTCCGGCCTCCTTGGTAGCCTGACGCTGTGAATCGGAGAAGTAAGCCGGAACCGTGATCACGGCATCGGTCACCTCCTGACCAAGATAGTCTTCGGCAGTCTTCTTCATCTTCTGGAGAATCATGGCCGAAATCTCCTGCGGTGTATATTTACGTCCTTCGATGTCCACCCGGGGGAATCCACCCTCGTTGACCACCTTGTAAGGCATACTCTCTGCCTCCTTGCGGCTCTGCTCGTATGTTTCACCCATAAAACGCTTGATGGAGTAAACCGTGTTGGTAGGGTTGGTGATAGCCTGACGCTTGGCAGGGTCGCCCACCTTACGCTCACCATCTTTCACAAAACCTACAACGGAAGGAGTCGTGCGCTTGCCTTCGCTGTTTGCAATGACCACCGGCTCGTTGCCTTCAAATACAGCAACACAACTGTTGGTGGTTCCTAAGTCGATACCAATAATCTTTCCCATAATCGTATATTTTATTTTTGTTATTTTACTTTAATGAAAACCGGGATACTTCTTTTTGAATCCGCATCCTTGGAACTTGCGTTCGCCTAAAAAATAACAAATGGTGTGCCAACAAAAGAAACTGCCAAGTCGCGGTGACAACTTGGCAGTTTGTGTGTAGTGAAGATTCTTCCTTTGTCGGTACAAGTCGCACCTTTAAGAAAGGTGGTCATTAGTAGTTTAAAGCCTCAATCTGGAAGAAGCTTTGCGGATGCAGGCAAACGGGGCATACGCCGGGAGCCTTCTTGCCGATGACGATGTGTCCACAGTTGCGGCATTGCCAGATGGTGTCTCCATCGCGGCTGAACACGATACCGTCTTCGATGTTCTTCAACAGCTTACGGTAGCGTTCCTCATGGTGCTTCTCGATGGCTCCCACACCGCGAAACTTGAAAGCGATTTCCGTGAATCCTTCCTCCTCGGCTTCCTTGGCCATGCGTTCGTACATGTCGGTCCACTCGTAGTTTTCACCGGCAGCGGCATCGGCCAGATTGGCCATCGTGTCGGGCATGTCGTTGCCATGCAGATACTTAAACCACAGCTTGGCATGTTCTTTCTCGTTTTCGGCGGTCTCCATGAAGAGGGCTGCGATCTGTTCATAACCTTCTTTCTTGGCCTTGGAGGCATAGAAAGTGTACTTGGTGCGTGCCTGACTTTCACCGGCAAAGGCTTCCATCAGATTCTTCTCTGTCTTTGTTCCTTTAAGTTCTTTCATAATGTTTTGTTTTTGGATGTTGTTATACTGGTTTGTCAGTTTCCTACGTGGGGAGGCTGACGGTTTATGCCTGTTTCGCGGCAATAGCCTCTTTGATTTTGGCTTCGAGCTCTTCACAGAGTTCGGGATTGTCCTTGAGTAGGTTTTTCGTGGCATCGCGCCCCTGTCCCAGTTTGGAACCGTTGTAGCTGAACCAGCTGCCGCTCTTCTTCACGATGTCATACTCCACGCCCAAGTCAAGAATTTCGCCCACCTTGGAGATGCCTTCTCCGAAAGTGATTTCAAACTCGGCCTTGCGGAAAGGCGGGGCCACCTTGTTTTTGATGACTTTCACGCGCACCTGATTGCCGATGATCTGATCGCCATCCTTAATGCTGGTGGTCTTGCGTATGTCAAGACGCACGCTGGCGTAGAACTTCAAGGCGTTTCCACCGGTGGTGGTTTCCGGGTTGCCGAACATCACGCCGATCTTCTCGCGCAGCTGGTTGATGAAGATGCAAGTGGTGTTGGTCTTTGAGATGGTGGAGGTCAGTTTGCGCAAGGCCTGACTCATGAGGCGCGCCTGAAGACCCACGGCCGAGTCGCCCATGTCACCTTCGATTTCTTTCTTAGGCGTGAGGGCAGCCACGGAGTCGATGACCAGAATGTCGATGGCACTGGAGCGGATGAGCTGGTCGGCTATCTCAAGTGCCTGTTCGCCGTTGTCGGGTTGCGAAATCCACAGATTGTCCACATCCACCCCAAGTTTGGCAGCATAGAAGCGGTCGAAAGCATGTTCGGCATCGATAAACGCCGCAATGCCTCCTGCCTTCTGTGCTTCGGCGATGGCATGGATGGCGAGTGTCGTTTTACCCGATGACTCCGGACCGTATATCTCGATGATGCGCCCCCGCGGATAGCCGCCTACCCCCAGTGCCACATCGAGGGCGATGCTGCCGGTGTGTATCACCTCTACATTCTCTATCTGTTCGTCGCCCATGCGCATGATAGAACCCTTGCCAAAGTCTTTTTCTATCTTGGCCATTGCCGCCTGAAGGGCTTTCAGCTTGCCCTCGTTGGCGTTTTGTGCAGTCGTTTCTTCTTTTGCCATATTCAGTGTCTCCCATCCTCTCAGAAAGAGCTGTTTGAACTCTTACTGCGACTCGGGACTTCTTCGGTTAATGGTTTGTATGTTTGTTTTGTGAGTGTCTTTTCTCTTCGGAGATGTCGGTGAAGCTTAGAGTTCCAAGTCTCCGTCAAACTCCTCGTGCCAAGGCAACCCTTGCTTGTTCAGCTGTTCCATGAACGGATCGGGATCGAACTCTTCCACGTTCCACACCCCCGGCTTGCGCCACAGCCCCTTGCAGAACATCATGGCACCGATCATGGCCGGCACACCGGTGGTGTAGCTCACCCCCTGCATCCCCGTTTCCTGATAAGCCTCCTGATGTTTGCAGTTGTTGTATATATAATAGGTGTGTTCCTTGCTGTCCTTGAGTCCGCGTATGCGGCAGCCGATAGAAGTTTCCCCCTCATAGTTGGCTCCGAGATCCTGCGGGTTGGGCAGCACGGCCTTGAGGAATTGCAATGGCACAATCTTCACCCGTGCCGTCTTGCCCGAGCCGTCGGCCAGTGGAGCCTCGTATTCTATCTCGTCAATGCGCGACATGCCGAGATTTTGGATCACGTCAAGATAGTTCAGATATTGTTGTCCGAAGGTCATCCAGAAGCGGGCTTGCTTGATGGTGGGATAGTTCTTTACGAGCGATTCGAGTTCCTCGTGGTGCATCAGATAGCTGTCTCGGGGGCCGATGTTGGGGTAGGTGATGTCTTGATGCACGGCCAGTGGCTCGGTCTCAATCCATTCGCCATCCTTGTAGTATAGCCCCTTTTGCGTGATTTCGCGGATGTTGATTTCCGGGTTGAAGTTGGTGGCGAAAGCCTTGTGGTGGTTGCCCGCATTGCAGTCCACAATGTCGAGGTATTGTATCTCGTCGAAGTGGTGCTTGGCAGCATAGGCCGTGTAGATACCACTCACCCCCGGGTCGAAGCCGCAACCGAGAATGGCCGTAAGACCGGCCTTCTCAAACTTTTCTTTGTAGGCCCATTGCCAACTGTACTCGAAATGGGCCTCGTCTTTGGGCTCGTAGTTGGCCGTGTCGAGATAGTTTACACCACAGGCCAAGCAGGCATCCATGATGGTGAGGTCTTGATAGGGCAGAGCCAGATTGACCACCAGTTCGGGCTTGAAGTCATTGAAAAGTGCCTTCAGCTGCTCCACGTCGTCGGCATCCACTTGGGCCGTCTTGATATCCATTTTGTAACCCTTGTCGTGGATAGACTTCACCAGTGCGTCGCATTTTTCCTTGCGGCGGCTGGCTATCATCAGCTCTGTAAACACATCGGCATTCTGCACTATCTTAAATGCCGCCACGGTAGCCACGCCACCGGCACCAATCATCAGTATTCTACTCATCTTTCAGTTATGTTGTTTTTTATTTTATTTCGTCTGCCTTGATGCCCAGTGCGCTCATCAGCGAGTAGCCGAGAATCTCCTGCCGGAAATTACCACCCGGCATGGGGCTCATGGCAAAGAGCGTGACGCGCTTGTCGTCATCATCCACTTTTTTCAGCATGTCGCGCAGGCGGTCGTAGAGGTCGCCAGTCTCGCTGTCGGGCACAATCATCACACGCCTGACGCCTTTCTGGTCGCATACGATGCGGGCAATGTCGAGCAGGAAGTCGGCTTTCCCAACCATGTCTTCCTCCACGGGAAACGCACTTAGCGCAAATTCGCCCAACCGCTCGTCCGTGAACGCCTGTCCGTTGAGTTCCTTTTCATAGTCAGCCGGTTTGAAGTTCTCCATCCGTGAGTTCCTCCTGTTGTGTATGAAGACCACCTGTGTGTCGTGTTTTCCCTCTCGCAACCCGCCGTCAAGTGCCGTGCAGACAATCCATTGCGCCATGTCGGCAGGCGATATGCGGCGGCCTATCATGCGTTCGAAGTTCACCGTCAGGTTGAAAGCCACGCTGTCAAGATAGTCGGCATCGGCAATGATGACGTTTTCACTCCATTTGATATTGTTGGCATCTAATGCGTTCATAGATGCAAAGATAGTGCAAACCAACGGAACTGCAAAAGAAAAGCGTGTTTTTCTTTTGTGGGCACGCTCTAGACCGTTGGCGGAATTAAGTACGCACTAAATTAATTCCGTCAACGGGTGTCTTATTTTAATTCCCCCAACCGCTACAACTCGCCCAACCGCTTGATAGCGTTAAGGTAATCTTGTTCCACATCGCTGATAGTGTGTTGTTTGTACTTCCGATATTCATTCGTTGCATGATCCATAGCTTCGGCGTGCGACACATTACCGGCATCTTGCAGGAGCTGTTCTCCCGACATCGTGAGGATTCTGTCCAAATAGTTTGCCCAGTCCTCCATTGTCATGGGATGCTCTCGTTCTGCCTGTCGTTCCGCAAAGTCTAAGTATCCATTCTGCTACCCTCCTGTCGAACCTGTCGGAATTTCCGACAGGTTGCTTCCTCCTGCAATTCACCTTCTTCATAGATATGCTTAATGTGTTCCACTACATTTGTTCTTGAGGTCTGATACAATTCACACATCTGAGCCTGTGTAAGCCATAAGGTGTCATCTTCAAGCTTCACATCTATCTTGGTCAAGCCGCTTTCATCGGTGTAGATGATCATTTTATTCTTTTCTTCCATAGTTTGTTGGATGTAGACGTTTAATGGGACTGGAAAGTATTTGCCCTGTTTCTTGCGTTTGCATCAATGTCTTTTTTGCAAGTCCGTCTCAGCAAATGTAGCCTATACGCATACATATTAGCAAAACGGGCAAAACATCTGACATGACAAAGGTAGCAATAAAATCTGAGAGAATCGTTTCTTATGGTAGCATTTCTCACGCCATGGATGTATTTTCACGTCTTGCGTTTTGAGCCGTGCGCCGCGCTATGGATAAGGCAAATACTCGAAAAACTCACTTGAATGAGGCAAGAGATTAAAAGCTGTGTGATGGGAAGAAGGTAAGAATAAACACGACATTTTCGTGTCATTGAGATTCTTGCATTTAGCTTTGAAACTCCCGATGTAGCCTGCCGATTATGTGGAAAAGGCGGCCTAAAGACACCATAAAATCGCTTCCGTTTTCCCGTTTGGGCCCTTCGACGATGCGAAAGGGCCACACTTGAGTCGTGAAAGGGCCACAGTCGCAATGCGACTGTGGCCCTTTTGCAAGCTCGTTTGGGCCTTTTCAGGACTAAAAACGAGCGTAGGAAGATGTTGATAAAATTCAAACGGTTGATTGTCAGTGTTTTAGAAATGTCGTCAAAACTCACGTATTTTCATCCGAGCGGACGCTCGGCGAAAATATCGCAGAATGAGAGGCCCTAAAAATACCAAATAGTTTGACAGTCTTCCCCGGTCAGTCCGTCTGCTTACTTGCTGGCCATATATCGGCGCAGCACGTCACAACGGGACACGTAGGGGGCCATCACCTTCGGTTTCCGGCGGCAGAAGAGAGCCAGTTCATCGTAGGCTTTGATTTCCGCCTCGCCGTTTAGCAACACGCCTTCAGGCTGTAGGTCATACCATTGGCCACTGCCGCCCACGCTCCTTGTCACAAAAGCCTTGGCAAAGAGGCTCTTACCCCGCAAGCGGGCATCCTTGCTGAGGGCTGATTCGCCAAGAAGTTGCAAGGCCTGTTGGGCGAAATCTTTCTCTTGAGTGCGGGCGCTGTCAGTGCATGTCCAAGCGTAGTGGGTCAGATACCAGCAGTCACCGTAGCAGGACGACTGGAAGTAGCGGCTGGCCAAGGTGTAAGCAGCCTGCGGGCGGCTCTTGGCGTTGGCCAGATTGTAGGCACTTGTGAGCTGTATCATGTCTTGGCAGAAGGCTATCTTCTGGTTGGTCTTCACGTCGGTCTTTAGCGTGTCTCCCCACAGTTCGCTGTCGTCCAGCCGCTGCCGCTGCAACCAACGGTCTTTGGTGAAGTCGCGCCCGGCCATGTAGAAGCTGATGCCCTGCCCGTTGACGGTGCTCAGCGGCACTTTCGAGAGATAGGACAACGCGTCGGCAAAGCGGCCTTCGGCGATGAACTTGGTGCCGATGAGATCGTTGAAATAGTCTTTGTCCTTGAAGACGATGTGCTTCACGGCAAACCGGCCCACCGCATCCGTCGGTGTGCTTTGCAGGAAAGCCCAATAGGCGATGAGGTCTTCGGCCTTGTGACTGTCCATTTCAGCGAAATATTCTCCGAAGTTGCTGTGACCGGGGTTGTTGTCGGCCTCTCCTCCGGGCACCTGTCCGCTGAGTGCATAGAGGGCCATCTGCATGTTGGCATTGCCAGCCTCCGCATAGCGTTTATACAGATTCTGAATCATGGTCCTGTCAAGCATCCTCCCGTAGTAGTTCTTCTCGTAGGCACTATTGACCGAGGAGCGGCCCCACAGCCAGTCCAGTTCGCCGGCAATGAACGCCCCCGCCTTCCCCTCGGGCTTGTTGCACCGGGTGAAAGCCAGCAGATGGGCGCAACGGGCGTTGTCTTTCACGCGCTGGGGGCCTTCCATCTTCATGGCCTCTGTGGCTTCTTTCAGTGCTGTGGAGAATTTTCCCTGCGTGTAGTGCAGCATGGCTATGGCCGTTTGCCAGAGGGCCGGATTCTTGGTTTTCCCCTCCCTGATGATGCTTTGGGCGAGCGCGATGAACTTGTCCACATGCGGTTTGAAGGTCTGGTCGGCTGTGAAATCGTATTGTTCCTGCAAGTCGAACTCCTCCTGTGCGCTGTTGACGAAATGTTCCACCAGATAGGGCAGCACGGGAGAGTCGGCATCCTCGTCGTACATAGCCTTGATGCCCTCCACCGAGGTGGCTCCCGAGGCCAGCCAACTGATGCTCTCCCAGTCTCCCTGCCCGACATAGATGGCTGCGGCCTCCTGCCGGCGGCCCGACTTGAGCAGGGCATTGGCATAGAGATTGCGGCACATCTCGCGGAACACACCGGCCGACAGCCTCGAGGCGCGCTTCTTCCATACAGTCAGGTTTTGTTCCGCTTGGCCAAGCAGCAGGTTGGTGCGCATTTCCAGCAACACATATTGAGGCTTCAACCGCTTGCCCTTATAGGCTTTGGCGGCAATGTGCATTGAGGTGAGTGTGGCTGCGTGCTGCTCCAGTTCCTCTTTGGTGGGGTAGTCCCAAGTCTCCTTGATTTTCTCGCAAATGGCCGTATATTGGTTCAGAAAGTTGAGGTAGGTCGTCATCTCCCGGTCACCTTTTTGTCGGGCTGCGGCCAGCAGCATCTCCGAGTTGTTGCTGAAATAATCGGAATATTGCTCGGGTTCCCGTCCCGTGTAGGCTTTCCAGAAGTCGTCCACTTGGTCATAGAACAGGCTCCTCGGCCCCTCGTAGCCGAAGACGTTCATCATGTAGAAGTTGTGCGTAGGGGTATAGGGACCGCAAGCCTTACCCGGCAAGAAAGCCGTCAGGAGCAGGCTAATGGTAACGATAGATTTTTTCATAATCGCTTGTTTTATATTCTTTTGAATGTCGGTTGCTGATGTCGTAGATGATGATTTCCCGGTTGGCATCTTCCCTGATGCCGTCGATGGCCGTCATGGCCTTTAGCACGTCGGCCGGATCGGTCCGCCGCTCCACGATGCTGTCGCCCGGGAGTTTCACCAGTCGGTTGTCTTCGTGCAGCACGCCCACATAGTGGCCCCGGCGGAAGAGCAGCCGGTAGCCGAACATCGGGTAGGCGGTGCTCAAGCCGAGCTTGTAGTCGGCCAACCGGTGCAGGTAGGGGGCCACATCGGCCATGTCGAGTATGGGCTTCTCTTGGCGCAGGTCGGTGAAGTCGCCCGTGTTGTAAAGCATGAGCACCCCACGGTCTACGGGCGGTGTGGGTTGTGACAGTTGGTGCAGGCGGATGGTGGTGCTGAGGGCCAGTCCCCGTTTCATGGCCAGCGACCGGAGCTCCCGCAGAAAGTCGAAATAGGCCTTTCGGGTGGTCATCGTCCAGTCGCAGTCTATTTGCAGTTCCTTCATGCCCTCCACACCGTTGGTCTCGCTGATCTGCATCGTGCGACGGAGAATTTTTCCGGCCAGTCCTTTAGTGTCTTGCTTCATCACGTCGTTTACGATGAATACCACCGGCACCACTTCCAACGAGTCCGGCATCCGGCTGCGAAACCGCACCGTGGCATTGGGCATCGGCTCGTCCTGCTCGTCAAGCACGACATCAAAGTAGCGCAGATAGAGCCGGTCTGTCTTGTCGAGCAACCGGTCGGTGTTGGCGGAGTCGGTCTCAAAGGTCGTGCTCCAGTAGTAGGCAGACCGTTTAAAAGGTTTTTGTCGTGGCCTCTCCGGCGCTCGACAAGCACCCATAAGGCAGCACAGAAAGGCATATAACAACGCTTGTTTCATCGGAACAAAGGTAGATAAAATAATAGATTTATCAAATATTTCTGCAAAAAAATCAAAACTTGGTGGTGGCTGGAACATATCCTTTCTACCTTTGCAAAAGATAGATGGTGTCCGCTTGCCTTGTCTTCATATTACTGGCAGGGTTGAGAGTGGCCTGTGAAAGAATGATTTAATACAAAGCAAACTAATATGAAAAGTGTTTTAGAGGGCCGTCCTGCCCTGAAAGAAGAAATCGACAAGATAGCGGAAGTAGCCGGTTATCTCTGGCAGAACGGTTGGGCCGAGCGCAATGGTGGCAACATCACCGTCAACATTACCGACTTGGTGGACGATGGAATCAAAGCCTTGCCGGCCATCGGCGAGGTGAAACGCATCGGGACAGCATTGCCTGCGCTCAAAGGCACTTACTTCTATTGCAAGGGCACGGGCAAACGTATGCGCGACCTTGCACGCCGGCCGATGGACAATGGCAGCATCATCAGGGTGCTCGACAACTGCGAGAGCTATGCCATCATAGCCGACAAGGAGGTGTTGCCCACCTCCGAATTGCCCAGCCACCTGAGTGTGCATGCCCGTCTCATTGAGAAGGGCAGTCCCTATAAGGCCACGGTGCATACCCATCCCATCGAACTCATTGCCATGTCGCACAACAAGAAGTTTATGAAAAAGGATGTGCTGACGAACATTCTTTGGAGCATGATTCCCGAGACCAAGGCTTTCTGTCCGCTGGGATTGGGTATGGTGCCCTACGAACTGCCCGGCAGTGTAGAACTGGCCAATGCTACGCTCAACGCACTGGAGGAATACGACGTGGTGATGTGGGAGAAACATGGGGTGTTTGCCAAAGGGCTTGATGTGATGGATGCCTTCGACCAGATCGATGTGCTTTCCAAAAGTGCCAAGATTTATATTGACGCCAAGTGCATGGGCTTCACCCCCGATGGCATGTCGGAAGAACAGATGAAAGAGATGACCGTCGCTTTCAATCTGCCGAGATAGGGTGATGGTGTACCGGTAGCGTGGATGCAGTGCCGCGGATCGGTCTGTCTGATGAAACAAAAAAAGAGAATCGGCTTGCCCGCTTGGCAGCCGATTCTCTTATTACCAATCTATTAAGGCAAATGCCTATGTCCGTCCAACGTGTCGTTGGAATCGGACTCGGGCGATTCTCATCGCCTGTTCTATTTCTATTATCCTAATAAACTCTTTCTTTATTTTTCCAGTAACTGGGGCAGGAAAGTGGAGAACACCAGTACGGCCAGTCCTACAACGAGCACCCAGATGGTGCGGGCATTGCAACCTTTCCACTCTTTGAGAATGATGCCCCACACGTTGGAGAAGGTTACATTGAGTGCCATGAGGATGCACCAAGAGAAAGCCAGCAGGGTGGCGGAACCGGCCAGAAAGCCTTTGCCCAATGCCAGACCGAAGAACTGGCTGTACCAGAGTACTCCGGCCAAAGCGCAGAAGACGATGTTGTTGGCATAGAGCGAAGTCTTGCCATAGTCGCCCCAAGTGTGGTTTTTCCGGTTTTGAAAGAGGCAGTAGCCTGCATTGATGATGAAACCGCCGAAAGTGACCAGCAGGGTGGCCGGAAGGGAAGCGAAAATGGGCTGCGAGCCCTCGAAAGCCACAGGTGCTCCGAAGTCGAGACCGATGGCGAAACAGGCGCTCATGAAGCCGGAGAGCAGAGCCACGAGAATGCCGCGGGTGAAATTGAAGTCTTTTACGGCTTTCTTTTTCTCCTCTTCCGAGAGTGAGGCACTCTTCATGGCTCCGGCAAAACCGATGATGGCGATGCCGGCGAGTGTCACGATGACTCCGATGATGACAGCAGAAGTGAGCTTCTCGAAGTGTCCGGTGAACACCGGGCCGAGCAGTGTGCCCAGTCCGGCGCAGGTGCCGAGGGCCAGGCTTTGGCCCAACGCCACGCCCAGATAGCGCATGGAAAGACCGAAAGTGAGTCCGCCGATGCCCCAGAGCATACCGAAAAACATGGCCATCAGGCTTTCTGACGGGTGTGCTCCGTAGAGGGCGAGGAGCGAACTGCCGGCAGGGGCTGTGAGCAATGCGCCTAAGAGTGGGAACAGCACGTAGGCAAACACGCCCTGCGTGAGCCAGAAACTCTCCCAGCTCCAGTCTTTCACTTTATTGATAGGCACGTAGCTGCTCGACTGGCAGAAAGCTCCTATCGCGATGATGAGTAGTCCGATGATAATTTGCATGGTTGGATGGAATGTAATGAAAGCCCTCCCCCGGCCCCTCTTCGAGGGAGAGGGGGGAGTGGAAAGTAGAGGATGTTATGGCTTGGATTGGCATTTTAAATGTAAAGGAAGCCTCACTCCAGCCCTCTTCGAGAGGAGAGGGGAGTGGTCATCCCCTCTTTGCCAACACTTCCTGTTCGTAACGCTGCACGTCGGCGATGTATTCCTCACCCACGGGCACGTTGTTCTTCATGTTGAAATAGTCGTAGACGGCACCGAACGGGAGGGTCTTCTCCTCTTCAAGGAGTGCCAGACGTTCAAACCACTTGCCTTCATCCTCATACCGGCGCAGGATGTCGAGCGGTTCGAGGAAGGCCTGCAACAGACTCTTTTGGGCGGCACGCGTACCGATGATGTAAGCGCCGATGCGATTGATGGAGGCATCGAAGTAGTCGAGACCCACATGGGCGCGGTCGAGAGCGTTGGCCCTGACAAGCTCGTGGAAGAGGTTACGCGTGTTGTCGTCGAACAGTGTCACGTGGTCGGAGTCCCAGTGCATGGGGCGACTTACGTGGAGCATGAGCTCGGGGACGAACAGCAGCAGCGATGAAACGGCATCACTGACATTTTCCGTGGGCTCGTAGTGGCCCGTGTCGAGCGTGTAGATCACGTCGTTTTTGGAGCAGTAGCCGGCGTAGAAGTCGTGAGAGCCCACGGTGTAGGCCTCCATTCCGATGCCGAAAAGTTTAGCTTCGAGGCACGACTTCATGTCGGGCAGCTTTTCGGCCAGTATCTCGTCGAGCGAGTTTTTCAGTATCTCGCGATAGCGCATCTTCTCCACGGTGTAGTCTTTCATGCCGTCGTGCACCCAAATGTTCATGATGCAAGGGTCGCCTTGCGCCTTGCCCATGGCATCGGCGATGCGCCGGCAACGCTTGGTATGTTCAATCCAGAAGTCACGGATGTCCTTGTCGGGATTGGAGAGTGTCAGATAACCGCTTTTGGGGTGGGAGAATGAAGTGGAGTTGAAGTCGAGTTTCAGGTTGTGCTCCTTTGCCCACTGCATCCATCCTTCAAAATGTTTGGCCTCCACTTGGTCGCGGTCGACAAATTCGTTGCCGAATTCGCCGTAGGTCTCGTGCAGATTCAGGCGAAAGCGGCCGCCCAGCAGCGATGTCACCTTGTCGATGTCCTGTCGCAATTCGTCTATGTTGCGGGCCTTGCCGGGGTAGTTGCCAGTGGTCTGTATGCCGCCCGAGGCAGCCTCATCGCGCTCGAAGCCTACCACGTCGTCGGCCTGCCAGCAGTGCAGGGAGATAGGAGTCTTCTCCAAAGTTTCGATAGCTTTGTCGGTATCAACGCCTAAAGCGGCATAGCGTTCTTTTGCAATCGCGTAATTTTTTTCGATTAAGTCAGTCTTCATAATCTTTTATTTTTAGTTTGTTTGATATGGATATTCTTTCTCGGGGGGAGTTCCGCTCCCTTTGCAACTATTCGCCGGTGATGCGCAGATAGTGCTCGTAGGCAGCATCCCACACCTCGCGATCTTCCGGTTCGAAGCGTTTCAGTTCTATGCTGTCGGCAATGAGCTTGCGCATCTGCCACACGTTGTCCACCTCTCCACAGGCTTTGGCCTGCAACATGATGTTGCCCAGAGCCGTACCCTCTTGTGGTCCGGCCAGCACCGTGACCCCGCAGGAGTTGGCTGTAAACCGGTTGAGGTGGTTGTTGAGCGAGCCGCCGCCGATGATGTGGAGTACCTTGATGTCGAAGTCGGCAAACTCCTTGAGCCAAGTGAACACCTGCCGGTAGCGCAAAGCCAGCGAGTCGAAGATGCAGCGGCATATCCCGGCATAAGCGTCGGGCACGTGCTGCCCCGTTTTCCGGCAATAGTCGCGAATGGCTTCTATCATTGACGATGGATTGGCGAACATCTTATCGTCGGGATTGATGAGACTCCGGAAAGCCGGTTGCCTCATAGCCTCGGCTTGCAGTTCGGTGTGCGACTGCGGAGCGTCTGTCCATTCCTTGCGGCAACGTTCGTAGAGCCACATGCCGCAGATGTTTTTCAGAAAGCGTGTGGTGCCTTCGATGCCGCCCTCGTTGGTGAAATTGAGGGCCTGTGAGCGGTCGTTGATGATAGCTTGGGGCGTTTCGATGCCCATCAGGCTCCATGTGCCGCTGCTCAGATAGGCAAACTCGCGGTCGCTTGCCGGCACGGCGGCCACGGCACTGGCCGTGTCGTGGCCTGCCACGGCCACCACCGGGACGGCTCCGAGCCCCGTCAGGCGTTGCACCTCCCCGGTGAGTGTGCCGATGACGGTGCCCGGGTGGAGCATAGTGCCGAATTGGTCGCGGTGCAGTCCTACGCTCTCCACCAGTTCCGTATCAAGTTCCCCCGTCTGCGGGTTCAGCATCTGTGAGGTTGAAGCCACGGTATATTCACACACGCTCCGGCCCGTGAGCATATAGCTCAAGGCATCGGGGATGAAGAGTATCTTGTCGGCATGTTCCAAAGCCGTGTTGCCGGCCCGGCGCATGGCATAGAGTTGGAAAAGCGAGTTGAAGTTCATAAACTGTATGCCGGTCTTGGCGTACACCTTATTCTTATCCATCACCTGCTCGAAGTATTCCTCCATTTTGCCGAAAGTGTGTGGATCGCGATAGGCCGTGGGATTGCGGAGGATGGCACCGTCGGTCCCCACGCACACAAAGTCGCACCCCCAAGTGTCGATGCCTATGCTCCGGATGTTCAATCGGTGCCGGGCGGCGAGCTTCAATCCTTTGACCACCTCATTGTACAGTGCGAAGATGTCCCAATAGATGTGTCCGCCGGTCTCGATCAAGGCATTGTCGAAACGGGTGAGTTCTTTTAGTTCCACACGGCCGTCAGCCAACGAACCTACCACTGTGCGGCCACTGGTGGCTCCGAGATCTACGGCAAAAAAGCATTTCTTATTTTCCATGATGGGGTTTTTAGTTGTCTGTGTGCAAAAGTAGGAGGATTTTTCCTTGTCTAACATCATAATTTGATTTTTAATCCTCAACTTTTGAGATTACCGTTTTTTTACTTTATCTTTCCTCTATAAAACCGAAAATAAAAGCCCTTCCAGGTAACTCAAACACCCGGAGTTCGCCACCTCGTTCCATAT
>PPYE01257056.1_pt1 | contig 18752 bp, 20 predicted proteins | sample 1559881 | NCBI WGS metagenome assembly PPYE01 (sample SAMN08240022, study PRJNA423297) | Human gut metagenome, whole genome shotgun sequencing project. | reverse complement strand
GGCCATATGTAAAACCTCCGATGTGGTGCTTCTATTCTACACCACATCGGAGGTTTACACAAAATTTGGGATGGTCTCCCTTTGACCTTCCAGATATGAACTTCCGACTCAAAAAAGTTCCACGGATCTATTCAGATGCCTATGAATTGAATCGCCAGCCATCTGAGCATTCAATGCGCATCCTAACGCGGGAGTATTTGAAATAAACCCGCCTTGTGGAATTCAATAAAGTGTCCACCAATAATCAAACAGGCGACGGTAGGCATTGCCCTTACAAGGCAAGTCCAACTGCCGCCTGAATTTTCTGCTTGTTTCCCGCTTCATCCATCGTTGACAATTGCTGTTTTTTTGATATTTGATATATTTTCCGCTGTGGAGCAGGGTTCGGCCTTGAAAGCCCCAGTCCACATATCCTGCGTGTGGGGCATACTGCCTGGTCACGATTTTCAACAGGTCATCGTTTTTCTTGATGTGCATTCTTCGACGAAACGCTTGCCCAGTCCGACGCTTGAGCAAGGGGGGAAGAGTTGCAAGACGCTCCTCCTCAATCTGTGCGAGTTTCTCGTTTAATTCGATTTCTGTCATAGGCCCTCCCATTCGGCACGACACGAGTCACAGGCGAAATGCCGTTCCATGACCCACGCTGTTTGGTATGATATTCTCTCTGGGATTTCTTGCTCTGTTTAGACAGAGGAACAATTCGGCGCATGGCAATTAACACCTCCATTGGATTTTGCCGTATCCATCTTATTTCTAAGCTCTGCGCAGAAAGTCAGGTAATCCTGATAACCGCACAAAAGCATTTTATTGGGCAACTCTTTAATGGCATCCAGAAACTGGGGTGTGTCTTTCTTTCTGCATTTGCACATGATAACCCGATAGGGAGTATCATCTTTGCCGAACTCGGCACCGAACCAGACTCGCACCTTATGCCGAACAAAAAGCGCATCGGCCAGATATTCGTCGGTATCAATAATGGCAAAATGATTATAGAAAAGGGAAAAGCACTCCAATGTCCAACAGCAGTTGTGGTTATAGTCCTGGCTCACGATGCACCTCCGGTTATGTGTCATTCTTATTACAATTACAAATTTAGTCTTGCTTTTTCGCCAATTATCGTTTATTCTGAGGTACTCCCTTTGGGGAAATACTTTATTGGAGGCAATTGCCATGACCTACAAGCAATTTCCGGTCATCGACCCTGTTGCTACCGGCGAGAACATCGTGCAGCTGCGCCGGGAACGCGGTCTTTCCGTCCGGGATCTGCAAGCCTATTTTGGCTTTGAAGAACCGCAAGCAATTTACAAGTGGCAGCGTGGAAAAAGCCTGCCGACCGTTGACAACCTGTACGCTCTTGGAGCTTTGCTGGATGTTCCCATGGATGAGATCCTTGTTTCAGCAAAACCAAAATTGAATATCATAGTAAATGAGCAGCAGGCCAGAGCCTGCTGCTCACCTCATTTTTCAGGTGCTTTATATCAGCTCTGGGGGATACGGCAGAAGTCCAAGATTGCTTAGACCATTTTCGCCGTTTAGATGATTGCCAATACCAAGGGTCTCGGAAATCATCCTCCCGGCATTCGTGTGCCAATGGGCACGCAATAGTTGATTGGCTCTTCCGGCTATACCGGCGCCTATTTCCAGTTAAGGATGGAGATGTGTTGGAGTTGTGTTGTGAGAGAGAACTGGCGCAAGTGCGTATGATGAAACATTGACAGAGCGGCGGTAGAAGCGATGATTGCTTACCTTCCCCAATAGACATCAATTGTCTTTCTCATCATCTGTGCAGATGTTTCTTTTAAAACTATGCAGCACTATAGTTCGTCTGCATCTGAACCGATCTCCACGATCTCTTATCCTGCCGCATCCCCCATGGCTGATAACAGACCATGGGTTATTTTTATGCCTCAGAGCTATCTACAGGAGCAAAGGCTTCAAAGATGTCTGCGAAGGTGTCGTTGACATCAAAGGGCAGTTCATAAGCCACCGCAGTGTTGATCAAAGCGGCATCCAATGCCGCAGACACCTCGTCGGACTTCTTGCTCAGGTCTGCACAGGCTTTGCGGATCTTATTCCGGTCGAAGTCGATGGTGGTAACTCGCTTCACATCGCACCGATAGGACACCTGATTACCCTCGTTGTTGAAGCGATACCCGGTACCGCCGTTGGGGATGACTACCTCGGAGCTGCGCAGGGAGGCCATGCGGCGCAGAGTTCCCGCAATCTCCTGGCGCTTGCTATTCAGGCTCACCTCGCCGTCCAGACCTGCAGGCAGATCCAGTCCGGCTTTCGCCTTATGGATGGCGGCGCTCAGCTTCTCACGCTCGTTCAGCAGGTGCAGCAGGAACATCGCCACTTCAGTGATTCTTCCGCTGTATTCAGTGCTAGGGGCATCGATGGAGGTTTCATCTTCGGCCTCGGCCATTACCTTCTTGCGAAGGTAGGTGTTCTGCACCTTGATGATATTCTGTTCACGGCTCAGAATGCTGTCAGCCTCGTTCATGAGAGACTGGAGCTTATTCTGGAACCGGAAGGCTTCTTTCAAATTCATGGATTAATTCCTCGCTTTCGTTTGTTCTTGAGTTTATGATAATACGCTTTCAGATCTATGTCATTGAACCGCTGGCTTAATTGCCAGTGCTGATGGAAAAAGGCGAAAAGTCACTTTAAACCTGCGTATTGTCGGATTTATTTATCATGCTAAACCTGCGCATTATAGAGTTTCTTCTACTTCATAACCACCGCCGAAGATAACGGTAAGTCGACCACCCTTATAGATCTTGATGCACTCAATCATCTGGCGAACGATGGCATCATCGTATTCATCCTCGTGATTTGCTCGTTCATCGATGATTTGCTGAATCTCGGTCAGGCGTTCTTCGTAGGATCGGTCGGAGGCGTGAGCGGCACGGATGGCATCGATTCGGCTGTTCGGTTGCTCGATTTGCTCTGAGATACCCTTGAATTCTTCTTCGCAACTTTCCATATCGCCGCCACTGCTGACGGTATCATTGACCAGCGTCAGCATTCGCTTGTTCAGTGCATCGATGCGCCGAGACAGCAGGTCAATTTCTTCCGAACCGCCGTTTAGACCGATGGCCTCACCGATGGTTGCTCTCATCAGGGCGAGGTATGTAGCTTCGTTTTCCTGATTGAATCGCTTTAGTGCTCGAACGATCGCAGACTGGAGCGCTGGTTCAGGGACGGTGACAGAATCAGTACAGTATTTCTTCCCATAGTCCAGTCTGCTGATACAGCGCCAGACCACTCGGTGTTTTCCCTGGGATGTCCAGGTTACCCGTCGGTAGCTGGTTCCGCATTCTCCACATTTCAGGATATCGGTAAGAGCGTACTTGGAATGATGGCCAGAGGCAGTAAAGGCACTTTTCTGCGATTTGGGTTTGATCGTTCCTCTACGGCTCAGTTCCTCCTGTGCGCGGTTGAATATCGTCCGGCTAATGATTGCGGGATGGCTATTTGCAATCCCCCTTGTATCGTTCATTCATAAGGATGAATGCAATTCTGGAGGATGTCCATTTGCTTTTTCCGGCTTTGGTAGGGATACCTCTCTGGCTCAAGTCTCTTGCTATTTCAGAGGTAGACCAGCCGTTGAGATATGCGTTAAATATCCAGCGCACGACTTCCGCTTCCGGTTCATACACGGTGAGGGCTTTATTGATGAGGCGGAATCCATAGGGGGCATTGCTGTCCACATACTCGCCAGCATCCATTCGCTTCACGATGGACAGGCGTTGATTCTGAGAGATCGCTTTGGATTCCTCCTGTGCGATAGCGGTGAAGGTACTAAGCAGCATCTCATCGGCGAGGGCCAGCGTATTGATGCCTTCTTTCTCAAACTGGACACCGATGCCCATCAGCTTCAGCCTACGGACATACGCCAATGCCTCCTTTACATTTCGTGCGAAGCGCGAGATTGATTTTGTCACGATGAGGTCGATTTGTTTCGTTTCGCACATCTGGATCATTCGCTGAAATTCGGTACGGTTATCAACTTTCAGGCCACTGAGACCTTCATCAGCGAATATTTCAACCATGTCCCATTCAGGATTGTCGTGGATAAGCTTGGTGTATACTTTGATTTGGTTGGCATAGGAGTTCTGCTGGTCAGCGGAGTTGGAAGAGACTCGGCAGTACGCGGCAACTTTTTTCCTGGGAACCAGTTTTCTGCTGACTGGCGAGATAAGTTTTGCTTTCCCCATAGTCTGAACTTCTTTCCTTCGATCATAGTGCTGCGGGTATTAACAGACATTATACCCACAAATAATAAAAAAGCGAGAGAAAGCGATGTGGCAAAACCAACGAAATATCTATTCGTTAATCGGCCAAAATGATATCAGCACCTGTGATCTGCTGATAGTATTTTTTTGCTCTGTCATACTCTTTAGCGCTAATTACTCCCTCGCTGCGGAGCCTTCTCAAAATGCTCATAATGCGCAGAAAATTGGCGCTTTTTGTCTGGACTTCGGATATCATAGATTGGCTCCTTTCTTTCAACCCCTCTTTTTAGCCACTTTTTGAAAAGGGGTTAAAAAGAGAGCTCGAATTTCAACGACAGTTTTTTGTTGCAAAGGCTGCGGATGTATGCTATCATTAGTTCGTGATTGACGAACCAATGATAGATTGGAGGCTTGCATATGATTGTGATGAATCTTAGTTTGAGAAATATTTACGGATTCTCGGATTTTAAAATCAATTTTTCCTATCCGAAAAAAATCGTAAACTCGCTTATTGAAAATGAGTACATGCCTGATCGTCCTTTTTTTCGATATAAAAAGGCTGTGATCCTGATGGGGGCAAATGCTACCGGCAAGACCAGCTTGGGAAAGGCTCTGCTTCATATTTTCAAATTTCTCGGAACAGGGAATACTTCTCTTCTCTTTGAAATGGTACCGGGCGATTCGGTCGGCCAGTTTACGATTGATTTTGTAAATGAAGGCTACACACTGCATCGTGTTTCCGGCGTGATTGACGCTGCGAATGATAGTATTATCCTTTCTCATGCACACACAGAAATCGAAGAGAAAGATACCTATGAGAAGTGTGCAGAGCGGTTGGTCGATGCGAGTGGCATCATCGACTGCGATCCCAGGACACTGAAGCGCTTGTTCGGTGAGCTCAATTATCGCTTCGCGTATCCCGAAATAGAAACTTCTTTGAAAATCCAAGATATTGATCGAAAGACACTGTTGCGTACTTTGAAGGCTGTGATTGGGACGCTTGATCCGACCTTGACCGATGTGTCCGAATCCAAGGACTTGCGAGACTCCTATATCATTCGCCGCAAGGGAACCGAAATCATCATTCAAGAGGGGAAACTCCTGAATAAAGAGATCCTTTCCAGCGGCACCGCAGAGGGAATTGACATTGCGATTTTCCTTGCTTCCATTCTCTCCGGGCCGACATCTTTCTACTATTGTGATGAACACTTTTCCTATATCCAAACAGATATTGAAAAGCGCATTTTTGCAATTATGCTGGACCATCTGAAAGACAGAGAACAGCTTATCTTCACAACGCATAACACTGATATGCTCGACCTGAATCTCCCGAAGCATTCCTTCGCATTCCTGCACAAGCGTATCGTCGATGGAGAATGCCAGGTTGGAGTCACTTTTGCCTCCGAATTTTTGAAACGGAATACAGATTCCGTGCGTTGCGCGGTGGAAAACGATATGTTCTCATCTTTACCGGATGACTCGTTGCTCAACACCTTGGAAAAGGGGTGGGTCAATGAAGAGTAACTGCATCTATTTTGCCGAGGGAAAGTGTGAAGCCACGCTTCTGAATGCGTTGAAGGAGAAACCTCATAAGATCCTTGCCGGAAGAGTCAAAGTGCTCAATGTGATCAACGACCTGATTCCTCGGTCAGTGCTGATTACGATCCAACCAGGGACGGTCGTGGTATTTGTCTTTGATACAGATGTTCAGATTACAGACTACTTGAAGAAAAACATTGAGCTGGTCAGCAAATATTGCGCCAAAACGAAGGTCGTATTTTTGCCCCAGGTGTTAAATCTGGAAGATGAACTGGTCCGCTGCACCGACATTAAGACGATCACCGAGCTGACGCGAAGCAAAAGCACAAAGGATTTCAAACGAGATTTCTGTGCGCTCAGCAACTGCCGGGATGCACTAAACAAGCACCAGCTTGATGTCCTTGAGCTCTGGACGCAGAACCCTCCGGAAGTATTTCGTTTTCTTCCCGCCAACAGTGATCTTGTAAAAATATAGGTTTTAGCCGGATGTCTTCCTGGTCTCGGGAAGACATCCGGCTTTTCATATGGAAAGTATTATGTGACTTTGCTTTCCCGGCGCTAAAAAACCAGGATACCTCAATCTGACTGTGGGATTATCTACGCTCTGCACAGATCGGCGGTCACTGAGGCACGGCCCGGCGGCTACACAGAACCCTATTCAAGTATCATTTTCCTGGCACCGGGAAAATGATAACTATGCCTTCTGAATCATGCGTTTACATTTGAGACTGCTGTTTTCAATGTAGTCATTGATCAGACGGCTCTGCTCTTTGGTTTCTGCATAAGCGGTGATCGTTATGCTCATAGTGTTCCAATCGGTGGTATAGCTGTCGGTTGCCACATTGGTGATATGATGCGTGGCGAGAAAGTCTCGAAAGGCTTGCATACCAGCTTTGTCATCTGACATCACTACATTGACATAGGTTCTCTCCTTGGACATTTTATTGCTGACCAATACCGCTGCACAGCATCCGATACCGCTGGCGATGGAAACCATGATTAAGTATAGCTGACTGTCGGATTCTACAATGTTTTTTGTGATGACAAGGTAGAGGTAGCTTGATGCGGTAAGGGATAACCCAGCAAGGATGGGATGATTTCGCTGCACAAGGATGGTCTTTGCTGTGCTGAAAGCGTTATCCGGCATTTTTGCGACAAATAATTTGCTGCAAAAGGTGCTGCTATTTTCAATGCGGCTTCGTCATCCTTCGCAATAAAGATGGCATCATTCACCGTTCTTAGTGTTCCATCCTCAAATAGTTCTTGCGAAAGCGGAACCATATGATGACTTGTTTCTCGTTCACACGGTTTGCTAAGCTTCATTGGTGTGTTATAACAGTTATAGACAAGGGCGTTGATTCCTCTTGAAAAGATGATTCCGGCAGCTCTTGATGTTGAAGTTCTTGCCTCACGCTGGCTTTTCTCATATTTCAATTCTTTCAACATGTAAAAGACATTGTCATAAGGCTTGTTTTTTTCCCCACCATTACGGATGTTTTCAAGACTTGGTTTTTGCGGCCCGAATTTGATTTCGCAAATTTGCATAAGAGAATGAATTTCGCTCACTCGCAAAGAAGTTGTTTTCTGAGTTTCGTTTCCACCAGGATGATTGTTGTTTGAGTATCGCATGTAGAACTCATACCACTCAGGCAACTCCAACCGCAATTGCTCTAACCCTTGTTTTGTAATTGTGTAAATAAAACTCGAAGGAAGTTTATTGATAAGTTTACTGTCCTTCATTTTTTTCAGGCAACGCGATTCGGTCGATGCGCATTTGCCATACAAATGTATAGCAGTATTGGAAGTTCTAATAGATGCGGCCAAGTTGCAAATTATGTCCGTTCCAAGGCCTTGCGGCCATGTCGTAAAATTTGCGTTTTTTTCAAGATTTTCAGACACGCTTTTTTCACCCCGTCATAAAACGGCCCCTAAAAATCACCAGAAACCGTTGAAATTACTCACTTTTTTGCTGTTGAATCCGTGCTAAAAATTCATCGACGGAAAATCGGGATTTTTTAGCACGGATTTCATGCTAAAAAGTGGTATCTTTTGGGTTGCATTTCGGGAGATTGATTTTGCTTCTGCTATCGTCTCGTATCAGATGATTGCACGAGCAAAATCAAGTTCTCTATGTGCCGCAGCCCATGCTTTAATACAGCCTTTTCTTACGATGTAGAGTTCCGAAAACTCGTTCATGTCATGCTGTGAAAGATAAAAGTTGTCGCAATATTTGGTCGCATCGTCGATGCAGATAAATGGAACTATGATGTCCAAAATCGATTTGAATGCGAGGTTGTCATTGTCAAAATAGTGCGATTGGTGAGGACCATTTTTAAGAAAATGTGACACGAAAATCACGTTTGCGTCGCTCATTTTTTGAAAGTTTTGGGGAATCGTTGCTACGATTTTTTCACCGACTTCAATGGCAAAACGGTCTGACATCCGATATACACTACGCGAAAATTTGAGGTTTGGCAGCCGCGAAAATCTAAAACGGAAACCATAATTTTCGTTGTATGACGGCTCAAAATCAAACAAATCGTCATCAGATATTTGACTGCGCGAAGTGAACTTTTTCTCCTGCTCAATGTCCTCCAAGGCAAAGGAAATACGGTTCAATGTATCGATAGTTGCGACGTATGATTCCTCAATGGCACTTCTGCTTAACCGATTATTACTGCATGCCTCAACTTTTGTCAGTTCGTTCTGCAATAATCTCTTTGCTTTAGAAATCCGGCTAAGGGCCAGTTTCAAATGCTCGATTGCTTCATAATCAAGGTTCATTTCTGCCACCATTTACAGTTTCTCGAAGAACAATTGCGGGATAAAATCGGCACCATAGGCCACTTGCGCAAGAAGAATATCTCCCTTCAATTCCTTCCTCGCAATGTCTTTGCGGAAGGATTGGGAAACGATAAAAATAAACTTTTCAAGAACGACTCCTTCAGAAAAATCGTTGCGAATTGACTCGGTGTCTTGCTCCAATTGTTTTGCAGCAGCGATTTCTGAAAGGCCATCCGAAGTGGCTGGAATAAGGTGATAGATGTTGGCATTCTTGAAAAATGTAATAATTGCTGGCGATGGGCCATCAATAATTTCATCGAAAGATATTCCATCCGCAAACTCCATCAGAACCCAAAACGCATCTTGCTTGTCTCTTTTCTTTTGCAATTCACCATCGAGGCTGACAATTGCACCGGACTTTGAACGGGTCAAAAGCCTGCGTTTTTGCATTTCAGCGCAGGTGAAATTGAAGTACTCTTCCGAGAGTTCACATTCATTTGATGCCGCGACTTGAGCACATCTTTTCATCAAAGACTGAGCGGTCAGCGGGCCAAATGTTTGAATGGCCCGCTGAATTTCATAGACAATTTCGTCGTGGCATGGGAGCTTTTTAATCATTGTTTACTCTCCATTCTTGTCTATCATCCCACGGATTTGCACGGGGTCAGCAAAGAAAATCTCTGGCACCCATTGGGAATCGTACTTAATACAGCAGTACAGTGACGGTGTTTTCAGAATAAAAGGAGCGTTGGCCATCGCTGTTTTTGAAGAGAAAATGAAGAAAAATCGTTCATCAGGGAGCTTGTCTTTGGGCTTGTTCTTCATGTGCCTGATACGCGCCAGCTCCCGTTGCGCAGCCATCGCCATCTCTTTTTCGCCATTACCTTTGCATCGAATGATGGTGTAAATTCGGTTGTTTTTGATGTAGCACAGCTCACCAAATTGCGGTTTGTAGACCGTTGCCAAGTCAACATCCTGCATGTGCTCCATGAATATCCAGAACGCATCAATCCCCTTCTGGTTGCTACGCAGAAGGGGATTGAGAGAGTACAGGTGCTCGGACGTTCGGAATGCCCATCCGCCTCGGATGAGCTGTCGCATGACAACATTTGTGCCGAAATCATTCGGCAAATTGTGTCCATGCATCTTGCCGTATTTCTTGGTAAAAGCGTTGATTGCAACACCGGGTAATGTATTGCACACGCTCAGCATGTGACGTATTGCCCCCTCTAATGTATCAACATCAGAACTGGGCCGGCGGATGATTTCCATACTGGAAAGGCACCTCCTTTTCCTTATTTTTTACTTCATCTTCCATTCCAGTGGACGGAATTCCGTTGAAGAATTTGTCTTTCTTCTCGCCTATGACTTCCGGTTTCTCCTCAGTTGTGGCAGTCGGTCGCTTGCCGTTTTCGGACGAAGGCAAGTCATCAAAAGCTTCAACTTCTGTGTCGAATTTGTCTTGGCCCATCTTTACAAATGCAGGGCCGTCATCGAATTTGTCGATGCTTCCATCAGGGTTTCTGACGATGACTGTATCAGAAAGCTGGTCCATCGCCTGCGATAACATCTTCGCATCCATAGCATTATCGTCTTGCTCTTGAGGCGTGACGATGGGTTCGTTGACGCGATTATTTGCCTCTACAGCTGGGGCTTCTGCAGGCTGAGCCTCATGGTCAAAGGTCGCACGTTCGGCGGATTTCTGCGCAGAGAATGTGGCAACTTTTCTTCGTTCAGCCTCTTCCCTTGCCTTTTCAGCTTTCTTCCGCTCGACGATTGCTTTGACCTGCTGCGGGTCAGTTGTTATGAGTTCATCTTCCAACTCAGAGGCTCTGATGAACACAGGGACCTTGTTGTTGTTCGCACAGATAAGCCCTTCACCACGGTTGAAGTTGGTGATACTGCGCACCTCATTCTTCGTGAGTTGGAGGACATCCTGCACCGCTTTGGCCTCTTGTTGTTCAAGACCAAGGATGATTTTTGTTTTGGAGTTCGAGATGATTGCCTTGCCGTATTTGCCGTCTTGGAATGCAAACAGGTCGGAAATATCCTGTGTTGCGAAGATAGCAGAGCCACCATAACCACGGATAATTTTAAAGATACGATACACAAAATCAGCAGCACGGACGTCGCTGGACGCACCGATAAGCTGCCAGCCCTCATCGATAAGGATGGCTTTTCTCTCGGTACGATTCTCTTTGATTCGTGACCAAAGATAGTCCATACAAACGAACATGCCCACAGCTTTCATCGTTCCCTGCAGGTCTTCAAGGTCAAAAACGATAAACTTGTTGTTCAAGTCTACATTTGTTTGATGGTTGAAACTCGATGCAGAACCGGTTACGAAACGCCCCAAAATATTCGCAACTCTGTGGGTATCGTCGTTCTGCCGAAGCACTTCGTACAGGTCACCGATGATAGGCATTGTCTTCAATGTCTTCGTGCCAGGGATGTAAACAGAGTCGTTTTTATGGGTGATTCCGAACTCGTTGTAGGTCTTGATGATGGCTTCATCGACCAACTGCTCTTCTTCGTTCGTGAGGTCTGGGATGAGAATATGGAAGAATGTGAGTAGCTGGCTTGCCTTCTGTGTCAGCCAACTGCGCTGCTCATAGGAGTCCTGTTCGTCCAAATATTCAGCGATAGGACTGACCACAGGGCGTATCTCCATCACGTTAATACAGCTCTTTGCACCGGGACTGATGGTGATGTAGCTGCCATCCAAATGGTTGCATACACGCTGAATTTCATGTGCTTTATCAGGAGTGATAATGAAAACCTGGATGCCTTGGTAGCGGAATCGCATGGCCATGAGGAGCTCTGTATAGGTCTTTCCGGCGCCCGTTGTGCCAAGGATAGCAACGTTCGCATTCTTATACTTCTTCGTATTGAAGATATCCATATTGACCACGGAAGAGTATCTTCTGTTGACGCCAAGGACGATACCATGCTCATCGCAAATCTCTGCAGAAGAGAACGGGAAGAAGCTCGCTGCTCCAAAAGTCATGACGTTCCGCTCGGCAAACTGGAGCAATTCTTTACGGTGCTGCAGCAATGGGGCGGATACCTGGAAGGCGTCTTCAAGCCGCATATGGATTTCTTTCACGGTAATATCTCGGGAATAGAGATAGTCAGAAATGTCTTCCTGACGCCGCAGGAGTCCTTCATAGGTGTCCGATGCAACGGTGATAATCGTGTAGAGATTATAGAAATCTTCACCGTTCGCAATAGCCTGTTTGATGTATTGCGCAGAGTAAATAGCTCCTTCAATTTCCTCAAAGTCGGTGTCGGTGTCGTTACGTCCATTATCTTTTCCGCACGGCCGCTGTTCGTCACGATGGGCCGTCCGGTGTTCTCGCACAAATACGCGGCATCAACGCAATTGAGTTTGAAGTCACAGTCTGGCAGGCCCATAGAGGACAGCAATTGGTCCATGTCGCAGCCACCTTCCCGGGTATTCACATCGACGTAAATCGTCTTCCCTGCCACAGCTTCAAGCATCTGGGTGTTGGCGATGTGCCACGTAGCGGCAGACACACGGTGCGGGATAGCTACGATGACCTTATCGGACTCGGCCAGGCCCACGCCGGTGAAGGTGGATTCCTTGTGGCTCGTGCAGTCAACGACTACGTAGCTGAACTGGTCTCTCAGGTCTGACAGCATGTGCTGCACCTGGTCCGGGGTGATGGACACGATATCGAACGAGTCGCCGCCGGTGTCCAGTTCAAGGATACACAAGTTCGGGCGAGCCTGCGTCAGTGACTCTCTTACGTTCCGGCCGTTGCTGATAGCGGCATACAAGCCCTTCCCCTTCGGGATGGATGTTCCGAAGAACGCCTGCAGCTCGCCATGGTCCGTGCCGGACACCAAACAGGTCATGTAACCAGAGTCTGCAAGGACTGTGGCCATATTCACGGCCAAAGTCGTTTTTCCTGCGCCTGGTGCGCCCCAGACGGCAATCATATATTTGTCATGAGTCATTGCCAAAACCTCACTTATGCGGCATTGCCCTGAGTGTCAGTCTGCTCGCCCTCAGCGGGTTTCTGCGTCTCAGCGGCGGGGGTTTCTTTCTTTTCAGAGTTTGCGGCCGGCTTTGTGTCCTTGGTAGCTGTATCCTCAGCCTTTTTGATTTCCGGATACAGGACCAAGTGGACGGTGCCGTCATATTCCTGGTTGGCCAGCTTTACCGCTTGGTCGTTGCTCACGATAAGTGTGACATAAGCAGGCACCATGGAAGAATCGAAGTTCTCTTCGCTGCCATCGTTTGCCTCAACCAAGGAATGATACTTGCGGCTCAGTTCGGAAATGTCTTCCAGCGCGTTGTTCTGCAGCTTGTAGACACGAACATGCGTCAGTAGCTGGGTCATTTCCATTTCAATCTTATCATCGGTAGGTGCCCATTCATCTACTGCCACGGCGTTTGCCTTCTGTGTCAGGACATCGACAAAATCGCCAGGGTTGACCAGGCCGCCGACGGACTTGGCACCGGAAGACAAGGTCAGGGTGACCAGGGATTTATATGTGCTTGCGCTGCATCATACCGGCAGACTCCGGCGTGTTCTGCGCGGCTGGGAGGCGCACAGCAGAGCGGTGGGCAGCGGTTCGATCGTGACGCTGTCGCTTTCTGCCGCGAAGGCCAACAGGCTGGGTGAGGACATATACATCCCACCGCATACATTGTCCTCCGGCGAGATCCATCCCGCCGCCCAATATTATCTGACACACTTTGATCCGCTGTCCAGGATGCACTCCTACGACTGACAGCGGCCGACTGTGTGCGCCGGGATACTTATCCGCTCAATCTTTTCTCTTTGAACAACACGTTTTTCTGTCTGATTTGACTGCCAGCCTCCCTTGCCAATGATTTTGTTCACATACGATGAATAGGATTTGATTGAGCTTCAGAGTGGTTTGTGCTACAATCATTCTGAAGCTATCCGCCATTCAGGATACAAACGCCACAGAAAGTCCAGAGGGATCGTCAGCATGACCAGAAGCGAATTTGACCGGAAATACACATCACAGCTCAACCCGCAGCAGTTGGTGGCGGTACACGCCGTCGACGGCGCAGTGCTGCTTTTGGCCGTACCCGGCAGCGGAAAAACCACGGTGTTGGTGACTCGGCTGGGCTATATGCTCTGCTACTGCGGGATCTCTCCGGACGCGATCCTGACCATGACCTACACCAAGGCGGCCACCAAGGAAATGCAGAAGCGGTTCGTCCAGCTTTTTGGCCAGGATTGTCCGCAGGTCCCGGAGATCCGCACGATCAACGGCGTTTCCTCCAAAATCATCGATTTTTATGCCCGGACGCATGGCAGCGGAAACGCCTTTACAGTGGCTGAAAATGAAGGTGAACTGGCAAAAATCGTTTCCGATCTGTACCGGGAGCTCAGCGGTGAGTTTGCCACCCAGAGCGTGATCAAGGAGCTTCGCAAAGGGATCGCCTATGTGAAGAACATGATGCTTGGCAAAGAGGACCTCGGTGAATTGGACACCGGGTTTGACCAGTTCCCGGAGCTGTATGCACAGTACAATCTGGCGCTGCGGCAGCGCCGATGGATGGATTATGACGACCAGATGATCTACGCCAAGACCATTCTGGAAAATTATCCGGATATTCTGGCCCATTTTCAGGACGCCTTCCCCTATATCTGCGTGGACGAAGCGCAGGACACCTCTAAGATCCAGCACGCCATCATTCAGCTGCTGGCCCGGAAAACCGGCAACCTATTCATGGTCGGAGACGAGGATCAGAGCATCTACGGTTTCCGGGCCGCCTACCCGGACGCGCTGATGCAGTTTGAGCAGACCTATCCCAAGGCTCAGGTGCTGCTGATGGAGGAAAACTACCGCTCCACGCCGGAGATCCTCCATCTGGCCAATGGGTTTATCCGGAAGAATACGGACCGCCGACCTAAAACCGTCCGCCCCACCAAAGTGTCCGGGGCGAACGTACACCTGATCTCGGCGGCAGACCGCACGGCCCAGTACGCATGGCTGCTGAACATGGCGGCCCATTGCGATGGGCAGACGGCAATCCTCTACCGCAACAACGACAGCGCCCTGCCGCTGATCGACCTGATGGAGCGGCAGGGCCTTCCCTTCCGGTGCAGACAGATGGATGACACCTTTTTCACTCATCGGCTGGTGGCGGATCTTCTGGACATCATCGCCTTTGCCAATGATCGGAGGAACACGGAGGCATTTCTCCGCATCTACTATAAAATCGGTTGCGGCATCACCAAAAAGGCCGCGGAATATGCCTGTGAAGCCTGTCAGCACTCCGGGAAAACGGTTCTGGAGGAGCTGCTCACCTTCTCCCCCCTCTCCCAGTACGCCCGGGACAGCACCGCCGGTCTGATAGACCTGCTGCCGCAAATTCTGGAAGAAACGGCGGCCCGGGGCCTGAAGCGGATCTGGACGGAGCTGCGGTATCGGGATTATGTGGAACAGCAGCAATTAGACAGCAACAAGTTTGAGATCCTGACCCTTCTGGCGGAGCGGGAAGCCGATCTGAATACGCTGGTCGCCCGGCTGGACTACCTGCGGATGCTGGTCTCCGCGCCGCCGGAGCCCTCATCGGAGGGGCTGATCCTCTCTACCGTCCATTCCAGCAAGGGCCTGGAATATGAAACGGTCTACCTTCTGGACGTGCTGGATGGGATCCTGCCGGCCGTTACGGAGCCGAAGAGCCCGGAGGAGGAACGGCGGTATCAGGAGGAACGTCGGCTCTTTTATGTGGCGATGACCCGGGCAAAGGACCATCTGTACCTGTTCTCCTGCCTCGACCGCAGTTCTTCGTTTATCAGAGAGTTGCGGAGGGAACTGCCGGTGGAAAAAACCGAGGAGGATGACCTCTTTGCCGCCTTGCAGGAGGAGCTTTGCGGAAAAGCCTATTATCACGGGCAAAAGGGCCGGGGCACCGTCAGGGCCGCCTGCGAGGGGCGCTGTATGATTGCCTATCCCGGCGGCGAAACGGAAACGCTGACCATCGGCCAGATGTATGACCGGCGGCGGGTCCTGCGGGCCGCACCCAGCCGCACCGCCGTTCAGGGAAAGCTGCGGGTGGCCATCCCCCCTGCCGGACAATCTGTCCCGCAGCGGGACAGGAGCCTGACATCGGAGGAAACGACGGCGCTGATGGCCGGTGCAGTACGTGGCCGGAAGGTGATCCATACGGCCTTCGGCACGGGAACCGTTGTCAGCTGTCAAGGGGCCGTTATGACCGTACAGTTTCCGCAGTCCGGCGAAAAGAAATTCGTCCTGCCGGATGCCATGCGGCGGGGTCTGCTGCGCTATGACGGCGACGATTCGGTATAGGAAATCGCGCAGAGCGCTTCCCTTCGTCTCAATCTCTCAACTATAAGGAGGATTTATGAAAAAGCTTTGGATCGTTTTATTGTCCCTTTTCCTGCTGACCGGCTGCGGGCAGAAACCCGAAACGCCGATCCCACCTTCCAATCCGTCTCCCACGCAGCAGGAACCCAATGAACCGCCTGCGAGCACAGAGCCGGAGACGCCTGCCCGTGCGGAACAGGTCGATTTGACCTTCTTCGTTGAGGGCGAGGAAGAAGCTCTGCCTGCCACCCTGTATGTCGGAGATGGGTACTCCCTCTATATTCCCGATGAGGACTGGGACGGCCCGGAGCAGTCCACAGAGAGCGGCGTCCCGACGGACACCTGGGTCAGCGCCTTCAACAGCAATGTGACGCTGTCTGTATCCCGCTATGGGGATATGACGGTCACGGAGGCGCGGGATGCCTTTGCTCAGTCCAGCGGCTATGAGTTTGAGGACCTGATGGGCGGCAGCCCCGGTGACCCGCTGACGGGCACAAATGAAAATGGTGAATACCTTTCTTTCTTTGTGGCTGCGGGCGGCGGCGCGGCTTCCTATGCTGTTTCGTGGCGGTATCCGGCGGAAGCGGCTGAGGGCTTCGGCGCCCGGCTGCCTACCATCGCGGAAACCTTCCTTGCAAGCTGAAAGATTCCCTCTGTCGAGAAATACTCCGCAGCCGGCAAATGCCCTCCGGGAGATGCTTTGCGGAGAAAACGTTCCGAATCACGCGAAAGACCGCCTTGTGCTTGACCCGGGCAGTTTTTTGCCGTGAAAACAGGCAATGCAGAATTTGGTACGGCCATTTTGACAACGTGGAAAAAACTGCTCCGGCACACAAGTGTCGGAGCAGTTTTGTTTGCCGAAAAAACCCAGATAGACGGGCTTTTTGCTATGCAAAAGCATAGAAAAATAAGAAATGTGCCAGTTCCTCGCCCCTGCGGGGCAACCGGAAATGATGCATGAAGCTTTATGGAGAATGAGGCGGTATATTGAGATCCAGGCCCTATCTATCGCTTACACCTTTTCTTCTTCCCGGATGAACATGATGAAAAAGCTGACGGCCAGCAGTGCGCAGGAGACCCAGATGCCCCGTTCGGCCATGTGCGCCGACAACAGCGCCCCCAGTCCCGCGCCTATGGCAAACAGGCCGATGACGCCGAAATAAGTCAGCGCCTTGCAGAGCACCTCTCGGTCATGGGTGTGGAAATAGACGCACAGGGCTTCCGTGCCGCTGCGCATATTGCCGATGCACATGGTACTGGCGTAAGCGTGGCCCCGGACCTTGCGGAAGGTCTGCACCTGCATGGCACAGACAAAGGATACAACGGCGTTGGCGAAGGTGTTGGCCTCCTGCGGCAGAAAGCCCACCGCAAACAGCAAAGCGATCTCCGCTAAAATGATCATCTGCCGCCAGTGCACCTTCTCCGTGTACTTGAAATGGCGGTGGATGCACTCCGCTGCGAAGATCCCCAGCAGAAATGACAGCACCGGGATGAGATACCGGGCGCTGTGCCGCCACTGGCCGTCAAACAGATAGGCGCTGCACAGCACGATGTTGCCCGTCTGGGCATTGGCAAACACCTTGCCCCGGCAGAGATAGGTATAGGCGTCCTGCAAGCCGCCGGAGAGAATGATAAATGAGGCGGTCAGCAGGGATTCCGACATCTGACCGTGATGATTCCGGAGGTTCACAATCAAGACTCCTCTTCAAGTGTTCTCATGGCTCAGCGTCTGCTGTTCCAGTGTTCTTTGGTCCGCAGACGGCTGATGGCCCGGGCCAGCTGGGCTTCCGCATTCCGGTGCTCCTGCATACTTTTCTTTTGCAGAAGGGCCTCCTTCGCGGCGTCCTCCGCCCGTCTTGCCCGGTTGACGTCAATGTCCTCCGGCCGTTCTGCCGTGGACACCAGAAGCATGACCTCCCCCGCTTCGACCTTCACCAGTCCGGCGGAAACGGCCGCCGTCCGCAGCGGGCCGCCCACCGGCTGAAACCGCAGCTCCCCCGGCACCACAGCCGCGATCATATTGCTGTGGTGGGAGAGGATCCCCATTGCGCCGTCCGTACAGGGCACCACCATGAATTCGCAGTCACCGTCAAAGAACAGAGTGTCCGAGGCCAGGATCCGTGCGTGAAACGCGCTCATCAGACCTCACCTTCCTCGATCTTTTTCGCCTTGGCGACCACATCATCCAGCGTACCCACATTGTAGAAGGCCGCCTCCGGATACTGGTCCATTTCGCCGTCCACGATGGCGGCAAAGCCCCGCAGCGTCTCCTTCAAAGGGACATACACACCGGGGATACCGGTGAATTTTTCCGCTACATGGGTGGGCTGCGCCAGAAAGCGCTGGATGCGGCGGGCCCGGTTCACGGTCTGCCGGTCCTCGTCGCTCAGCTCGTCCATGCCGAGGATGGCGATGATGTCCTGCAATTCCTGATATTTTTGCAGCGTCTCCTGCACCCTCCGGGCGATGCGGTAATGCTCCGCGCCCACAATGTCCGCCTCCAAAATCCGGGAGGAGGATTCCAGCGGGTCCACGGCAGGGTAAATGCCCTGCTCGGAGATCTTCCGGCTCAGCACCGTGGTGGCGTCCAGATGGGCAAAGGTGGTGGCGGTGGCGGGGTCAGTCAAATCGTCGGCAGGCACATAGACCGCCTGCACCGAGGTGACGGAGCCATCCTTGGTGGAGGTGATGCGCTCCTGTAACTGGCCCATTTCGTTGGCCAGCGTAGGCTGATAGCCCACGGCGGAGGGCATCCGGCCCCGCAGGGTGGAAACCTCGCTGCCTGCCTGCACAAACCGGAAAATGTTGTCGATGAACAGCAGCGTGTCCTTGTGCTCCACGTCCCGGAAG
>PPYE01433083.1_pt1 | contig 18767 bp, 16 predicted proteins | sample 1559881 | NCBI WGS metagenome assembly PPYE01 (sample SAMN08240022, study PRJNA423297) | Human gut metagenome, whole genome shotgun sequencing project. | reverse complement strand
CCACCTCCCTCATCAGAGGGAGGCAAGATTTCCATCTGCCCTCGTTGTCTCACAACATTGAGGGTTTTTCTACAGTCTGAATGATTGGAAAAGCCAATCATTACGGTTCCCGCTTTGCCGCCCAAAAAGCAGGGGCGGCATTTCGCCGGACGGCGAAAGTCAGCGGAAACCCAACGGATAGTTTAGGAATCATATCCGTAGTTTGGAGAGGTTTGCGTCACCAAAAGATGTGAGAAAAAGGACGGAGCAGAGAAAGGAGTGGGGATCATGTTTTGTCCCTATTGCGGCAAGCCCATGGAACAGGGGCGGTTTTGCCCCCATTGCGGGAAAAACCTGTTGGAGGCGTCCCCCGGTTTGATTGAGAAGGAGGGTGCGCTTGCCGGGGCAGCGGTGGCTCCCCCGCCCCGGGTATTGACTGCGGATGAGTTGTTAAGCCCCAAGGCCCCTGTCCGGGAGCAGGCGGCCGGTTCCACCCCCGTTTCGGCCCCGCCGCCGGTGAGGGAGACAGAGGTATTGCGCCCGGAAATGAATTTCGCCCCTACCGGGGAGACAGAGGTGCTGCGTCCGGAGATGAACGCCGCTTCCGCCGGGGAAACGGAGGTACTGCGTCCGGAAATGAATTTCGCCCCTACCGGGGAAACGGAGGTACTGCGCCCGGAGATGAACTTCGCCCCCGCCGGGGAAACGGAGGTACTGCACTATCCCGCTGGGGAGACCGATCCCGCCCTTTCCCGGCAAGCCCCTGCCAAGGCAGGAAAACGGCAGGTGCTGCGTCCGGAGATGGCCTATGGGGGAAGCCGCCAGCCGTTTCCCGCTTACCAACCGGCGGCTCAGCCTGCTTCCGGCCAGCCCGGCTACGGTGCAGCGCCCCGCTACCAGCCTGTAACCCAGCCCGCTCCGGCGGCCGGGACTCTGCCAGAAAAATCCTCTCCTCTGAAGGCACTGGCCTTGGTGTTCGGCTGGCTCAGCTTTGGGCTGTATGTCATTGTCATGTGCATCTTTATGGTGAGCCATATGGTGCGGATTCTCCCCTACGCCACTGTCGACAGCTTTTTGGGGGGATTGCTGCTGCCCCTGGCGCTGCTGCTGGGGATGGCGGTGGCCTTGGCCTCCTGCGTGGCCGTGGGTAAAAGCCGGGCCATGACCCTGGTAGGGATGCTGTTTTCTGCCGCACTGCTGGGGCTGATGACCTGGTACAGCTATACGGTCAACTGGCCGGTGCTGGTGCTGATGGGAGCCGCCGGGGGGATACTGGCCGTGGCGGCGGGACTGCTGGGAGTATTCGTCAAGCCCAGAAAGCGGGGCGTGGGAGTGCTGGTGGTCATTGTGGTGTTTGCGGTGCTGTGTCTGCTCTGCCTGGCCATCTGGGTGCTCACTGGCGGCGCCGACTGGCTGCTGGCCCGGACAGCGCTGTTGATGTAATCCGGATTCCGGAAGAAGAGAGCCGCAGAGGGATTCCTCTGCGGCTCTTATGTTATAGCAGCATATATTCAACCTTTTTTCCCGTGCCGCCGGTGCTCCTTACCGGCAGATCAGTACGCCGTATCCGTTTTTCCGGCGGTACAGCACTTTGGTGAATCCGTCCTCGTCCAGGTACACAAAGAAGGAGTGGCCCAGCATTTCCATCTGGACGATGGCTTCGTCATCGGTCATCATCATCAGTTCCACCCGCTTGGTGCGCCGGATGCTTTCGCTGGGCTGGTCGTCCTCCCAGTCGCTTTCCTGGGCCAGTTCCTCCATGGCGCTGGCCAGGCTGTCCAGGCCGCTTTTGCGCTGTTTGTCCACCAGGCTGGTTTTGAGCTTGCGCAGTTTCCGCTTCAAGTCGTCTACCGCCATGTCGATGGCAGGCTGGATCTTATCCGCCAGCGCTTCGCCCCGGATAAAGCTCCCGGCGTCCACTACCGTGATGTCGCACTGATAGTCGCCGCTGTGCTCCCGGGTCAGGGTGACGTTGAAGGCCGCCGTCTGGGGGAGCATTTTCTCCACCCGGCGCAGTTCCTTGGCGATGCCGTCCTTGGCGCCCTGCTTTAATTCAAAGCCTCTCGCAGAAATGTTGATCATAAACTTCGACCTCCTTGCGCTCCCCGGTTCTGTGTCCGAGGAATGGTTCTATCCTTATTATACAAAATTTTCGCCAAAATTACCAGAGATTTTTGTAAAATTTTTTCCGCTGCGCAAAAGGACAGGATTTTCTTGTTTTGGCGGCGTGGGAGAAAAACAAAGCCGATTCCATTTGTTTTTCGGAAAATTGCATCCTTTCGTGCCAAAAGAAGGGCTTTTTCGCCTATGGGTGAAGGGGTGTTTGCACCCTGTGTCCATCTCAACCCACCGATTTCGGAAAGGAGCAGATTCATGAAACAAGAAATGGTACTCAACCTCTACGTCCGCATCCCCGACCAACTGCTGGTCACCCTGCTGGAGGACGGCATGGACCTCACCGACGTCTACCTGCTGGGGTACCTCCGCCGGGGCCTCCACGGCCAGGGCTACAGCTTCCAGGGGGACCGGTTTCTGGCCGGACTGCTGCACATCAACCCCCGGCAGATTCAGCGCCACATCCGCAAACTGGAAGACAAGGGCTACCTCACCCGCCGCCACGACCAGCGGGCCATGGGTCACCGGCAGATCTACCTCACCCCCAAAACCGAAGCCCTCTTCGGCACCCTCCGTTCCTGCTGAGTTTTCTACAATGGGGGAGGGGGCGTTGTCGAAAACTCTGATTCTCCTTTCCCCGTCTTGCGGAAGCCGCCGTTGAAGTTCAAAAGTTTTCAACATAAAAATTGTTGAAACGGTTGAAAAAGCCGAAAAAGTCCGGCGGTTTTCCCTATGGTTCGGTTTTTTTCGCCGGAAAGGGAAAGTTAAATTGTTGAAAACTTGTTGATGGATGTGAAAAACCCGGAAATCTCCCAAAAACAGGGTGGAGAAATCCGGGTTTTCCGCAGGGAAAAAGGAAGTTTTCAACAAAAAATTGTTGAGTGATGTAAAAAAGTCCCAAAAAGCCAGGGGATGTGGACGGCAGGGACAGGGGGGGAGGGCGGAAACGCCGAAGTTCCCATGTCCTGAAAGCCCAGGTAATAGAAATAAGTTTTAATAGATTTTTTTAATAGGAATTATAGAATAGTATTATGGCATGGTATCCAAAAAGAAATTTAGAATGGTTGAAAAGCAGGGATTGTATTTTGACAAAGGCTTTCTCTTAAGGCGATGTTGACGCAGTCACATCCATGTCAACGCAGCCACATCCATGCCGACACAGTCGCATCTGTCACCTTTCCCCTTTGGAGAAGGCTTTGTCAGAAACTCCTCCATTCCCCATCACCACCCTGTATCCCCAAAACACAACGCTCCAGACAAAAGGAAGAGAGTTGCCCGAGCAACTCTCAACCAGAATTATTCACTATTCATTCTTCCATATTCATTGAAAGCGAAGCTTTCCCTTCCTCCCCGTACCGCTTTTTCAGCCGGTTGTAAATCACAAAGAAGGCGGGGACCAAAAAGGCGTCTGCCAGAATCCAGGCGGCGGGGTGGGCCATGCAGGCGCCGGTGAAGCCGAAGACGGGGATGAGGAGCAGGGCCACGGCGGTGCGGGCCACCATCTCGCACAAACCGGAAAAGAGGGCCAGCTTGCCGTAACCCAGTCCTTGGATGGTAAAGCGCACGCAGTTGACCAGGGTCAGCAGCACATAGAAGGCGCTGGCCCAGCGGAGGAACTCCCCGGCCTGGGCGGCGATGGCGGTTTCCCCGGCGTCCAGAAAGAGCATGGCGGTATAGGAGCCGAACAGCCCCAGCACTACGGCGGCCACAACGGAGTAGGCAAAGCCAATGGCGCAGCCGCAAAACAGCCCGGTTTTCACCCGGCGGATTTTCCCCGCACCCAGGTTCTGGCCCACATAGGTGGCCATGGTGGAGCCCAAAGCGTCAAAGGGGCAGCAGGCAAAGTTGCTCACCCGGTTGCCGGCGGAAACGGCGGCCACGGCGGCGCTGCCCAGGCCGTTGACGGCTGTTTGCAGGATTACGCTGCCGATGGCGGTGATGGAGTATTGCAGCCCCATGGGGATGCCCATGCCGCAGAGGTTCTTGAAGTACCGGGGGCGGAACCGCCAGTCCTGCTTCCGGGGCACCAGCAGGGGGAACTTTTTGGCGATGTACGCCAGGCAGGCCAGCCCGGAGCAGAGCTGGGAAATCACCGTGGCGATGGCGGCTCCCTCCACCCCCATGCCGAAGGTGATGATGAACAGCAAATCCAGCGCCACATTCAGCAGCGCCGCCAGAGCCAGAAACACCACCGGGGTGCGGCTGTCCCCCAAAGCCCGAATCAGGGCGGAGAGCAGATCGTAAAGAATGGTGGCGGGGATGCCCAGAAAGATGATGAAGATGTAATCTTCCGCGTAGTCCAGGATGTTGTTCGGGGTCTGCATCCAGATTAAGATTTGGCGGCAGAGGACACAGACCAGAACGGTGAACACCACCGCCAGGAGCAGAGCCAGCCAAACCCCGTTGGCCACATAGCAGCGCAGGCCGTGGCGGTCCTGGGCTCCGAACCGCTGGGCCACCGGGATGGCGATGCCGTTGCACACCCCCATGCAGAAGCCGATGATCATAAAGTTGATGGAGCCGGTGGAGCCTACCCCGGCAAAGGCGTCTACCCCCAGATACTGGCCGACGATCATGGAATCCACCATGCTGTAAATTTGCTGGAGGATCATTCCCAGCAGCATGGGGGCGGCAAAGCCCAAAATCAGTTTTGCCGGGCTGCCGGAAGTCATGGATTTGATGGAGGAACGGGACACAAACAAAACTCCTTTGCAAAGGTTTTCCGACTTATTGTAGTGCAAACCGCCGCCGGTTGCAAGAGTGGAAAACGTAGGAGTTTCGGGGAAAATAGGCCTTGTTTTTGGGGGAAATTACAAAGGGGAGACAAGAGTGAAGAATTCAGATTGATTTCGTCTGGGGTGGAATCTTCCATTGAAAAAATGGAGCGAGCGTCCGGCCCGGCAATCAGCTTTCCGCAACCGCGTTTCGGCTCTGCAATCGGCTGCTTTTTCTTTTTTGCTTTTCCTCTGGAAGACGTTGCATTTTTTCCGGTTTCTTGATACAATAAAACTTAGAAGAAATCCCGCAAGAGAACCCAAAAAGAGAGGAAACAGAACCCATGGGAAGCTTTTTTCAGGACACCTGGCTGGGCTTGGTCAGCGTGGTCAAAAACTTCAATCCCATTATTGATGTGCTGGACATCCTGGTGATCTCCTACATCATCTACAAGGGGATCCAACTGGTCCGGGAGACCCGGGCGGAACAGCTGCTCAAAGGCATCCTGCTGATTTTGGTGCTGACGCTGGTGGCCTTTTTGCTGGACATGAAGACGCTGAACTTCTTGATGAACAACATCCTGCAGATCGGCATCTTTGCCGTGATTGTGCTGTTCCAGCCGGAGATCCGCCGGGCTCTGGAACGGCTGGGCCGGGCCAGGATGGGCAACGTATTCACCGCCGAGGCCAACCGCCACGCCGGGGAGTGGGAGCCGGTGATCCCCGTTATCGTCTCAGCGGTGGACCGGCTGAGCAAAACCGTTACCGGGGCGCTGATTGTCATTGAACGGCAGATTAAGCTGGGGGAACAGATTGCTACCGGGGTGATCCTCAACGCCACCCCCAGCGTAGAGCTCTTCGGCAACATCTTTTACAACAAGACCCCCCTCCACGACGGGGCGGTGATTATGCGGGACGGCCAGATTCTGGCGGCGGCCTGCTTCCTCCCCAAGCCCCAGAAGGAGGAGCTGATTGCCACCCACTTCGGCAGCCGCCACCGGGCCGCCATCGGCATGAGCGAGGTCAGCGACGCCATCGTCATTGTGGTCAGCGAGGAAACCGGCACCGTGTCGGTGGTGGTGGACGGCAAGATGGAGCGGGGCTTCGACTCCGCCCGGCTCACCCGGTACCTCCAATCCGCCTTGGTGGGCGATGGGGAAAATGACAAGACCGTAGGGCAGACGGTGGTTAACCGCCTGCTGGGCAAAGACAAAAAGCCCAGAAGGAAAAAGAAGAAGCAGAAACAGGAGGAGAAAAACGGATGAAAAAGTTCGATGCACAGCGGTTTTTCTCTTCCAAGCGGGTGCTGATGGTGCTTTCCCTGCTGCTGGGGATCATTGCCTGGCTGGTGGTGTCTTTGGTGGTGGACCCCAACGTCACCACCGTGGTGGAGAACATCCCGGTGCAGGTGGAGCTTTCCGGCTCCGCCCAGCTCAACGGGCTGGATGTGGTGGACCAGCAGGATCTCAAGGTCAGCGCCCAGATTACCGGCGCTATTTACACCGTGGGCAACCTCACCGCCGATGACTTTACCGCCACGGTGGACGCCGGGGACATCACCGAACCGGGTACCTACCAGCTGGAGGTGTCGGTGGTGAAAAACAATGACCACGACGAAACCTATACGGTGGACTACCCCATCCAGTCCACCTTGAGCGTTACCCTGGACCGGTTTGAGGAAGCCACCTTTGTGGTGGAGGCCAGCGTGTCCAACAAGACGGTGGGCCAGGACGGCACCTTTATGGGGGACTTGGTATGCAACCCCACCAGCGTCACCCTCACCGGCCCCGCCGCAGAGATTGAGCAGGTGCATCGGGTGGTGCTGGAAAACACCGAGACCATGACTCTGACCAAGAGCACCACCGTCTCCGGCACCTTTGTGTTCTACGATGAAAACGGGGCGCCTTTGGAGCAGAGCGGCAACATCACCACCGACGCCGTGGACCCCCGGATTACCATGCCGGTGTACCAGCGGATGACCCTGCCTTTGACGGTGGACTATATCAACGTCCCCGACGGGCTGGACATTGAGCAGCTCAACTACACCCTGAGCAACGAGACCATTACCATCGGGGTGCCGGTGGACGCCGGGGTGAGCCTGGAGTCCATCAGCCTGGGACAGATCGACGTGCGCAACATCCAGGAGGATTACAGCTACACCTTTGAGGTGAGCCTGCCGGCAGGGTATCTCAACCTTAGCGGGTTGGAGGAGGTCACCGTCACCTTCACCGACCAGTTGGAGCGCACCACCCTGGACAGCACCAACATTGTTACCACCAACCGCCCCTCCGGCTACAACATCACCGTGAACACCACCCGCCTCACCGGCATCACCTTCGTGGGCTTCCCGGAGGACATTGCCGGGCTCACCGGGGACGACGTAGTGGTGACCCTGGACTTTTCCAACGTCCGCCTGACCCAGGGAGAACAGCAGGTCCGGGCCGCCATCAGCCTGAACAACGGCGCCACCGCCTGGGCGGTGGGGGTGTACTACCTGCCGGTGACCGCCACGGCGGCGGGTCCCCTGGGAGGATAAGGGCAGCCCCTTGCGGGAAACAGTGCCCGGTTTACCAGTGAATGAATCCCAAACAAGCAGCCGCTTTCCGAAAAACCGGGGCGGCTGCTTTCCTTTTGCCGGGTGGAGAAGGGGATACAGGCACTTTGGAAGGCTTGCATCTCTGGTTTCTCTGTGGTAATATTATAATATCTGTTTTTTCCCCCTGAAACGGAGGTCTTTTTGTGAGAAGTTATCGACGCCTGCTGGTGTTCAGCTTAAAAATCAGTCTGTTTTTGGTGCTTTTTGCCCTATTTTTGGGCTTTTACGCCATTCCCAACTTCGCTCTGCGCCATCCCTCCCGGACCCTGGCCACCACCTGCCTGACCTTCGCAGTGGCGGGCATCGCCTTGATGTCCATCTACGGGGGCTACAACATCGGCAAGCAGAAAAGCAAGCCCATTATCTTTTCCATGTCCCTGTCGGCGCTGATTACCGATTTGATTACCTATTTACAGCTGTGCATCATGAACACCAACGAGAACCGTTATGCCAGCTTTACCTTGGCGGATTTCCACTACCTGATCTATATCTTCCTGCTCCAGGTGGTGGCCATTGTGGCCTTTACCTACCTGGGCAATTTCCTCTACTTTAAGATTACCCCTCCGGAGAAGGTGCTGATTATCACCTCCTCCCAGCAGTCCCTGGACCAGATTGCCCCTAAGCTGAAGCACTATCTGCGGCAGTACCGGGTGGCCCACGTCCGGGCCTACGACTCCCCGGACATCTTCCCCATGATCGACCGGTGCAATACCATCTTCCTCTACGACGTGCCCACCAACCAGCGCACCACCCTGTTGGAATACTGCTACCAGAAGCAGAAGAACATCTACTTCAACCCGGAACTGGGGGACGTGGTGGAGGTCAACGCCAACCATATGCTGTTGGACGACAAGTCTTTTTTGAGCTGGGAAGCCACCGATTTGACCTTTGAACAGCGGCTGGTTAAGCGCTGCATGGATTTGGTCATCAGTGTGGTGGCTCTGGTGATTACCAGCCCCATCTTCCTCATCTGCGCCATTGCCATTAAGTGCGGGGACGGGGGGCCGGTGTTCTTTAAGCAGAACCGCGCTACCAAAAACGGCAAGATCTTCCGGATCATCAAGTTCCGCACCATGAAGGTGAATGTGGAGAACGTCAGCGCCACCACCGACGACGACCGGATCACCAAGGTGGGGAAGGTGCTGCGGAAGTTTCGAGTGGACGAGCTGCCCCAGCTGCTGAACATCCTCAAGGGGGAAATGAGCGTGGTGGGGCCCCGGCCGGAGATGCTGGAAAACGTGGACAAGTACACCCAGGAGCTGCCGGAATTTGCCTACCGGCTGCGGGTGAAGGCGGGCTTGACCGGCTTGGCCCAGATTATGGGCAAGTACAACACCACCCCCAAGGACAAGCTGGTGCTGGATTTGATGTATATTGAAAGCTACAGCTTGTGGCAGGATGTGAAGCTGCTGCTCCAGACCCTCACCGTGTTTTTCAAGGCGGACAGCTCCACCGAAGGCTTCCACACCGAGGAAAGCGGCATGGTGTTTCTCAACGCCCAGGAGCAGGCCAAGGTGCTGGAAGAGCGGAAAAAGAACCAGGTGATGAAGGACAGAGGATGAATTTCCCCTTTGCCGCCCGTACAGCGTGGGCGGCATTTTGCCTTACAGCAAAAACCGGGAGAAACCCTATTCTGAGGGATCCTGTGCCAAAGGGCAGCATGGAATGAATAGTGAATCATTGTGGTTGATTCTCCCTTCGGTCGAATCTTCCATTGGAAAAAGGAAAATGAAGGCGGCAGATGGCGAAGGAAGGAAAAATAGTTTCCATCTGCCTGACAAAGCCTTCCCCTGGGAGGGGAAGGTGGGCGAGCGTAGCTCGCTCGGATGAGGTGGAAAAGCTGGGGCAGGAGAGGTTTTTCTCCTGCCTTTTTTGGGTTTTGTTGACGTATTCACTGGGATTTGCTATAATGAAGCTACGGCGTTTGCCTACTCGGGGAAATTTCATTTCCCTGGGGGAAGGATGAAACAAACAGCGATAGCGGTTGGCTCACTCATTTACCTAAATTCGGTCTGCGTTTTGACGCAAGATTTTCGGAAGGGGTGAGCATCTTCTAATTTATGACTGGATCTTTTCCCCTTCCAAGGGGGGAATGAAAATGGGATCTTTCACATGGGATCATCTGATTGCTCTACTGCAAGCAGTCATATCCTTTGCGCGATTTCTTTTGGAATTCCGGAAACATAAAAAGAAGTAACCGCTTCCTTGGCCGGTAAAGCGGTTACTTTGTAACTTACTTTCAGGACCAACCGTTGTCGGTTTCGTCCTTTCTGTTTTTATTATACCCATTTCCTCTGGGATTGTCAAGGTGAAAAAACCGCCCCCATCCAAACCGGTTTTTGCGAAGCAAAATGCCGGCCGTGCGATTTGGCCGGCAAGGTTTGGAGGAAAAAGGTCACGGGAACCGTGACTTTTCGCTTTCCAACAGAAAAAGCTGCGGCAATCAGCCACAGCTTTCACTGCTTTTCGTTATTATGATGGACAAGCCAGGAGAAGCGGATTATGCAACCTTCCCGTGGAGTTGCATGGTATCGTTGCCGCCAATTTCCATGGTGGAGTCAAAGGAGGACTTTTCCATGGGAATGCTGACCCGATAACGAAACCAGCCGGAAGAAATCGGCGCCGTGCCCCGCAGCTCAACTTGCTGCCGGGAGTCAATCTGCACAGTTTCAATGGGGACGATGTTGCCCCGAAATTCGCAGTACCCGCTGCATCTTCCGGGAGAAAGACACAGCACCATGGCAAACCGAATTGGACCGGATGGGCTTTGAACAATCAACAGATATTTGCGGTTCATCATAACCGGCCACTTCCTTTCTTGGGGCGGACAGAGCGGGGAGAGTCCCGGTAACAGGGTGGGTAGAACTCTCTATGATTTCATTATAGCGGAGGGAACGTGAAATTACAAGCGGTTTTGTGTTAACATTTTGTGAAGTTGTACGTTCAATTTTCCAGAAGCTAGCCCAAATTTCAAGCGATTCATTGTGTTTTACCTAGACTTTGCATAAATTTTCAGTTTTGCGGAGAAAAGTTGTCTGTTTTCCGGGAATCCCGGAGGGAAAGGAGCAGAAGATGAAGGCAAGGATTGTACGTCAAAAACGGGCGCTGCTGTGGGGGGTGGACCCGGCGGGAGAGCCGGCGGTTTCCACCATTGGAATCTGCGACCGGCTGGGGATTGTCTGCCGTTTGCCTGGAAAAGAGGGCTGGACGGAGCGGGTGGAGACCTTGCTGGACACCCCGGACACCAGAGGCTGCGCTTGGGAGCAGCCGCCCCTGCTGCTGCTTTCCGGCCTCACTGACGCCGAGCTGGACGACCTGCTGGCCCAGCTCCGGGGGGCAAAGGCGGTGTGGCCCTACAAGGCGGTGGTCACCCCCTACAACCGCAGCTGGAGCTTGGAAAAGCTGTACCGGGAGCTGGAACAGGAGCACCGGGCGGTGACAGGGGGAGGAAATGAAGAGTGAATAGTGGAGAATCAATCATTTAGGCGGATTCTCCCTGGGGCCGAATCTTCCATTGGAAAGGGGAAATGGGCATTTGCCCCAAATCCAACCGCCCGGCGAACGGGCTCGGACAAAGGCATCCCCTTGTAGGGGCGATGCCTCTATGCGGCATTTGCAGTCAAGGCAAAGCCTGGACTGATGAGGTGGAAACGAAAAAATTTCCACCTACGAAAAAGCAATGAAAACCGCCTCCTCATCCGCTGCTTTTGAAGTGGCCGTTCCCGCCGAAAAAAAGACTCATGAAAAAGGAAAATAGTTCCATCCCCTGCCGGAGAAATCCGGCTTTCTTTTTTGTCCCGGCCGCCCTTTTTGCGAAAATTACTATTCGGATAAATCAAGTGAATTCTCCTTTTTGTATATTGCAAAATCACCATTTGTCGTGAAATTTTTCTCGAAATCGGGAAAATGAGTGATGATTTTTATCAAAATTTTACAATACCCTTTTTTCTTTCTCAAAAGGGAAAATTCTTCTTGCCTTTCCCTCTGCGGCGTGGTAGTATAGTGGGGGTTTGAGGATTCTTTGGAAAGAAAGTTCTCAGAAAAGAGGTACGATTGATGTTTCATCATTTGATGCGCAAGCTCTCTCCGGCCCAGATTGTGGCCCTGGGGTTTGCTGCGGTGATTCTGCTGGGGGCGCTGCTTTTGATGCTGCCCTTTGCCACCCGGGACGGACAGGGAGCTCCCTTTCTCACCGGCTTATTCACAGCCACCTCCACTTCCTGCGTGACCGGGCTGACCCTCATCGACCCCTACACCTACTACACCCCCTTCGGCCAGGCCATTATGCTGGTGCTGATCCAGGTGGGAGGCTTGGGGGTGGTGACCATGGCCATGGCTATGGCAACCATCTCCCGGCGGCGCATCGGCTTGCAGCAGCGGATCCTCATGCAGGAATCCATCTCCGCACCCCAGATGGGGGGCATTGTCAAGCTGGTAGGCTTTATCTTGCGGTTCACCGCCATCTGCGAAGGGGCGGGAGCGGTGCTGTTGGCCACCCGCTTTGTCCCGGCCATGGGCTGGGGCGACGGCATTTGGGCGGCGGTGTTTACCTCGGTCAGCGCCTTCTGCAACGCCGGCTTTGACATCAACGGCCTGCTGATGCCCGGGGGCAGCTTGATTCCCTTCTGGAACGACCCGGTGGTGCTGCTGACGGTGGCATTTTTGATTATCATCGGGGGCATTGGCTTTTTGGTGTGGAGGGACATCCAGCAGCACGGCGTCCACCTGAAGTACTACCGGCTGCAAACCAAGTTGGTGCTGGTGGTCACCGGCCTGCTGATTCTGCTGCCCACCCTGTTTTTCCTGTTTTTTGAATTTACCGACCCCAAATGGGCCGAAATGAGTTGGGGGGAACGGGTGCTTTCCGCCTTTTTCCAGTCGGTCACCCCCCGTACCGCCGGGTTCATGAGCCTGGATATGCGGGGCTTTTCCCAGGCGTCGTTGCTGCTGGTGATTGTACTGATGCTCATCGGCGGCTCCCCGGGTTCCACCGCAGGCGGCATCAAGACCACCAGTTTGGCGGTGCTGTTTTTGTCCCTGCGCAGCTGTTTGACCAAAAAAGAGCACCTGTACTTCTGCAAGCGGCGGCTGCCGGACGGGGCCCTGCGCAACACCATGGTGCTGCTGTGTATGTTTTTGACCCTGTTTGTGGTGGGTACCATGGCTCTTTGCTGCTTGGACGGGCTGACCCTGGTGGAAGGGATGTTTGAAGTGGCTTCCGCCCTGGGCACCGTGGGACTGAGCCTCAGCGTCACCCCCACCTTGAGCGCCGCTTCCCAGGTGGTGCTGATTCTGATGATGTACCTGGGGCGGATCGGCGGGCTGACCCTGCTGTACGCCATGAACAGCCGGGCGGTGAAGGTGCCCCGGGAGTACCCGGAGGAACCGGTGAACATTGGCTAAGGGGAGCCAAGCCGCCGGGGGCGGCAAGGAAGAATGAATAATGAAGAGTGAAGAATGAATAATTATGGTGGATTCTCCCGTTGGTGGAGTCTTCCATTGGAATCAAAGGCAAATCAACGGACAGAGAAAAGGAGCGAGCAAGATGAGATCCAAATCGGTACTGATGTTAGGCATGGGCTTTTTCGGCCAGCATATGGCGGAAAAATTGATTCACATGGGCCACGATGTGATGGCCGTGGAACAGGATGCCACCCGGGCCAATCAGGTGGCGGAGATTATCCCCAACATCCAGATCGGGGACGCCACCGACAAGCAGTTGATTGCCGGGCTGGGGGTGCGCAACTTCGATTTGTGCGTGGTCACCATCGGCCAGAGCTTCCAGCACTCCCTGATGGCCACCACCTTGGTGAAGGACGCCGGGGCCAAATTTGTGGTGAGCCGGGCCATTGACAGCGTCCACGAGCAGTTCTTGCTGCGCAACGGCGCCGACGCGGTGGTGTATCCGGAGCGGCTGGCCGGGGAACGGGCCGCCATCCGCTACAGCATGGACACCATCTTCGACTACATCCAGCTGTCCGACGATTACTCCATTGTAGAGTCCCCGGTGCCGGAAAGCTGGCGGGGCAAAACCATCCAGGAGCTGGGCATCCGCCGGAAAGCGCAGATCAACGTGCTGGCGGTGAAGCGGGGCAAGCAGGTGACCCCCGTCACCGACCCCAGCTACCAGTTCGGCGGCGACGAAACGGTGATTATGATGGGCAGCGAGAAGAATTTGAAAAAAGTGCTGCATTTTTGAGTTGGAACCAGGAAGTTTTGGAGGGAGCCGGCCGGAGGGCCGGCTCTTTCGCTTGCAGAGCCCCTCTCCGCCTCACTGGGCTGGGCGCCTAAGCATGGCTTTGCCATGTTGCTTGAGGGGGAGGCAATGGAGGAACGGCTCCTTTTTCGTTTGACAGCTTCGCCATAGCTGATAAAATGATTGTACGATACAATTTTCTTGTATCTACCGGCGTGCTGCCTGTTGGTTGGCGCTGGGAGGACGAAGCAAACAACGATAGCGGCAAGCCCCCAAAATACATCGAACCTCTTGCCATGTTTTGACATGAGACGTTGAAAAGGGGGTGGCTTTGATGTTCCAATCGGTTCCCCCTTTTGAAATTAGGGGGTGGAATCATGAACCACCAAGTTTGGGCACAACTTTTACCGTTTTGGACTGTGCAGATACAGTTTTGGAACGTTGTAGTTGCAGTTGTGTCTATTGTAGCAGCGATTTGGACAATTTGGACAAAAAGAAGATAGCCGCTTACCTGGACCGTAAAGCGGCTATCTTTTCTAGCTGATTATCGGGCTTGGCCGTTGTCGGCTTCGTCCTTCTGTTTTTATTATAGTCTTTTTTCCTGGCTTTGTCAAGATTTTACGGAAAAGAACGACGGTGCTGTTCGATTCCGATGCCTGCTTTTTAAAAAATCTCGCAAATTCAAGATTTGCTCTTGCATTCTTCTTTCCATCTCGCTATAATTTGTTGTTGTAAAAATTCAGAGAAAATTCTTAATTTCTTGACGAAAAAGGGAAGAAGGACGTTACTTTGGAAAACACATTGATTATCCTCCAGCAAATTGCCATTATGTTTTTGCTGCTGGCGGTGGGGTGGACCTGCGCCAAGATCCACCTGCTCACCCCCCACGGCACCGGCCAGCTCTCCTCCATTGTGCTGTATGTGGTCAACCCCATGGTGATTATCGACACCTTCCAGACGGAGTTCGACGCCTCCAAGTTCACCAACCTGGGGCTGGTGTTTCTGCTCAGCGCCGTGAGCTTTGCCTTGATGATTTTAATTTTCCACCGGCTCCTGCCCAACAAGCCCTGGGAGAACCGGGGGGTAGAGCGGTTTGCCGCCATCTACGGCAACTGCGGGTTTATGGGCATCCCCCTGGTGCAGAGCCTGTTTGGGGCGGACGGGGTGTTCTACCTCACCGCCTTCTTCGCCGCCTTCACCCTCTTTAACTGGACCCACGGGGTGCTGCTTATGGCGGGGAAGGTGAACCGCACCGAGACCATCAAGGCTTTGTGCAACCCCTCCTTGATTTGCACCATCCTTGGGGTGCTGCTGTATGTGCTGCAGCTGCGGCTGCCGGAAATCCCCATGACGGTGATCGGAGACCTGTCCGGCATGAACACCCCCTTGGCTATGCTGGTCAGTGGGGCGGCGGTGGCCCAGACCAAGTTGCTGGACTGCTTTATCCACCTGCGCAGCTACTTCATCAGCGCCCTGCGTCTGCTGGCGGCTCCCGCCATCGCCCTGCTGCTGGTGGCCTTTATCCCCATGGACCCGGTGGCCAAAACCACCCTGGTGATCCTCTCCGGCACCCCGGTGGCCAGCTCCACCACCCTGTTTGCCATCCGCTACCGCCGGGACAGCCAGGCAGCGGCCCAGATGTTCACCCTGTCCACCTTGCTGAGCGCAATTTCCCTGCCGGTGCTGACCTTGGTGTGCGGGATGGTGATCTCTTATATGTAGTGGAGAATTATGAGCCGATGACGGTCATCGCTGTTTGCACCGAGCGGGACGCCATTCCCCGTTCCTTTGCCATTCGGGACGGCATGATACAACGTGTGATTGTGTAAGTTTTGGATTGCAGGGGCGGGTTTCCGCCCCTCTGCTTTTGAAAAAGCACAGTTTGTTTTGCAAAGGCAAAGGGAGGGAACCGGCGGGTTTCCCTCCTTTATTTTCCTTAAATTTATCTTAAGTTTGTTTGGCCACGGCCCCCTTGAGTTGACAAACCCCGCCGGATTGTTGTAGAATAACACAGATACACCATCCGGCCAAACCAAACAGCCGGGTTTTGATCGTTAGGAGGCTTTGATTGTGAGCGTGCGCAGATGTTTGGGATGTATGCGTCCCATTGGAGAGGAAGACCCCTGTCCCTACTGCGGGTACAGCAAGAACGACCCGGCGCCGGTAAACGCCCTGCCCCCCAAGACCGTGCTTTCCAACACCTATGTGGTGGGTAAGGTGCTGGACATGGGCCAGGACGGCATCAGCTACATCGGGTTTGACGGGTACTCCCAGAAGCCGGTGCTGATTCGGGAATTTATGCCCCAGTCTCTGGCCCAGCGCCAGGGCAGCCAGGTAATGCCCCTGGAGGGCCAGGAAGCCATGTACAAGGCCCTGCTGTCGGACTTTGAGGAGCTTTACACCGCCCTGTCCAACCTCAAGCAGCTGCCCAGCCTGCGCCGGGTGGAACGGCTGATTTTGGCCAACAACACCTGCTATGTGATCTGCGAATACTTCGACTGCATCACCTTGAGCCAGTATCTCCAGGAAAACGCCGGGGAACTGGATTGGGAGATGGCGGCCCCCATGTTCCGCCGGCTGATGGAGGACATCAGCGTCATGCACCAGCACGGGGTGCTCCACCGGGGCATCAGCCCGGACAGCCTGGTGCTCACCGCCAACGGGGAGATGAAGCTGACCCACTTTACCGTCAGCGGCTTCTGGGGGGAAAACGGCCGCCCCGCCCAGCTGGCGGAGGGCTACGCTGCCCCGGAACAGTACAGCAAAACCGCCCCCCACGGGGAATGGACCGATGTGTACAGCCTCTGCGCCGTACTTTATAAGGTGCTCAGCGGCACCATGCCCCCGGCGGCAGACACCCGCACCGTCAACGACAACCTGATCCCCTTGAACCAGCTGGTGGAAGGGGTGCCCCCGGTGGTGAGCCAGGGGATTATGGCGGGTCTGATGGTGGACCAGCAGCTGCGGCTGCGCAGCATGCGCCAGCTGATTCAGGCGGTGTACTACGCCACCTACGAAGCCCCGGTATCTGTCCCTCAGACGGAGGAGACCACCGGGGAATACGTCCCCGGCCCCCAGCCGGAAAAGAAGAAAAACTGGTTTGTGCGGCTGCCGGTGTGGGCCAAGGTGCTGTTGATCTGCCTGCCCTTTGTGGTTTTGGTGATTGTGCTGCTGTGGGTGCTGATGATGCCGGACTACGGCCCCAGCGAACAGCCTTACAGCTCCCTGAACAGCTCTTCCACCTCCCAAATCGTCAGCACCGTCTCTCCCAGCGGCAGCGGAACCTCTTCCGGCGGGGAGGAGAGCGGTACTTCCTCTGCCGGGTCCGATACCGTGATGATCCGGGTGGACGATCTGCGCAGCCACCAGCTGGAAGCGGTGATGAACAGCGACATCGCCCAGCAGTTTAACATCGTCACCACCGAGGAGTACAGCAACACCATCGAAAACGGCTTTATCATCTCCCAGAGCCTGGAGCCGGGTACGGTGGCGGCCCAGGGCAGCACCCTGGAGCTGGTGGTGAGCAAGGGCAAACAGAATGTGATTGTGCCTTCTTACAGCGGCTACAGCTTAAACAGCTATATCAATGAACTGGAAAACCTGGGCTTTACCGTCACGGTGGAGCAGCAGTACAGCGACACCGTCACCTCCGGGTCCATCATCGGAACCAATCCGGCGGTGGGTACTTCGGTGGACCGGAGCGTCAGCTCTGCCATCACCGTCTACCAGTCTTTGGGACGGGACCCTGCCACCATCAGCAGCACCCCCACTTCCTCCAGCACACCGGAGTCCTCTTCCTCTACCTCCTCTGGGGAAGAGCCAACCTCTTCCGGTGGAGAAACCACCACGGAGCCGGACCCGGAACCGGGAGCGGCGGATTGAGGATTTGGGAAAAACCCCCTGTAATAAGAAAACAGCGGCCTTCGAGCCCTGCCATGAGAGCGGATCCAAGTTGGGTCGGCTCTCTTTTTTTGCAGGCCGATTCCTCTGCTTCCCGGACAAAAGCAGAGAGCCGGCTCATGGAGCCGACCCTCTATCCCGTCGTGTCACCGTGTCAGGCACAGGTTCACATTGCCCCAGGCTGTCATCGCCCCGGGCCGGTATTTTCTTTTAGCATCCGCAGCCGTTGTCACAGCCACAGCCGCAGCCACAGCCGTTGTTGTTGGTGTTGCTGGCGCCGAAGTTGCCGCATCCGCCGCAGCAGATCAACAGCAGGATGATGATGATAATCCAGCTTCCGTTGCCATTGCACATATAGGTTTGCCCCCTTTTCATTTGGTACACTGCATCCTATGCCGGGGCGGGAAAATGGGTGCAAGGGGTGCTAAATCTTTGGCCTGCCGCATAGGGTAAGGCGAAGGAGGGAGCGGATGATCTATTTGGATAACGCTGCCACCGGCTTTCCCAAACCCGGCCGGGTGGTGCAGGCGGCGGCCCAGGCGCTGCAGCGATACGGGGGGAATCCCGGCCGGAGCGGGCATTCCCTGAGTTTGGCGGCGGGGGAGCAGGTGTTCCGGGTGCGGCGGATTCTGGCCCAGGAGTACGGCGCCGCCCCAGAACGGGTAATCTTTACCTCCGGCTGCACCATGAGCATGAACCTGGTGCTGCAGGGCTGTCTGGCCAAAGGAGGGGGGCTTTTGACCTCTGCCTGGGAGCACAACTGCGTGCTGCGGACGGCGTCGGCACTGGTGGGCCGGGGCGGGGTGCGCTGGGAGCAGGTTCCCGGAACAGGAAAAGAGCTGGTGGAGCAGTTTGCCCGGCGAATCCGCCCGGACACCGCCCTGGTGGAATGCACTCATGCTTCCAACGTCACCGGGCAGGTGTTCCCCATCGCCGAAATCGGTGCGTTGTGCGCCCAGTACGGGGTACCCTTTGCGGTAGACGCCGCTCAAACCGGGGGGAGCCTGCCCCTGGACCTGAAGCGGGACCACATCGACTACCTCTGCCTGGCGGGACACAAGGGGTTTTACGGCCCGGCGGGGGTGGGGGTGCTGCTGCTGGGAGAAAAGGCAGAGCTTCCCCCCTTGCTGTTCGGCGGCACCGGCAGCAACAGCGCCGACCCCTCCATGCCGGAGTTCTACCCCGACCGGCTGGAGCCCGGCACCGTAAACACCCCCAGTATTCTGGGGCTGGGGGCCGGGGTGCTGTGGCGCAAGCAGCTGGGGGA